>Ga0116227_10008793_pt1 | contig 18768 bp, 19 predicted proteins | sample S1TSphgellanicum_FD_89693 | JGI IMG/M metagenome (GOLD analysis project Ga0116227, IMG submission 89693) | Host-associated microbial communities from peat moss isolated from Minnesota, USA - S1T2_Fb - Sphagnum magellanicum MG | ecosystem: Host-associated > Plants > Peat moss > Unclassified... | reverse complement strand
CGCCGTGCCGATGATGTAAAAAGTGTCCCGCACATTCGCCACCCAGTCGCGCATCGCGTCGTTCATCGCGTCCTTCAGCGTGGCCGCCCCCGAGGTGACGGCGACGATTTCCGCCCCCAGCAGCTTCATGCGAAAAACATTGGGTTTCTGGCGTTCAACGTCCACCGCGCCCATGTAGATGGTGCAGGGCAGGCCAAACAGCGCGCAGACGGTGGCCGTGGCGACCCCGTGCTGGCCGGCGCCGGTTTCCGCGATGATGCGGGTTTTGCCCATGCGGCGCGCCAGCAGAATCTGTCCGATGCAGTTGTTGATTTTATGAGCGCCGGTGTGGTTCAGCTCATCGCGCTTGAAATAGATTTTGGCGCCGCCCAGCTCGCGGGTAAGGCGCTCGGCGAACCATAGCGCGCTGGGCCGGCCGACATAGTGCTTTAGGTAGTAGTCGATTTCGGACTGGAAGGACGGGTCCGCCTTGGCGGCCTCATAGGCGGTTTCGAGTTCCAGGATCAGCGGCATCAGGGTTTCAGCGACGAAACGGCCGCCGAATTCGCCGAAACGGCCGCGGCCGTCCGGGCCGGCGCGCAGGGTGTTGGGGATATCGTTCATGCGGCAGGGCTTAGCGCAGGCGTTGGGCGGGATAAAGGCGGTGCTGGAGAAGAAATTGTGTTGCAGCGCGGCAAAATTGGTCGTTTTATCTGCATATGGCGAATTATGCGACGAGTTTTGGCGGAGAAAAATTTCGGTTTGCCGATTTGAAGACGGTTTTGGCCTGTGCGTCGCCCCGGCGGTCCGGCGATGAGCTGGCGGGCCTGGCGGCGGAGAGCGATGCGCAGCGCGTGGCGGCGCGGGCAGTGCTGGCGGATTTGCCGTTAAGCGAATTTCTGAACGAGGCGCTGATTCCGTATGAGTCGGATGAGGTGACGCGGCTGATCGTGGATGGCCATGATCCGGCGGCGTTCGCGGCGGTTTCGCATTTGACCGTTGGCGGCTTCCGGGACTGGCTGCTGGGGTATGCGGCGGATACCGCGGCGTTGAGCGCCCTGGCGCCGGGGCTGACGCCGGAAATGGTGGCGGCAGTGTCGAAGCTGATGCGCAACCAGGATTTGATCACTGTTGGCCGAAAATGCCAGGTGGTGACGAAATTCCGGAACACGGTGGGGCTGCCGGGGCGGCTTTCCACAAGGTTGCAGCCGAACCACCCTACGGATGATTTGCGCGGCATCGCGGCTTCCACGCTGGATGGGCTGCTGTATGGGACCGGGGATGCGGTGATCGGGATTAACCCCGCCACCGATAATGTACCGAATTGCCTGGCGCTGCTGGAAATGTTGGATGGGCTGCGGCAGCGCTATGAGATTCCCACTCAGACGTGTGTGCTGACGCATGTGACCAATGTGATTGAGGTGATGAACCGCGGCGGGGCGGTGGATTTGGTGTTCCAGTCGATTGCCGGGAGCGAGGCCGCGAATGCGGGGTTTGGGATTAATCTGGGCATTTTGCGGGAGGCGCAGGAGGCCGGCCTGGCGCTGGGGCGCGGCACGGTGGGCACGGATTTGATGTATTTTGAAACCGGCCAGGGCGCGGCTTTAAGCGCCGGTGCGCATTTTGGGATTGACCAGCAAACGATCGAGGCGCGGGCCTACGCGGTGGCGCGCGCGTTTAAGCCGCTGCTGGTGAATACGGTGGTGGGGTTCATCGGGCCGGAATATCTTTACGACGGCAAGCAGATTATTCGGGCCGGTCTGGAAGACCATTTCTGCGCCAAGCTGCTGGGCGTGCCGATGGGGTGCGATGTTTGTTATACGAATCATGCCGAGGCGGACCAGGATGACATGGATACGCTGATGACCCTGCTGACGGCGGCGGGGGTGACGTTTGTGATCACCGTGCCGGGGGCGGATGATGTGATGCTGAATTACCAGTCTCTGTCGTACCATGACCTTCTGTATTTGCGTTCCACCTTTGGTGTCCGGCCGGCGCCGGAGTTTGAGGCCTGGCTGGAGAAGATGGACATGGTGGACCGGGCGGGGCGGATGAAACTGCCGGAGCCGAAATTCTTGCGAAGCCTGATAGGCCCCGATGCCGCCGCTGCCTGAAATCGACCCCTGGGCCAAGCTGCGCCTCACCACGCGGGCGCGAATTGGCCTGGGCCGCGCCGGCGATGCGATGCCGATAAAGGACGTGCTGGAATTTCAGCTGGCGCATGCGAAGGCGCGGGATGCGGTGCATACGAAGCTGGATGTGGCAGCCCTGAAGGCGGAGATTGGCGGCGAGGTAGTTGTTGTCAAAAGTGAGGCAGAGAGCCGGGAAATTTATCTGCGCCGGCCGGATATGGGCCGGCGGCTGCATGGGGATTGCGAGGCGCTGCTGACGCCGGGCGATTACGACGCGGTGTTCGTGATCGCGGATGGGCTTTCAGCCACCGCCGTTGCCGCCAATGCGGTGCCTATGCTGCGCGCGGCGATGGCGCGGCTGGCCGATTTCAAACTTGCGCCGGTGGTGATCGCGACGCAGGCGCGCGTCGCGATTGGCGATGATATCGGCGAGCGGCTTGGGGCGCGGCTATGCGCGATTCTAATCGGCGAGCGGCCGGGGTTGAGTGTGGCGGAAAGCTTGGGAATTTACCTGACATATAACCCGAAACGCGGGACGCGGGATTCGGCGCGGAACTGCATTTCCAATATCCACACCAAGGGCGGGCTTTCTTATGAAGGTGCCGCGGACACGCTGACCTGGCTGATGCGCGAGGCGCTGCGGCGCAAGCTGACGGGTGTGGAGTTGAAGGAAGAGGCGGGGCTGATAGCACCGGCGGAGGTTGCGGCCATCAGCTGACCGCGTGCTATAGCCGCTTCATGGCTTCCGAAATGACTGACGCGGGCGCAAAGGCGCTGTTCCGGCACACGCCGTTTATCTGTTATTTTATGGGGCGGGGGTTTTCCGCCATGGCGTACCAGATGGGCGCGGTGGCGGTGGGCTGGCAGGTTTATGCGCTGACGCATAGCGCGTTCGATTTGGGGCTGGTGGGCCTGGCGCAGTTTGTGCCGATGGCGCTGCTGACGTTTGCGGCGGGCCATGCATCGGACCGGTATGAGCGCAAGCATGTGCTGCAATGGTGCCAGGTAACGGAAGCCGCGGCGGCGGCGTTTCTGGCCTGGGGAACGTTTGCCGGCTGGCTGACGGTGGGCGAGATTTTTGCCGCGGTGGTGGTGTTTGGGGTGGCGCGCGCATTCGGCAGCCCGGCGAGTGCCGCCATGCTGCCCGGCGTGGTGCCGGAAGGGCTGTTCCAGAAAGGCACGGCGGTGGCCAGCGGGGCGTTTCAGGCGGCGACGATTGCGGGGCCGGCGATCGGCGGCTTTGCCTATGCGGTGACGCCGGTACTGCCGTACGCGGCGATGGCGGTGTTTTGGGTGATTGCGAGCATCGCGAACGGGATGATCCGGATGGACAGGCCGGTTGTGCCGAAGGAGCCGCCAACCTGGGGCGCGCTGTTCGCCGGGGTGGGGTTTGTGCGGCGAAACCCTGCCATACTTGGGACGATTTCGCTGGATTTATTCGCCGTGCTGCTGGGCGGGGCGACGGCGCTGCTGCCGATTTATGCGCGCGATATTCTGCATACCGGCCCGTGGGGGCTGGGGTTTTTGCGCGGCGCGCCGGCGGTGGGGGCGCTGCTGATGACGGTGCTGCTGGCAAGGCGTTCGTTGACCCGGCGGGTGGGGATGCGGATGTTTCAGGCAGTGATCGTGTTTGGGCTGGCGACGGTGGTGTTTGGGCTGTCGCGCTGGTTTTTGCTTTCGCTGGTTGCGTTGTTTGTGATGGGCGCGTCCGACACGGTGAGCGTGGTGATACGGTTATCGCTGGTGCAGTTGGCGACGCCGGATGCGATGCGCGGGCGGGTGAGTGCGGTGAATTTTCTGTTCATTAACGCATCGAATAATCTGGGCGAGTTTGAGAGCGGGATTACGGCGGCACTTTTGGGCGCGGTGCCGGCGGCGGTGCTTGGCGGGGTTGGTTCAGTGGTTGTGGCGTTGCTGTGGATGAGGTTGTTTCCGACGTTGCGGGATGTGGAGCGGTTGGAATAGCGTCAGTTGCTCAGCGCCTCGTCCAGCGCGAGTAGAAAAACCGCGCATTCGGCCGGCGTGTTTACCGGGCAGCGGATGAAACTCGGCACCGGTGTTCAGGTCGGCAAACATGCCGGAATGGTCTTCGTGGAAGTGGAGAAAAGATTTGGATTTTCGATAGAAGATGCCGAGGCTTTTCTCCTTAAGGCCGGGGCGGGTGCGGACATCGGCGAGAAGGCCGGAGAGGCTGGCGAGGGCCGCCGGGGTGGCGTGTTTCATGGTGGAATGAGTTCGAAGCGGTCGGCGTCTACCAGGCCCATGTCGGTTAGTTTCAGGTGCGGGATGACGGGCAGGGGCAAAAAGGCTAGTTGGATGAAGGGTTCGTGCAGGGTGCAGCCCATGGAGGCTACGGCTTTGCGGAGGGCAAGAAGTTCCACGCGGACTTCTGGGAAGGATTTCAGGGAGAACAGGCCGGCGATCGGGAGGGCTATTTCGCCGATGACCCGGCCGTTTAATACCGCGACGAAGCCGCCGCCGAGTTGAATGATTCGGTTGGCGGCGAGAGCCATGTCTTCGTCGGTAGCGCCGGCGACGCAGATGTTGTGGCTGTCATGGCCGACGGATGACGCGAGCGCGCCTTGCGTAAAGCCGAAGCCTTTCACAAACGCGCGGCCGATGTTGCGGTTTTTGCCGTGCCGGCCGATGACGGCGAGTTTCAGCACGTCCTGGTTGGCGTCGGGGAATCGCTGGTTGTTGCGGTAAGGCAGTGAAAGCCGCAAGTGCTCCGTGACGATTTTGCCGGGGATGATGCCGATGACCGGGCCGGTGGGGCCGGAGGCCGGGGTTAAAAAATCATCGGCGTTGACGCCGGAAATTTTCATGCTGTCGAGGCCGATGGGGGCGGGGCCAACGCGGGCGTCGAAGTCGATTTCATCAACCAGGCGGCCGGCGGAAATGACGGATTTGACGGCGCAGGTTTCCAGGTCTTCCAGCATCACAATATCGGCACGCTTTCCTGGTGCAATCAGCCCGCGGTCGCGGAGGCCAAACCCTTGGGCGGCGGACCAGGAGGCGGTGCGGTAGGCTTGCAGGACCGGCACGCCGCATTTTATGGCGGTGCGGATGAGGTGGTCGAGATGGCCTTCCTCGAAAATATCCAGCGGGTTGCGGTCATCCGTGCAGAAGCCGCATAGGGCCGAGGTTTCCGGTGTTATCGCGCTGGCCAGGGTTTTTACGTCTTTCGCGACGGAGCCGTCGCGGATCAGCACGTGCATACCTTTGCGCAGTTTTTCCCAGGCTTCCGGCAGATTGCTGGTTTCGTGGCAGGTGCGGATGTTGCAGGCGAGGTAGGCGTTGAGCTCGCGCCCCGTTAGCAACGGGGCGTGGCCGTCTATGTGACCGTCCTGGAAGGCTTCGAGTTTTTCGATCACATCCGGGCGTTTGCCGAAAATGCCAGGAAAATTCATGAATTCCGCGAGGCCGAGGACTTGGGGGTGGTTGCGGAAGGGCAGCAAATCGGCGGCCATAAGCTCGGCGCCGGAGGTTTCCAGCGTGGAACACGGGACGCAGGACGAAAGTTGCACCCGCAAATCCATGGCGGTGACGGCGGCACTGTCGACAAAATATTGCAGCCCCGCAACGCCCAGGACGTTGCAAATCTCATGCGGGTCGCAGATGGCGGTGGTGGTGCCCTGCGGGAGCACGCAACGGTCAAACTGCGCCGGCGTCACCAGTGTGGATTCGCAATGGACATGGGTGTCGATGAAGCCGGGCACGGCGGTGAGGCCGCTGCCGTCGATCTCCCGTTTGCCGGTGTAGGATTCGTAAGTGCCGACGATGCGGCTGCCGCAGATCGCGATGTCGCCCGCAACAATTTCGCCGGTGACGAGGTTCAGGAATTTGGTGTTTTTGATGACGAGATCGGCCGGTTCGCGGGCCAGCGCCTGATCGATGCAGGATTCCAAAAAACTCATGGCGGGTGCTCGGCAAGCCAGTGCCGCGCGATATCGATCCGGCGGGCGACCCAGACGCGGTCGTGTTGCAGCACATAATCCAGAAACCGCGCGACGGCGCCGGCGCGGCCGGGGCGGCCGGCGATGCGGCAATGCAGGCCAACCGACATCATTTTCGGCGAGTCTTCGGCGTAGAGCGTGTCAAAACTGTCTTTCAAATAGGTGAAAAAATGCTCGCCGGTGTTAAAACCTTGGGCGGAGGCAAAACGCATGTCGTTGGTGTCCATGGTGTAGGGAAGAATCAGCTGCTTTTTGCCCCAGGCGGAATCGTAATAGGGCAGGTCGTCGGAATATGAATCGGAATCGTAAAGAAAGCCGCCTTCCTCCACCACCAGTCGCGCGGTGTTGGGGCTGGTGCGGCCGGTGTACCAGCCAAGCGGCCGGCTGCCGGTGAGCTCGGTCTGGATTTTTATCGCGCGGGCCATGTACTCGCGCTCGACGGCTTCGGGGATGTGCTGGTAGTTGATCCAGCGATAGCCGTGGCTGGCGATTTCCCAGCCTGATTCCAGCATCGCTTCGACGGCGGCCGGGTTGCGCTGCATGGCCATGGCGACGCCGAAGATGGTGAGTGGCAGGTTCCGGTCATTGAAAATTTTGCGCAAGCGCCAGAAGCCGGCGCGGGCTCCGTAATCGTAAAGGCTTTCCATGCTCACATGGCGCATATCGGGGATTGGCTCAGCGTTGAGCATTTCGGAGAGAAAAAATTCGGATGCGGCGTCGCCGTGCAGGATGGAGTTCTCGGCACCTTCTTCGTAGTTGAGGACGAAGCTGATGGCGATGCGGGCGTTGTTTGGCCAGTTGGCATGCGGGGTTGCGCCTCCGTAGCCGATGAGGTCGCGGGGGTATTCGGGTGTGTTCATCGGCTCAGCCGCCGCGGTAGGTGGAATAGCCGTAGGGGCTTAGCACCAGGGGGATGTGGTAGTGTTGCGATGCGTCGGTGATGGTGAAGCGGATGGGGATGATGGTGAAGAACGCGGCGGCGCCGTAGTGTTGCTGATAGTCGCCGGCGTGAAACAGAATCTCGTAATCGCCGGGGGTGAAGGCTTCGCCCTCCAGCAGTGTCGCGCGGCCGCCAGTATCCAGGGTTACAGTCGCCGGCGGTTCATCGCAGGCGCAAAAATCGACGCGCATAAAAGATGCGGCGCAGCCGCGGGCGGTATCCAGTACATGGGTGGTCAGGCGGCCGGTCAAAATTTTGCATCCTCAAGCCGCAGTTTGGCGATTTCATAGATTTCGGCAAGGGCGGTCTCGCGCTCGGCGGTGGAGTCGTGCGCCAGGCGCTCGGCGAAGGCGGCGAGGATGGAGGATTTGGTGTGGCGGCGCACGCAGATGACGAAGGGGAAACCGAATTTTTCGCGGTAAGCCGCGTTCAAGGCAGAAAAGCGGCTGAATTCTTCTTCAGTGAGGTTTTTCAGGCCAGCGCCTTGCTGCTCGGCGGTGGAGGCGTCCGTCAGCGCAATGCGCGCGCCGAGTTCGGGGTGGGCGCGGATGAGGGCGAGTTTTTCGTCCTCGCTGGCTTCATTCACGACAGCGACGAAGGCCGCGTGGAGAGAAAGTTTGTCAGCAAACGGGCCGCGGGCAAAGGCGCGTTCGGGGACCCAGGGGGAATGCTCAAAAATATCCGCGTAGGTTTGGACGAATTCGGCCTTACCCATTGGCTCAGTACGGGATTTTAGAATCGTTTTCGGCCCAGGTTTGGTAGCATTTGCGGGCTTCCTCGTGCAGGGCTGTGAGCTGGATGGCCGGGGTCGTGCGTTCCTCAAGCGGCATCGCCAGTTGCCGGTAGAATTCGTCGTCATCGAAGCCGATTTCCTCGGCATCGGCGGCGCTACAACCATAATAAACCTTGGAAATCCGCGCCCAGAAAATCGCGGACATGCACATCGGGCAGGGCAGGCCGTTGACGAAAATCTCGCAGCCCGAAAGGTCGAACTGGTGCAGGGTTTTGCTGGCGTCCCGTATCGCGGTCACTTCGGCATGGGCTGTGGGATCCTTGCTGGACAGCACGCGGTTATGGCCCTGGCCGATAATCTCGCCATCTTTCACGATAACGGCGCCGAACGGGCCGCCATGGCCGCCGGCCATGCCCTGATAGGCCAGGGCGATTGCGTTGCGCATGAATTTTTCGTGGTCCGCCGGATCGGTCATATTTGCCCCGCTCATCGTTCATCGCATAGTGTCGTAACACGCTTTGCACTGCAACATGGATTCTCATGGCCGAAATTTTGCTCCGCCGCCTTGCCGAGCTTGCGACATTAAGCGACTCACCGGATGGGCTGACGCGGCTTTTTTTGTCACCGGCCCATAAGCGCGCGGTGGCGCTGGTTGCCGGCTGGATGCAAGAGGCCGGGATGGACACGCATTTGGATGCCATCGGCAATTTGGTCGGGCGGAAAGGCAACGGGAAAACCCTTTTGCTCGGCTCGCATATCGATACGGTGCGCGATGCCGGCTGGTATGATGGCAATTTCGGCGTGCTGGCGGCCATCGCCGCGGTGCAGGCGGCGGGCGAATTGCCCTATGCCGTTGAAATTATTGCGTTTGGTGATGAGGAGGGTGTGCGGTTTCCGCAGACCTTGTCCGGGTCCCGGGCGGTGGCCGGGCGGTTCGATCCGGCGGCGCTGGCGGGGTTGGATGCGGATGGGGTGAGCATGGGTGCAGCACTTTCGGCATTCGGCTGCAATCCCGACGGCGTGGCGGCAGTGGCCCGCAACCCGGCGGAGGTTTTGGGCTATGTCGAATTGCACATCGAGCAGGGGCCGGTCCTGGAGGCGGAAGACCTTGCCGTGGGCGTGGTGACGGCGATCAACGGTGCCTCGCGCTTCGCGGTGGTGGTGACGGGCGATGCCGGCCATGCGGGCACGGTGCCGATGGCCATGCGGCGGGACGCGCTGGCAGCGGCCGCCGAAATGATTCTGGCGGTGGAAGCAGTCGGGCGCTCGGCGCCGGAACTGGTGGCGACCGTTGGCGCGCTTGCCGTGCATCCGGGGGCGCCGAACAGCGTGCCGGGGGTGGTAAAATTTTCAATCGATGTGCGCGCACCGGTGGATGCGGCGCGGCATGAGGCGGTGCTGGCGATTACCAACGCGTTCGACAGGATTGCCGGGTCCCGAAACGTGGATCTTTCCCTGACGCAGACGCATGACGCGCCGGCCGTCTCTTGCTCCGGCCGCTTGCGCGAGTTTCTGTCGGCGGCGGTGACGGCGAACGGCATTGTGCCACGGTTTTTGCCCAGCGGCGCGGGTCATGACGCGATGGCGGTGGCGGATCTGTGCCCGGTGGCGATGCTGTTCGTGCGCTGCAAGCGCGGGATCAGCCATACGCCGGAGGAATCAATCACGCCGGAAGATGCGCAGGTTGCGGTGGATGTGCTGGTGGAATTTTTAAGAAAGTTTCGGAATGACGATTGAGAGCGCGATCCACGACTACATCGCCACCCATGCCGCGGCGGAGCAAGAATTTTTGGCCGCCCTTGTCCGCGTGCCCTCGGATAATCCGCCCGGCGATTGCGCGGCGCACGCGGAAGCGGCGGCGGGGCTGCTGGAGATGTTGGGGTTTGCCGTCGAGTGGCATGTGGTGCCGGATGCGCTGGTCAAGGCGCATGGCATGATTTCGGCGGTGAACCTGGTGGTGCGGCATCGTTTTGGGCCGGGGCCGGTGATTGCGCTGAACGCGCATGGCGATGTGGTGCCGCCGGGCGAGGGCTGGACGGCGGGCCCGTATGGCGCGGAATTGCGCGATGGCTGGATGTATGGGCGCGGCGTCGCGGTTTCCAAATCCGATTTTTGTTCCTACGCCTTCGCGCTGGCGGCTTTACGCGATTGCGGCGCGAAATTGGCCGGCACGGTGGAGTTGCATTTTACCTATGATGAGGAAACCGGCGGCGAAATTGGGCCGGCCTGGCTGTTGAGCGAGGGGATCAGCAAGCCTGACCTGGCTATAGGCGCTGGGTTTTCCTATGCGGTGGTGAATGCGCATAATGGCTGTCTGCATCTGGAAGTGACGGTGAACGGCAAATCCGCCCATGCGGCGATGCCGTTCACCGGCGTGGATGCGCTGGAAGCGGCCACCGGAATTCTCAACGCGATTTATGCGTATCGGAAGACGCTGGCGGAAAAAAATTCGGCCATTGAGGGGATTGGCGCGCCCCAGATCACGGTGGGGCTGATCGAGGGCGGAATCAACACGAATGTGGTGCCGGATCGCGTAAAATTCCGGCTGGACCGGAGAATCATTCCGGATGAAAGCCCGGCGGATGTGGAAGCCGAATTGACGGCATTGGTTGTTTCGGCCGGCGAGAAATTTACGGGCGTTACGGTGGATGTGCGGCGGATTTTGCTGGCCGAACCGTTGACGCCGTTGCCGGGAGCCAAGCGCATGACCGAAATTCTCTGTGCCCGCGCCAGCGAGGTTTTCGGTGAAACAATCACCGCCAAGGGCGTGCCACTTTATACCGATGCGCGGCACTACGCGGCGGCGGGAATCCCGATTGTGCTTTATGGCGCCGGGCCGCATACGATCGAGCAGGCGAATGCGCACCGTGCGGATGAGCGGTTGGAACTGGTAGATTTGACGCGGGCGACCGAGGTGGTCGCGCTGGCGTTGCATGATTTGCTAACGGAGGCTTGAGATGAAAAAAATGACAATCAATTTTCTGCTCCTCACGGCGTTGCTGGCGCTCGGGGCTTGCGCGTGTCGGGCCGGTTATGTCGGGCCGTATGGCGGCGTGCATCCGGGGCGGTGCTTTATTTTCTGACGGTGCGTTAAATTCTCTCACTCGTCATTGCGAGCCTGCGTCGCGCGAATGCGCGCATTCGCGCGATGCAGGCGCTGCAATCCATCTTTCTTTCGGCACGGAGAGGAAAGATGGATTGCCGCCTCTTCGCGGCCTCGCAATGACGGCGTGGATGGGCCGGGGGCAAAGCTATCCCGGATCAGACCTGCGTCGCCGGCAGGTGGAACACAAAACCCTCCATCGCGTCGGTCAGTTTGATCTGGCAACTTAACCGCGAGTTGGGTTGGCGGTCGGCGGCGGTGCCGTCCAGCAGCGCGTCTTCGTCGTCGCTGACAGGCGGCAGTGCCGCCAAAATTTCGTCCGCCGCGAACACATGGCAGGTGGCGCACATGCAGTTCCCGCCACATTCGGCGAGGATTTCGGCAATGCCGCCACGCCGCGCGGCTTCCATCAGGGTTTCGCCGGCGCGGCCGGTGACTGTCTGTGAAACGCCATCGGGTTTAATGAAAATAATGTTCGGCATGTTGGCCCTTATGCTGCGTGAAGCCGGATCGGCAGCGCGGCGAGGCCGCGCAGCGTATTATTATACCGCCGGCGCGGTTGCGCAATCAGCTCAATCCGCGCGGCGCGTTCGGCGAGTGCCGTGAGTATCACCTCGCCTTCCAGCCGCGCCAGCAGCTGGCCGACGCACATATGGATGCCGCCGCCGAAGCCGACATGGCCGCTGGTCACGCGCGTGATGTCGAATTTATCCGGGTTTTGCCACCGGCTTGGGTCGCGGTTGGCGGCGCCGAAGAACATCAGGATTTTTGCGCCCTCCGGCAGATGCACGCCGCTTAACGCGACATCCGTGGTGGTGGTACGAAAGAAAGTCTGGACGGGGCTTTCGAAGCGAATGGCTTCCTCAAAAGCGTTGCGGGCCAGCGCCGGTTCGGCGCGCAGCCGGTCCCAATGGTCCGGAAAGCGCGCAAAACAGTACAGCGCGGCGCCGATACCATTCACCGTCGTGTCCAGCCCGGCGGAGAGCAGGGAGCGGACCAGCAGCGGCGCTTCCTCAAGCAAAATTTCGCCGCGGTCGGCGGCCGCGTAAATGCCGGCGCCGAAGCCATCCGGCGAGAGCGCATCCCGCTGGCAATGCGCGTTGATCCAGTCCGCCACCGGCGGGACCTGCGCCAAGGAATCCTTCAACAACTGGTTTTCCGGCCCCATCGAGTTAAAAACGAAATTGCCATAGGGCAGCAGGTTTTCCCTGCCGCCCGGCGGCAGGCCGACGGCATCCGGAAACACCGATAGCGGAAAGGCTTCCGCAATGTCGCGAATCGCGTCCCATTCCCCATCGCCCGCCAGCAGTTTTTCCACCAAAGCTCTTGCGCCGGAGAAAAAATCCTCGCGCAGTTTCTTCATCGCCCCGGGCGAGAGCACGCGGTTTAGCACGGCGCGCCTGGGCGTGTGCAGCGGCGGATCGGTTTCCAGCACCAGGCTGGGGCCGCGATAGGGCGGGCTTTTCTTGTAATCGGTAATGCCGACGCCGCGGCTGGAACAAAAATTCACATTATCGGCCAGGATGGCGGAAACCTCCTGATAGCGGCCGGCGCCGAATACGCCGTAGCGGCTGAGACGCACGACCGGGCCTGCCTCGCGCAGCGCCGCAAAATCCGGGTAGGGATTGTCGAAAAACTTTTGGCCGAACGGGTCGAAATCCAGCGCCGGCAGTTCGATAGCCTCTGACATTTTTCCCCCGTTTTCCTTTGACGCTTTATAGGCGGGGGTGGCGGCGGCTACAATGCGGCAAGCCAGTCGCGGACGGCTTGCGGGCTTCCGGCAAAATCCCGGGCGACGTGCAGACCCATGCCGCCGAGTTCGTTGGCCAGGGCGATGGCGGGCTCGTCGGTCACGTCATCGCCGATAAACACCGGCTTCCGGCCGGCAAAAGGCGGGTGCGCCATGAACCAGGCAACGGCGGTATCCTTGCCAGAACCGCGCGGCCGAAGTTCGAACGCCATGTGAGCCTTCAAAAGCGCCACATCCGGACCGGCTTCGGCGATCAGCCGTTCCGCCAGCCCTCGCAGCCGTTCGCCGCATTCCGGCGCCTGGCGGTAGTGGATGACCAGGCTGACGTTTTTCTCCTCGATCAGCACGCCCGGCATTTCCAGCGCCGCCGCGTTCAGCGCGGCGAGCCAGTGCGCGAATGCGGCCGGGCGGCGCGAAAGTTCGTGGATCGTGCCCGTGGCATCCCTTAAGATGGCGCCGTGTTCGGCGGCAGCGGGCAGGCGATTCGGAAAAAACAGGTCTATATCGGCGAGCGGGCGGCCCGAAATAATGGCCAGCCCGCCGCCACGGTCTTCCCATAGCCGCGCCAGCAACGCCGGCAGGCCGGGCGGAATCACCACCAGCTCCGGCCGCGCGGCAATGTCCAGCAGCGTGCCGTCAATATCCAGAAACAACGCGGCGCCGGCCGGCGGGGGAGTCGTCATGGACCTCAAATGGTCCCCCGGCAGGCCGCGAACAAGGTGCGGCGCGGATTTGGATTTACCGCGTTTTGTCCGATTTGTTTAACGCTGCTCTAACTATTTCCAACTATTGACCTTGGAGTAAGATCGGCATTCCGTGGCCCGGCGGCTTGAGTAAGCGCCAGGGATACATCGGCGGAAAATGGCGAGTCTGATTTCAAAAACCCGTTGAGCGGCTTGGAAACTTTGCTAGTTGATTCAAGAATCGATTTGGCCCTTCGAGTCATGAACGAGACCGGAGAAAAAGATTGTTAGAGGGTGACAGTGAGCGGTATATTATCAACCCATGAATCGGCGCGGCCGATCTATGCCGCCGGTTTCGTCGCCGGGCTGATCGTGCTCGCGGTAATCGCACTGCTGCCGGAAGCGCGCATGCCGCTGCCGGTAATCCAGCCATTTCTGCCAATGTACGTGACAACCGTCTTCCTGATCGACGGGATGACGGCCTATCTGCTCATCATCCAGTACCGCTCGTCGCGGGAGCCGTTTCTCGGCTCGCTGGCCGGCGCCTACGGGTTCGTGATGGTCGTGGCGGCGGTGCAGGTGCTGATTTTTCCGGGGGCGTTTTCGGCCGGCGGGCTGCTCGGTGCCGGGCCGCAGACCGCGCCCTGGATGTGGCTGGTCTGGCACACCGGCTACCCCGTCTTCGTGCTCGCGGCGCTGGCTGTGCAGGCGATGCGGCTGCACGCCGAAGGCTCGGAAGGTCTCAGGCGGGTGAGCGGCATGTTAATGATCGGCGGCCCGCTGGCGGCGCTGCTGCTGGCCTGGATCGTGATCGGCGGCCGCGGCCGGCTGCCGCAACTGATTGCCGGTAATGCCTACCATACGCGCGCGGATTTCGAGGCATGGCCGGTGGTGGCATCGGCGAATGTGATGGCGATGGCGGCCTGCCTTTGGATCACCAGGCTGCGCGACCTGTTGAGCCTGTGGGTGGGCGTGGCACTACTGACCAGCATCGGTGATGCCGTGCTGATGCTTTGCGCCGGCGCAAGGTACACGCTAGGCTGGTATGCCGGGCAATTACTGAGCGTGGTGTCGTCATCGGTTGTGCTGTGCGTGCTAATCTTCGAATTCGCCCAGCTTTACGACCGGCTGCTGACATCGAGCATCGGGCTGACGGAGCGCGCCCTGTATGACGGGCTGACCGGCGCCTTCAACCGCGGCTATTTCATCGAGCAATTCCCGCGCGAAATGCGCCGCGCCGTGCGCGAGCAGACGCCGCTGTCTCTGCTGATGATCGATGTCGATCATTTCAAATCCTATAACGACGTGCGCGGCCACCAGATGGGTGATGCGTGCCTGATCGCGATTGTCGGCGCGATTCGCAAAGCCACGCGCCGGCCTGGGGATTTTATCGCGCGTTATGGCGGCGAGGAATTCGCGCTGGTGCTGCCGCGGACCGATTCGGCGGGCGCTAAGGTCATGGCCGAGGCGGTGCGTGCGGAAATCCGCGAGCTTGCGCTGCGGCGCGGCGAGATGGCGCTGGGGCTGGTGACGGCGAGCCTGGGGATCGCAACATTCGACCCGGCGGTTGATGCCTATGAGGCCGAAGAACTCGTCCGGCGCGCCGACTTGGCACTATACCAGGCCAAGCACGATGGGCGCGACACCGCCAGGACGTATGAGATGCTGGTCTCGGTTTGACCGGATTTCGGTATACCCCGGCATGAAACTGAGTATAATGCGGTTTGCGTTCCGCCGGTTGGGGGACTTGAGGCGGCGCAAAATTTGTGTGGGGATACTGGGCCGTGGATGATACGGGTTTCCGCCGTCTCGAAGATGGCGCGGCGGTGCCGCGTCCCGGCACCCGCGCGGGGGCACCTCGCTGGCTCCCAGGGGTTTCGCTGCTGGTTGCGCTGCTTGTTTCGATCGTGGTCTGGGCGGGGATTATTTTCGGCGTGATCCGGTTCTGGCGCTGGTTGTAGCCGGCGGCCGGCTGGCGCATCATCCGGCCTTGATGGCATTCATAATCGACCATATGATCGTCGACCCGGCTCTCCAGGCAGCGATCATCGCGCGCGTTCTGGCGCAAAATTTTGGCGATGCGCCGGATCAGGCGGCGCATGACCTGGGTGTGATCGCCCTGCCGGATGGCGGCAGCGCAAAACTCTTCGCGCGGCACGCGGCGGATGCCGTCTTGCTGGATGATCGCGACCAGGTGGTGCTGATCACCCGGCGGCATAACCCCGGGAGCGGAAAACTGGCGCTGCCCGGCGGGTTTCTGGACGATGTGGACGGCGTGGTGGAGGACGGGCTGACGGCGGCCCTGCGCGAGGCGGTGGAGGAAACCGGCATCAGTGCAAAGTTGCGGACGTGGTGCACGACATTTGCCGCCGGTCCGCGGCGGTTTGACCGGGGGTTTGATATCCGCGCCGCCTGGAACGATATTGCCGGAACCGCGGTGAAGAAAGGCGATATTTTCACCGTCTCCACGCAAGGATTCGGCATCCATGTACCAGGTGATCTGGCCGCTCTTCCGCTTGCGGCCGGCGATGACGCGGCGGCGGTTCACGTCGCGAGGATCGCGGATTTGCAGGAACGGATGTTCGCCGTACCGGATCATTTGCCGATCATCCGGGATGCTCTGGCTTGCCTGCCTAGATCATGCCGGTAGGCAATAATTTCGTTAACTAAAAATTAGTTGCAACCGCAGGTGGTCATTGGTATCTGGAAATGCCCTGAATGTCTGGGTATCGCGAACGATTCCGATGCCATCCTGTTGTTCGCTCGCTGTCTCGTACTGGCGCATGAGTAGTTTCCGAGGCTGGCAGCGCCGCGCCGGCGCCAGCATGATCAAGTGTTACTGGCCGCGCCCGCCCGTGCCCGCCCGTGCCGGATAACCCCCTAGGAGTTGAACATAGAGATGCCCCAGGCACCGGTGCAAAAATTTCCGGACTATCGGGACATGGGCGTCAGCAAGGAAGCGCAGATTCATCTTGCGCAGATGGATGGCCGCTATCGCGGGCTGCTGGAAGCCGCACCCGATGCCATGGTGGTGGTGAACCAGGGCGGCGAGATCGTGATTCTGAACCTGCAGGCGGAGAAAAAATTCGGCTACCGGCGGGATGAGTTACTTGGCCAGCAAGTCACCAACATTATTCCCGAAGGTTTCGCCGAACGGCTGCATGCCGACGGGCTGCGCTCGGCTGAAGATGCGCTGGCGCAGCAGATCGATACCGGGATCGAGCTGACCGGCCGCCGCAAGGATGGCAGCGCCTTCCCCATCGAAATCATGCTCAGCCCGCTCGAAAGCACCGAAGGCGTGCTGGTGACGGCGGCGATCCGCGACATCAGCGTCCGGCGGCGGGCCGACCGGGTGCTGGCGCAGATGGAGGAACGCTACCGCGGCCTGCTGGAAGCCGCACCGGACGCGATGGTGGTGGTCAACCAGGGCGGTGAGATTATCATCCTCAACCTGCAGGCGGAGAAAAAATTCGGCTACCGGCGCGATGAGCTGCTTGGCCAGAAAGTCACCAACATCATCCCCGAGGGCTTTGCCGAGCGGCTCCGGCTGGATGAAACGCGAACCGCGGATGAGGCGCTGGCGCAGCAGATTGACACCGGGATCGAACTTACCGGCCGCCGCAAGGACGGCAGCGCCTTTCCCATCGAAATCATGCTGAGTCCGCTGGACAGCGCCGAAGGCATATTGGTGACGGCGGCGATCCGCGACATCACCGTGCGCCGCCAGGCGGAAAGCCACCTGGCACAGATGGAAGGCCGCTACCGCGGGCTGCTGGAAGCCGCACCGGATGCGATGGTGGTGGTGAACAAGACCGGCGAGATCGTGATCCTGAACCTGCAAGCGGAGAAAAAATTCGGCTACCGGCGCGATGAGCTGCTGGGCCAGCAGGTGACCAACATCATCCCCGACGGCTTTGCCGAACGGCTCTTGCTGGACGAGACGCGGACGGCGGATGAGGCGCTGGCGCAGCAGATTGACACCGGAATCGAGCTCACCGGCCGGCGCAAGGATGGTAGCGACTTTCCCATCGAAATCATGCTGAGTCCGCTGGAGAGCCCCGAGGGCATTCTGGTGACGGCCGCCATCCGCGACATCACCGTGCGCCGCAAGGCGGAGAAGAATCTGGCGTTGCTGGAGGGCCAGTATCGCGGGCTGCTGGAAGCCGCACCGGATGCGATGGTGGTGGTCAACCAGACCGGCGAAATCGTCATTCTGAACCTGCAGGCGGAGAAAAAATTCGGCTACCGGCGCGATGAGTTGCTCGGCCAGCAGGTGACCAACATCATCCCCGACGGTTTTGCCGAACGGCTGCATGCCGATGGCCTGCGCTCCGCCGAGGATGCCCTGGCGCAGCAGATCGATACCGGGATCGAGCTGACCGGGCAGCGCAAGGACGGCAGCGCCTTTCCCATCGAAATCATGCTGAGCCCTCTGGAAAGTGCGGAAGAAACGCTGGTCACCGCCGCGATCCGCGACATCAGCGTCCGCAAGGATGCGGAGACGCATCTGCTGCAAAAGGTCGAAGAGTTGCGTAAATCCAATGAGGAGCTTGAGCAGTTCGCCTACCTGGCATCGCATGATCTGCAGGAGCCGCTGCGAATGGTGACAAGCTACACGCAGCTGCTTGCGCGCCGCTACAAGGGCAAGTTGGACGCCGACGCGGATGAGTTCATCGCCTATGCGGTGGATGGTGCCACGCGGATGCAGCGGCTGATCCAGGATCTGCTCGCCTATTCGCGGGTTGGCGCCAAAGAGGGCAATTTGACGGAGACCTCCAGCGAGGAGGCTTTGCAACGGGCACTGAGCAATCTGCGTGGCGCGATCGAGGAAACCGGGGCGATTGTCACCCACGACTCGCTGCCGATGGTGATGGCCGATGAAGGCCAGCTGGTCCAGTTGTTCCAGAATCTGGTCGGCAACGCGATCAAATATCAGAACAAGGGGGTGCCGGAGGTGCATGTCTCGGCGGAAGTCTACGGCCGCAAGAAATGGATTTTCGCGGTGAAGGATAACGGGCTGGGCATCGAGCGGCAGTATTTCGAGCGGATTTTCGGAATGTTCCAGCGGCTGCACAAGCGCGAGGAATTTGCCGGCACCGGCGTCGGCCTGGCGATCTGCAAAAAGATCGTCGAGCGGCATGGCGGGACCATTTCGGTCGAATCACAGCCCGGAATGGGCTCGACATTCCGGTTCATTCTGGCAGGCAGCGAATGACAGCGATGCCCGTTGGCCGCGCCGGGCCTGAGATCATCACCGTCCTGCTGGTCGAGGACAGCCCCGGCGATGTGCGGCTGACGCGGGAAGCCTTCCGCCAGGCCAACCCGACGATTATCATGCATGTCGCGACCGACGGGGTCGAGGCGATGGACTTTCTGCTTCAGGAGGGCGCGCATGCGCTCTCGCCGCGGCCGGACCTGATCCTGCTCGATCTCAACCTGCCGCGCATGGATGGCCGCGAGGTGCTGGCCCGGATCAAATCCGATGACGGGCT
>Ga0116227_10008792_pt1 | contig 18769 bp, 16 predicted proteins | sample S1TSphgellanicum_FD_89693 | JGI IMG/M metagenome (GOLD analysis project Ga0116227, IMG submission 89693) | Host-associated microbial communities from peat moss isolated from Minnesota, USA - S1T2_Fb - Sphagnum magellanicum MG | ecosystem: Host-associated > Plants > Peat moss > Unclassified... | reverse complement strand
GCGGCGCTGCCATGGCCAGGGGGTAGCCCGGCGCCGTCAGCACTGATGTCGCTATCCCACTGGGTCAGCATCTCCGGACTAGGCGCCCGGCCAATGCCAAGCGGCTCGGCGACGGCGCCCGCCGCCAGCAGCACGCCCACGATAGCCGGGCTATATCGCCACATGCACGCCGCCTGTCTCGTCAAGCTGCCACGCATGGATGGCATTGTAGTGGTAGTCCGTGTCCGGCCCCCGCGCCGCGAGCAGCGCCGCGCGGGTGGGCTGCACCGCGCCGGTCTCGTCCTCGGCCCGGCTCATCAGGATGGCGGGCTGGCCCTCCCAATGCCAGGGCAGGCGGAAACGGGTGAGCGCTTTGGACAGCACCGGGCCCTGTAGGCGCGCCTGCTGCCACGTAGCGCCGCCATCGGCCGAGACATCCACCCGGCGCACCCGGCCCTCGCCCGACCAGGCCAACCCGCGGATTTCGGTAAAGCCCGGCGCCGCTAGGCGCTGCCCGCCAGACGGGCTGGTGATGACCGACTTGACCGCCATTGGGAACACGAATTGTCGCGCCGTTCCATCCGGCTGCAGCCCGGTGTATTTGGACGTTTCCTCCCGCGTTTCGAACGGAACCCGGCCCAGCTTCAGGCGGTGGAGCCATTTGATGCTCATATTGCCCTCGAACCCGGGCAGCAGCAGACGCAGCGGATAACCCTGCTCCGGACGGAGCCGCTCGCCGTTTTGCGCGTAGGCGAGGATGGCGTCATCGAGCGCTTTCTCGATCGGGATCGAGCGGGTCATCGCCGCTCCGTCCGCCCCTTCGGCCAGCATCCATTTTGCGTCCGTCTGGACGCCCGCTTCGGCCAAGACATCGGCCAGCCGCACCCCCGTCCATTCGCTGCAACTCAGCAGCCCGTGCGTGTCCTGCGCCGTCCAGGTCTTCTTGATGCGGTCGGTTTTCCAGAACGCCGTGTTGCCGGAGCACTCCAGGAAATGGATCGCGGAGACGGACGGAAAACGCAGCAGATCGTCCATGGTGAAGGCAAGCGGCCGGTCGACCAGGCCATGCAGCAGCAGCCGGTGCGCCGCTGGGTCGATATCCGGCGTCCCGGCGTGGTCGCGGATGTAGTGCAGCCCGTTGGGCGTTATGATTCCGTGCAGGTCCTGCAGCGGCGCACCGGCAGAGGCGGCGGTCGGGGTCGGTGGACGCTCTCGCACCCGGCGGATGACCTTGTGCTCATGCGGCGACGGCTGCCCGTAGGTCGCGCTTTCGACGTCACGACCCTGCGCCCGCATGCTGTCCGGGATGGCAGGGGCAAACTCCGCCGCAGCGGCCGGCGCCGCCATGACCGCCGCGAACGCTGGGAGCAAATGCCGACGCTTGATTTGAAGTAATGTATCCACGGCAATAGGCTATTGGCTGGAAACCGTGGCGACAAGGCGATTTGTGTAAATAATTTCAATAGGATTGACCTTCTCCAAACACGCTATGCAGGGGAAAAATCCCTCTGTAAACCGCCTCAAAAGGTAATTTCGTGCCAAATAGTGCTGGCTTGATCCCGTGACATGAGGTTCTGCAATACTCGGACTTCAAACGGGACGTAGACTGGCGCGCAGGCGTTCGCCATGGTCATGGCGCGGGGTGGATCAGTCCCTCTCAACTGATCGACTCCCTGCGTCTCCGCATCGAGCCCGGGATAGCGTCCATGCATGATTTCACCACGACAGATTTCGCCGATCTCGAGTATGAGATAGCGCCGGGTTCGCCTGCCTTGCGGGACCTGTATGACCATATCGCGGCAGGCGCGTCTTCGCGGGACAGCGACCGTACGCATCCCCATGACGTGCTCGATTTGCTGCGGCAGGCCCGCTTCGGCGCGTTGCGGCTGGCCCGCCCGGAAGGCGGCGGCGCGTCATTGCGGGAGGTATTCCAGGAGGCCATCCTGCTCGGGGCCGCGGACCCTAATGTGGCCCATATCTACCGCAACCATTTCACCTTCGTCGAACGCTTCCTGCTCGGCTCGACCGATGCGCGTCGCCAGCCCTGGCGCGAGACGGTGCGCCGCGGCGGCATTGTGGGCTTGGCCTCGACCGAGCTGGGCCGCAAGCAGATCGGCGGCGCGACGCCCTTCCAGACCAGCCTGATCGACAGCGGCGATGGTCTGCGGCTCAACGGCACCAAATACTACAGCACGGGCACGCTCTATGCCGACCTGATCCTGGTGCGGGCCATTGCCGCCAATGGCGAGGGGGTGGCCGTGGTCATCCCCACCGATCGCGCTGGCGTCGAGCGGGTCGATGATTGGGACGGCATCGGACAACGCCTGACCGGGACCGGGACCACCAACTTCCATAACGTCCTGGTGGACCCGGACGACGTCGTTGCCGACGGCGACAACCCGGACTTTCTGCTGCCCTTCACCAGCAGCATCGCCCAGCTCTTCCTGACCGCGGTGAATGCCGGGATCACCTTGGCCACCTGGCGGGACGCCAAAGCGTTGCTGAAAGGTCGCGGGCGGAACTTCTACTACGCCCCAGCCCCCCTGGCCGACGACGACCCGCTGTTGCAGCAAACCATCGGCCAGCTTTCCGCCAACGCCTTCGCTGCAGAGGCCACCGTGCTTGCCGCAGCCGAGGTGTTCGACCAGGTCGCCGCCGCGCGCGCGGCGGGACAGGAACCGCGTGCCCTGGCCCATGACGCCTCCGTCGCCGCAGCAAAGGCGAAGGTGATCGTGGACGAATTGGCGCTACGGTCCGCGACGGCGTTGTTCGACGTCGGCGGCGCGTCGGCGGCGACCAAAGGCAAGAATCTCGACCGGCACTGGCGCAACGCCCGCACCCTCGCCTCGCATAACCCTGCGATCTACAAAGCACAGTTGGTTGGCGTCTATGATCTGCACGGCACTCACCTGCCGCTTTTGGGTTTTTTCTGATGAGCCGGCGCCAGCTCCACCTAAACGTCAATATCCTGAACTCGGGCTTCCACCCCGCCGCCTGGCGGCGCGCACCCAGCGACCCGGCGGCGTTCGTCGATGTTCAGCATTACGTCCGCCTCGGCCAACTCGCCGAACGCGGGACGTTCGATGCGGTCTTCCTCGCTGACACGCCGAGCTTCGCCGACCGTCCGGAGTTCCGCCCCTACCAGGCGCTGGAACCAACCATCGTGCTGGCGACGGTCGCGGCCAGGACGGAGCGGATTGGGCTCATCGCCACCGCTTCCACCACCTATAACGACCCCTATAATCTGGCCCGCCGCTTCGCCTCGCTCGATCTGGCCAGCGGCGGCCGGGCGGGGTGGAATGCGGTCACCACCGCAGATCCATCCGCGTCGCGCAATTTCGGCGCCGATGACGTGACGGCGCATCGCGACCGGTACGAGCGCGCAGCCGAGTTCTCCGATGTCGTCAAAGCCCTTTGGGGAAGCTGGGACGAGGATGCGCTGGTGGCGGACAAAGCCACTGGCCGCTTCATCGACGTCGCCCGGGTCCGCCCGGTCAACCATTCCGGACGGCACTTCAAAATCCGCGGCCCGTTGAACGTGCCGCGGTCACCGCAGGGCTGGCCTGTCATAGTCCAAGCAGGCGGATCCGAAGATGGCCGCACCCTGGCCGCGCGCCACGCAGAGGCGATTTTCTCGGTCGCGCAGACCGAAGCGGAGGGCGCCGCCTTTGCACGGGACATCCGCGCCCGCGCAAGGGCCTTTGGCCGGGACGGCGGGATCGTCATCCTGCCGGGCCTGGCGACTTTGCTGGGCTCGACGGAGGCCGAGGTGAAGCGGCGCGAAGAGGAATTATGGGACTTATTGCCCAAGGAATACGCGATTGGGCGCCTGGCCGGGCTGCTGCAGATCGATCCGAAGCGGCTGCGGCTGGACGACGCCTTCCCCACCGACATCCCCGTACCGCCGAACGGCATGCAGACCTTTGCCGCGGCCACGCTGCAAACGGCCAAGCGCCGCAACCTGACGGTGCGGGAGGTCCTGCGCGAATTGGGCGGCGGCACGGGCCACCGCATGTTCGTCGGCACGCCCGAAGCCTTGGCCGATGACATGGAGCGCTGGCTGCAGGCCGGCGCCGCCGACGGTTTCAATCTGATGCCAGACGTCTTCCCCGACGGGCTGGAAATCCTAGTCAACGAAGTGGTGCCAATCCTGCGGCGCAAAGGAATCTTCCGACACGAATATACCGGGCGGACTTTGCGGGACCATTTCGGCCTTGCCGGCCCAGGCGAGCGCGAAGCCGCGCTGGCACTCGCCGGGGATGACTGAGGACCGCGCTACCCTGCGATCCAAACATCGGCGAAATTGCCGTTCAACCCGTCGGCGCCCACCGTGTGGTCCCGGACCTTCGTGTTGTAGATCGTCAGGCTTTCCAGCGTCAGCAGCGTGAGGTCGGGCACATCCTGCGCGATGATGTCCTGGAACCGCTTGAACTCAGCGACCCGCTTGGCAGGATCGAGCTCTACGGTCGCCGCTTCCAGCAGCGCGTCGACTTCCGGATTGACGTAATGCGATCCGTTCGAGAAGGGGACGCCCTTTTTGAAGTTCCTCGACCAATAGAGCCGTTGTACCCCGACCGTCGGGTCAAAGGTATTGCCCATGGAGTTGTTCGTGAAGTCGAAATCCCGGTCCGTGTAGACCCGCTTGATATACGTCGCGAAATCCTGGCTGCGGATGGTGATGTCGATCCCTACTTTTGAAAGCGCCTGGCGTAGATAATCGGCAGTACGGCGGTAGCCATCGCCATAGGGCAGGAAGTCGTGCACCAGGCGGAACCGCACGCCATCGGCGCCCCGCTTGAACCCGGCCTCATCCAGCAACTGGTCCGCCTTTCGTGGATCATAGGCATAGCCCGGGACCGCCGGATTGAAATACTGCGCCAGACTGGGGCTGATTGGGGTCGGCGAGATGATCCCGTAGCCATACCAAACCGTGTTGAGGATCACCTTGCGGTCGATCGCATGGGCGATGGCCTGCCGGACCCGGAGGTCCTTCAGATAAGGGTTATCCAGATTGAACTCGATGCGGGTGACGGATGGGCTGTAATTATACCCGGCCGTCTCAATCCCGAGGCGCTTATCCTGCTTGAGGCGGCCGACCTCGGACAGCGGCACCGGGCTCTCCCCGCCGATATCGACTTCCGCCGACTCGAAGGCCGCCGTGCGCGCGGCGGCGTCCGGGATAAATTTCACGACCAGGCGGTCGATATAGGGCTTAGGCAAATCCCAATAATTCGGGTTCCGTTCATAGATGATATGGCTGCCCCGCACCCATTCCTTGAAGATGAAGGGCCCCGTGCCGACCGGAGCATTGGTGAAGCGGTTGGTCGCCGGGTCGGTCCCGTCAAACAGGTGCTTCGGCACGATTGGCGATTCCGAAGCAGCAAAGGCGCTGATCAAATACGGCGCCGGCTTCGACAGAACAATGATCGCGCTATGCGCATCAGGCGCTTCGACGGTCACAACATTGGCGAAGGTACCCCGGCCGCGCGGGTGATATTGCTGCAGCAGCGCAATCGAAGTCGCAACGTCGGCCGACGTGAAATCGGCGCCATCATGCCATTTCACCTCCTCACGCAGTTTGAAGCTGTACCGCAACCCATCCGGGCTCACCGACCACGCTGTCGCGAGTTGCGGCCGCGGCGTCATGTCGAAGCCATAGGTCAGCAGCCCTTCCAGCACCTTGCCGCTGACCTTCGTCGAGGGCCCTGCCGTGTTTGCAATGGTGGATAGCGCCGGCGGCTCCGGCTCGACCAGGAAATTCAGCGTCCCACCCCGTTGGGGCGGCGCCGCGCGGGCGCCCGGCCCAAGCCCCGTCCAACCGAGAGCGAGGCCAGCAACGGCAGCACGGCGCGATATCAATGGCATGAGTCAACTCCAACCGGGAGGCTGGAGCCTAAGGATGGCGGCGGCACCGCAACAGATAAATTTGATAGACCAGCACTCCAAAATTCTCGTCGCACAGAAAATATCCCACTAAAATCAGCTGATTTGAAACTGCCACCACCGGCGTACCTGGGACGCCGCGGGCCGCCAGGCTACGGTCCCCCCAAGCCGCAGGAGAGCCGAGATGTCCACCACGCTTGAGCCAAAGCCCGAAGTTACGCTGCGCAGCCAGGGGGATTTCCCTGACAGCCCGCTTTCGCGCGCATTGCGACAGCCCCTGCTCCTGGGATTATTCCTCAACCTGCAGGACATCCGCTTCTCCAACCTGCCCACCCAATCGAGCTGGACCTTCGATTACAACGCCGAAGTGGTGAAGAAGGCGGACGCGCTGGGGTTCGAGATGGCGTTCAGCCGCACCCAGTGGCTACCGAAGGGTGGCTATGACGGTGACGGTTCGCTCGATTCCTTCACCGCCCTGGGCGCCATGGCGGCCATCACCAAAAACATCCTGCTGATCTCGACCATCCATGTCCTGTATGGCCCCTGGCACCCAGTACATCTGGCCAAGATCGGCGCCACGCTCGACCATATCAGCAAGGGGCGCTGGGGCATCAACATCGTCACCGGGCACCGGGCGGTGGAACACGAAATGTTCGGCTGGCAGCGCATCGAGCATGACCAGCGCTATGCCATGGCAGACGAATTATTCAACGTACTGCACCGGCTGTGGAGCGATGACGAGAATTACTCCTATGACGGCGTGCTCAATCCCTGGCGGCTCAGCAACGCATTCATCACGCCGAAGCTGCTTTACGGCCGGCCGATCCTGGTGACGGCCACCGGCTCGCCGGCCGGGGTCGATTTCGCCACCAAACACTCGGACCTTCTGTTCATTACCTCGCCCGGTGGCGCCCATATCGACAGCGCGCTCGAAACCCTGCCTGCACATATCGCCGGCATCAAGCGGCAGGCGCGGGCCCTTGGCCGGGAGGTCAAGACGATCATCAACCCCGTCATCGTCTCCCGCGATACCGAGCGTGACGCCCACGCCTACGCGGACGCCATTATCGCGCAGAAGCCGCCACCTACCGGCATGGCATTCTTCGGCCGGGGCGGCTACGATTCGGACGCACATGCCTGGAAAGGCCGCGCCGATGAGCGCCACAAGCAGGGGCTGGGCCTGGGCGGCAATATCGAAATCATCGGAACGCCGGAACAGGTCGTCGAACAATTGGCCGCGCTGAAGGCGGTCGGCATCGACGGGGTACAGATCAATTTCTACGACTTTACGGCCGACCTCGACCATTTCGCCGAGCGGATCATGCCGTTGCTCAAACAGGCCGGGCTACGATTGTAACCCGCCCACATGGTGGCACGCCACGCTATGGCCGTGTGAAAACACGAGGGGCTGCGGCTCCTCGGCAGCACAGCGCGCCGTGGCGATCGGGCAGCGGGGATGGAAACGGCAGCCGCCCGGCACATCCTCCGGGCTGGGCAGTTCGCCGGTCAACGGGGCGGCATGCTTACGGCGGGCCGGATCGGGGATCGCCGCTATCAAAGCGCGCGTATACGGATGCAGCGGATTTTGCCATAGATCAGGCCCGTCCGCCGCCTCCACCACGCGGCCCAGATACATCACCAGCACCCGGTCCGCGAAAAATCGCACAACGGACAAATCATGCGAGATGAACAAATAGGACAAACCCAAATCGCGCTTGAGATCGACCAGCAAGTTTAGGATCTGCGCCTGGATCGATAGGTCGAGCGCCGAAACGGGCTCGTCGCAGATGACCAAATCCGGATTCAGGATCAACGCGCGGGCAATCCCGATGCGCTGGCGCTGCCCGCCAGAGAATTCATGCGGATAGCGGTCGATCGCCCCCGCTGGCAGCCCGACGAGGTCGATGATCTCCCCGACCCGGCGACGGCGCTCCCGCCGGTCGCCACGGCCATGGACCACCAGCGGCGCGGTGAGGATCTGGCCGATCGATTGGCGCGGATTGAGCGAGCCGAACGGGTCCTGGAAGATCATCTGCATACGCCGGCGGAGGGGGCGCACGGCGCGCTGCGGCAGCGCGCCGATCTCCTGCCCGTCGAACTGGATCGTACCCGCCGTCCGGTCCACCAGGCGCAGCAAAGTCTTGCCGAGGGTCGACTTGCCGCACCCGGACTCGCCGACCAGGCCGACGCTCTCCCCCCGCTCCACGGTGAACGACACACCATCAACCGCCCGCAACAGCCCGCGCGCCGTGTGGAAATGGGTATGAAGATCAGAGACTGCCAGTAGCGACACGGGATGCCTCCTGCGGCTGCGCGCGCGTGACCGGACACGCCACCAGCCAGCCCGGCGCCGCCTCGGTCACAGCCGGCGGCGCCAGCCGGCACGCGGGGCGGACATAGGCGCAGCGCGGCGCGAACCCGCAGCCGGGCTCGCCGGCCGCGGAGGCGATGCTGCCCGGAATTTCGCGCAACGGACCGTCGTGATAGGTGCGGCCGCCCTCGATCTGCGGCGACGCCGCCAGCAAGCCGCGCGTATAGGGGTGCAAGGGACCGCCGAACAGCGCGTCGGCCTGCGCCTCCTCCACCTTCCCCCCGGCATACATCACCACCACCCGGTCCGCCCATTGCCCCACCACGCCCAGATCATGCGTGATCAGGATCAGCCCCATCGATAAATCCCGCCGCAATTGGTCCAGCAGATCGAGCACCTGGGCCTGGATCGTTACGTCCAGCGCCGTCGTCGGCTCATCGGCGATCAGCAATTTGGGGCGGCACGCCACAGCAATGGCGATCATCACCCGCTGCCGCATCCCGCCGGACAGGCGGTGGGGATAATCGTCCACCCGGCGGTGCGGGTCGGCAATGCGCACCAAATCGAGCAACTCGACCGCCCGGACCCGCGCAGCGCGGGCAGAAAGGCCCTCGTGGTGGCGGACGGCCTCGGTGATTTGCCGTCCGACAGTCAGCACGGGGTTGAGCGAGGTCATCGGTTCCTGGAACACCATGGCGATCTGCCGCCCCCGGACGCCGCGCCAGGCGCACAGGTCCAGCCCCCGCAAATCGTCGCCGTCGAACGCCAGGCGGGCCGCCCCCGCCCGCGCGCCGCGGGGCAACAGGCCCATCAGCGCGAGCGCCGTCAATGATTTGCCCGAGCCCGATTCCCCAACCAACGCCACCGTCTCCCCAGGGTGCACCCTGAAGCTCAAATCCCGGACCGGTTCGCTATGCCGGAAGCGGATGGTGAGCCGCTCGACCTCGAGCAAGGGCGCGATGCTGGTCATGCGCCGGTTGCGGCATGGGGGTTGAACGCGTCGTTCAACGCATCGCCGATCAGATTGAGCGCCAGCACGCTTAGCACGATGGCGACGCCGGGGATGGCGCTCAGATACCACGCCGTGCGCAGCACCTCCCGTCCGGAGCCGATCATGCTGCCCCAACTGACCACATTGGGGTCGCTCAACCCGAGAAAGGATAGGGCGGATTCCATCAGGATGGCGGATGCCACGAGCACGGAGGCGGTCACGATCAGCGGTGGCAACGCATTGGGCAGGATTTCCCGCAGGATGACCCGCGCATGGCCAAAGCCCAGCGCGCGCGCCGCCATGACGAAATCCTTCTCCCGCAGGCTGCGGAACTCGGCGCGCACCAGCCGGGCGACGGTGGGCCAAGTCACGATAGCGATGCCAGCGGTCACGCTCTGCACGGAGGGTTGCACGATGGCGACCAGCACCACCAGCAAGACGAAGCTCGGCATGGTCTGGATGATATCCGTCACCCGCTGTAGCGCATCGTCCACCCGGCCGCCGAAATAGCCGCCCAGGGCGCCCACGATCACGCCCACCGTGACGCCGAGCCCCATGGCGGCAAACCCCACAGCCAGGGAAATACGCCCGCCCCAAACCAGCCCGGCCGCGACGTCGCGCCCCAGGGAGTCCGTCCCTAAAGGATAGTCCCAGCTATGGCCGGGCCACAGGAAGGGGCGCGCGACCATGGACAGCGGATCATCCGGATAAATCCACGGCGCCGCCAGCGACACCGCAGCCACGAGCGCCAGGAATAGTAACGCGAGCACACCAGCCGGATTGCGGAAGAACACCCGGACCGCCCGGTATGACCCGGCCGCCGGTGGCGTCGCCGCCGGGGCGCCCAGCACCTCCGGACCGCGGACGACGCCCCAGCGCCCCCTGCCGGGTCGCTGGGCAATGGCTGGAAGACTCACCGGCGCACCTCGATCCGGGGGTCGAGCCAAAGCTGCAGCAAATCGACCGCCATGTTGACGAAGATCACCAGCAGCGACGACAGCAGCAACACGCCCAGCAGAACGGTGAAGTCCCGCTTCATCACCGCCTCGAACGTCAAACGGCCGAGGCCGGGCCAGCTATAGACCGTCTCCACCACCACGGCGCCGCCGAGGATGCCGCCGATATGCATGCCCGCCACGGTGGTGACGGGCATAAGCGCGTTGCGCAACACATGACGCATCGCGATGGTGAGGGGCGGCAGCCCCTTCGCCGCCGCCGTGCGCACGTAATCCTGGGACGTGATCTCCAGCACGCTGGCGCGCGTCAGCCTGGCGTAGATGGCGACGTAGAACAGCGCCAGCGACGTCGCGGGCAGGACCATGTGCTGCAGCCTGTCCAGCACTGCCGCCAGGCCCATCAGCCTGGCGCCGATCGTCTCCGACCCGCCAGACGGCAGCCACCCCAACATGACGGAAAACGCGACGATCAGCATCAGACCCACCCAGAACCCAGGCACGGAGTAAAACACCAAGGTCACGACGGAGATCAGCCGGTCGGGCCAACGCCCGGCGTTGAGCGCCATCACCGTGCCGAGCGTGATCCCCAGCACCAACGCGATCACCAGCGCCAGACCCATCAGCAGCAACGTGCCGGGCAGGCGCTGCGCGATGAGCGCCGCCACCGGCATGTTATACAGGGGTGAAAATCCCAGGCTGCCATGGGTGAGGTTCGATAGATACGCGACGAGTTGATGCAGCACCGGCAGATCAAGGCCAAAACTATGGCGCATCATCACCATCGTCTCCTCGGTCGCCGACCCGGACTCCCCTGCCAGGACGTCGGCCGCGTCACCCGGCGCGAGCCGCAACAGGAAGAAGTTCAAGATGACGATCCCGATTGCCGTCGGCGCCGCTTGCAGAAGCGTACGCCGGAGGACGGGGAACAGCCGGGAGGTGGACATACAGGCTCCAGTGTTCTCTCGCCGTCAGAGCAGCTTGAATCCCAGCCGGTGCAGGACGCTCTTGATCCGGTCGCGGCCGCTCAGGGATTTTGCGCCGGCGACACGCGCCAAAGCCTGCCGCGACCATGGGATCGCCGGAATGCCCTGCTCATGCTGGAACGCTTGGATCGCCCCGTCATAGGCGTCGATCGCTGGATTGCTGTCCGCCACGCCATAGGTTTCCCGATGCAACACCAAAGACTGGTCCAAGCGCGGCTTGACGTCAGAACGATCATCCGCCGTGGCATAGCCAAGGCACAGGCCAAACACGGCGACAACCTGCGGCGGCAAGTTCAAGGCAGCGGCTACTTTTTCAGGGTCGTTACGAAGCGCTCCAATATATACCGTCCCCAGCCCCAGGCTTTCCGCCGCCACGACGGCGTTCTGCGCCGCCAGCGCCGCATCGATGGTGGCGACGAAAAACGTCTCGAGATAGTCGAGCCCTTCGACCGGCTGCCCCCGATCCGCTCCCAAATTCGCAAGGCGGTTCAGGTCGGCCAGCCATACCAAGATGACCGGCGCTTGTAGGATGTGCTTTTGACCCCCCGCGACCGCCGCGAGCACGGCTTTGCGTGCCGGGTCCGCAACCGCGACGACGCTCCAGGTCTGCAGGTTGGACGAGCTAGGGGCGGATTGCGCTGCGGCCACGAGCGTCTCGATCGTGCCATCCGGCAGCGCCGCCGGCGCGTAGTTCCGGATTGACCGGTGGGCCAGTAATGTCGATAGAACCGCGTTCCACTGCGCCGGGGCGCCCACGGCATCACTCCGATACCGCGCGTGCAGCAGCGACGCAGGCGATGCAGTGTCCGCCGTGATCGCCGGCGGCAAGGAATCGGGCATTGAAACCTCCTCATCATTGGGCGCGCCGATGGATTGGCGCGGTTGGAGCATGCGGGACAATGCACCAGCAGTCAGTGAATGCATAGAAGATTGTACAACTGAGATACCGCACTAACAAAGACAGTTTTTTCTTTACGAAGCCTTATTTTGACCGTTCATTTTATTGACGCTTACTCTGCGGCCAATCATCCTTCGTCTGTCTGCGCCCCGGGAGGATCCCATGTTTGTTGCCGCACGCCAACTGGCGCTCAACCTCTTCATCTATCCGGCAGGCCACCATGAAGCCGCCTGGCGCTTCCGCGGATCAGACCCGGCGCGCGTGCTCGACATTTCGTTCTACCAGGCGCTCGCCCAGCGGGCGGAGGCGGCGAAGTTCGACGCGATTTTCTTTGCCGACGGACCGTCCCTGCCGGAGAATATACGCTATTCCTCGCGCGTGCGCTTCGAACCGCTCACCTGGCTGTCTGCGATTGCCGCGGTCACGCAGAAGATCGGGCTGATCGCGACGGCGTCGACGACGTATAACCAACCCTACAACCTCGCCCGGCTATTTGCCTCGCTCGACCATCTCTCTCAGGGCCGGGCCGGCTGGAACATTGTCACCACGTCGGATTCTGGCGCCGCCCAGAATTTCGGGTTGTCGGAACACCCGCCCCATGGCGAGCGCTACGAGACGGCCCGGGAATTCGTCGATGTGGTCACCAAGCTCTGGGATAGCTGGGAAGATGACGCTCTGGTCGCCGACCAGGATAGCGGCGTGTTTGCCGATTCGGACAAAGTCCACCGCATCGATCATGTGGGCAAGCACTACCGCGTGCGCGGGCCGCTCAATACGGCGCGTTCCCCCCAGGGGCGTCCCGTCTATGTTCAGGCCGGGTCCTCCGAAGACGGCCGCGGATTTGCCGCCCAATTCGCCGAAGCGATCTTCACCGCCCACCAAACCGTAGAAAGCGCACGCGCCTTCTACGCCGACATCAAGACGCGCGCCCGCCAGCTTGGCCGGAACCCGGACCATATCCGCGTACTCCCTGGCATCAGCCCGTTCATCGGTTCGACGCAGGGCGAAGCAGACCGGTTGGAGGCGGAGATCGATGATCTGATCCAGCCCGCTGCCTCGCTGGAACAACTCAAGCGGATGATCGGGGTCGATCTGACCGGCTATGACCTCGACGGCCCGGTTCCCCGCCACCTGATCAACACCGGCGGCGCAAGCGGCGTCGCCAGCCGCTTCAAGCTGGTGGTCGATATCGTCGACCGCGAACATCCGACCATTCGGCAATTGATCAAGCGGCTGGCCGGGGCGCGGGGGCACTGGGTGCTGACCGGAACACCCGACAAGGTCGCCGACTCGATCCAAACCTGGTTCGAGACGGGCGCCGCCGACGGCTTCAACGTGATGCCGCCCTGGCTTCCGGGCGGGTTCGACGCTTTCGTCGACGAAGTGCTCCCCCTGCTGCGCAAGCGCGGCCTGTTCCGCGAGGACTACACCGGGTCGACTTTACGTGAACACTACGGTCTACCGCGACCCGCGAGCGGCTACGCACTCGCGGCGCGCAAGATTGCCTAGCCGCCCCGCGCCCGCGCGAACACCTCGTCCATGCGCCAGCTTTCGTTGGTATGGGCAGGGTCGCCGCGAAATTCACCCCAACCCGAGTCACGCCGGTACTGACCCAGCCAGCCGGAAGCCAGGATCTCCGCCTCGTCCACCACCACCGGACCGTCGCAATCCGGCGCCACATAGAGCGCGTCCGCCGGGCAATATAGTTCGCACATGAAGCAGGTCTGGCAATCCGCCTGGCGCGCGATGGCGGGCTGAGCGCCCGGCACCGCGTCAAACACGTTGGTTGGGCAAATCTGCACGCAGATATTGCAAGACGTACAGCGGCCTGCGACCAGCAACTCAATCATCAGGCCGCCTCTCGCGCGGCACGCTGCGCCGGTTGCACCCAGACCTGGTCGAGCCCACCGACGATCAGGCGGTGGGCCATCCGCGCATCCCGCTCTGGCGCGTCCGTCCGCCGATGCATGCCGCGGCTTTCCCAGCGGGCGAGTGCGGCGCCATAGCACCACCTTGCATGGGCCGTCATGGCAGCCGCCTCCCGGCTGCGCAGCGCGGCAGGTCCGGCGCCGTGTCCAAAGGCGCGTAGGTCCCGCCATAGCCGGTCAAGCCGTTCGAGGGAACCGCGCAGCCCGGCCTGCGAGCGGAACAGGTTCTTATCGTATGGGAGCGCCTCCGCCTGCACGGCGGCGACGATCGCTTTCAGGTCCAGTCGTGCGGCGCCCGGACGCGGGCGCAACCCCGCCTCGCCGATGGCTTCAACAGGCCGCTCCGCACGCCGCCCTTGGGCGCGCGCCCGGGCAGCGGCGGCTTGCCCGGACCAGCGTCCGGACGACAGCGCCCAGGCGGAATTCTGCGCGCCGCCGCCCGAAATGGCGCCGGCCACCATCTCCCGCGTCGCCACGTCGCCCGCCGCGTACAGACCAGGCACCGTCGTCGCACAATCATCGCCGGCGATCCGCAGGCCGCCCGTCCCCCGGATGGTCCCCTCACCGTGCAGCGTCACGGGGAAGCGGTCCGTGAACGGGTCGATGCGGTGGCGGTCGAACGGCAGCATCAGATTGGGCTGAATGCGGGTCAGCCGGGCGCGGATATCCGCCGGCATCCGATGCAGCGAGCAATAGACGGGTCCGGCGAGCAGGGCGCGCGCCAGCGCCGCGGTCGCCGCCCGCCCGCTGGGGATATCCAGTTCATGCCCGGCTTCATCCGTGTAGGCCGCGAAGGCGTAGGACATGGACCGCGTCATCGTGGAGAACGCCGGCGCCACCGTGTAATAAGCGCTGAACTCCATGCCCGAGAACTCGGCGCCCGCTTCCGCCGCCATCAACGCGCCGTCGCCGGTGTTGGTATGGCACCCCAGCAGATGGCTCATGAAGGCGCAGCCCCCGGTCGCCAGCACCACGGCGCCCGCCCGGACGGTCCACGGCGCCCCGGTGACGCGGTCGATGCCGCTGGCGCCGGCCACCGAACCGTCAGCGTGCAACAGCAGCTCCAGCGCCGGGCTGCCATCCATGATGCGCACGCCAGATTTGCGTACATGGCGGCGCATTGCCCGCATATATTCGGGGCCGCGCATGTTGCGGTATTGCACGACGCCGGCGTCGTTGCGCTGAAAGGCGTAATAGACGCCGATAGTTGGCAGGGTACGCCAGGTCTCGTCCAGGACCCGCGCCATCCAGGCACGTTCCGCCAGGCCTTCAGCCAAGGCCTCGCGGTCGCGGATCGCCGCCTCGCGCGCCGCCGGGTCGGGCGGCACCCACCAATGGCCCGGCCCCGCCGTCGCCGTCACGCCGCTGGTGCCGCAAAAGCCTTTGTCGGCCAGGATGACATCCACCCCGGCCGCCGCCGCGGCGGTGGCCGCCCAGGTCGCGGCGAGGCCGCCGCCCAGAACCAGCACATCCGTCTGCAGGGCCGCCGCGCTCATCCGGCGAGGGACTCGTTGAACGACGCATCGAACAGCGCCGCGGCGTCGAGATGGGTACGGACCAGTTTGGCGTTGAAATACAGATCGGCCGTCTTCTGCTCGTCGGCCACGACCCGCGCGTCGATCGCGATGGGGACGGGGCTTTCCGTGTCATAAATCAGGCGCGCGACGGGTTCGGCGATGCCGATTTCGGCCGCCAGCACCCGGGCATAGGCATCCGGATGGGCCTGCGCCCAGCGCCGGGCGGCTGCGAGCCGCCGGGCGAAGTCGAGCAAAGCCGGGCGGCGGGCGGCGATCGCGTCATCGGCCGCGACCAGATACGACAATCCAGTCAACAGGCCGTTGCCGCCATCGACGATGACCCGCGCCTGATCCACCAGCCGGGCTTGCGCCACATAGACGCCCCAAGAACACCATGCGTCCACAGCCCCCGTGCTCAGGGCTGTCTTGGCCTCGGACGGCATCAAATTGACCAGGGTGACCTCGGACGCCGACCAGCCCTGCGCCGCCAAGACCGACAGCACCAAAGCGTGGCCGATCGAGCCCCGATTGGTGGCGATGCTGCGCCCCTTCAAATCGGCCACCGACCGGATCGGCGAATTCTGCGGCACCATGATCGCGGTGCCGGCGCCCGTGGTGCGGATCGGCGCGATGATGCGGCCGCGCAGCCCGGCTGCGAGCGCGAAGGTCGTCGGCGCGTCGCCGGCAAAGGCCAGATCCACGGCGCCGGCATTCAACGCCTCCAGCAAGGGCGCCGCCGCCGGGAACTGACTCCATTCGAGCCGGTAGGGCAGGTCGTCCAGCGCGCCGGCCGCCTTCATCAGCGACTGGGTCCCGCCCTTCTGGTCCCCCGCCCGGAGCAACGTGTCCGCGGCGAAGGCAGCGGGAGCGAGCGCCAAGGCCGGGGCGGCGCACAGCAGCGCCCGGCGCCCGATCATTGCCGCCCCCCGGAGGCGGGTTTGCGCACCAGGTCATCGCAATACGCGAAGCGCGCCAAATACAGCCCGTGCCGGTCGCACAGGCCATCGGCCGCCCGCGCCGCGCCCCGCCCCGAACTCATGGCGGTGAGCCCGGGGAAACTCCGCTCCAAATGATCGGCGTCGTTGCGGAAATGGATGCAATCGCCGCAGGTGCTTGCATGGGTCATCAATGCGCCAAATTCGCCCAGTAATCGCCGAACACGTAGACGGACAGCACGAAGCCGATGATGACGTTGACCACGACGCCGGCGGTAAACGCCCAGAACGGCTTGCCGCCGGCCGGCGCCAAATCCTTCAACCGGGTCGTGAGCCCAATGCTCAGGAAGCAGAAGGTGAAGGCCCAGACGCGCAGGGACGTGATAGGCGCCACCAGGCCGGGCTTAACGACGGTGTTGTAGTCGCCGAAGCTGGCATTCCGGACCACCAGGGTGATGAGAAGTGAGGCCAGCAGGAAGCCCACGACGAATTTCGGAAACCGCCACCAGACCTGGCCGTAATTCACCCGCCCGCCCTTGGTGATGGTCTCCCACCTTGTCACCGAGATGATGGATAGCACCAGCGCCCAAATGCCGATCCAGACGTCCCGGCCCACCACCTTGATCAGCGTATAGGACCAGACGGCCTGATCCGGCGTGCCGCTGATCCCGGTGGCGGGGCCTACCTGGCCGCCATAGGATTGGGCCGCTGCAAAGCCCGCCGCGTCGGCGAATTCAGACGTGCCGATCCAGGCGCCGCCGACGCCGGCCGGCAAATGCAGCGCGCCCGAGACCAAGGGCAGGAAGAAGATCATCACGATCGCCCAGCCGATGACGAGCGTGATGGCGATTGGGGGATACTCCTTCTTCGCCCGCACCGCGCCGGCGATGGCGATGGCCGCCGACACGCCGCACACGGCGCCGCCCGCGCCCAGCGTGGCGGCCAGGCGCTTGTCCAAGCCCAATTTGACCGCGACGAAGAAGATCACCAGGAACGTCGCGATCGACACGATGGACGCTTGCAGAATGGCAACTGGCCCCGCCCAGACGATGAGCGTGAACGGCAAGGTCGCGCCGAGCAGGACAATGCCCGTCTTGACGTAGAATTCCACCCGGAACCCGGCATCCAGCCAGCGCGGCAGTCCGAATATGTTGGAAACGATCAGGCCGAGCACCAGCGCCACCAAGGGCGGTTCCAAATTATAATATTGCGACTTCTCCCAGGCGCCAGCAGCCACGATGGCGACTGATACGGCGTAGAGGAGGGTGAAGGCCGGAATGAAGGCGCGAACTTTGAAGCCCAGGATCGCCGTGGCAATGGTGAATAGCACCAACCAGACGGCGTATTGCGCGATGTAGCGCGGGGCATCCGCTGCGAGTTGCGCGCCAAGCTGGGCGAAGCTGACCCATTTGGGCGGGACCACGGCCAGCCAGGCGAGACTAGAGCCATTGATGAACAAGAGATAGGCGATGGCGGTTAGGCTTAGCCCAAGCCATACCGCCCACCAATCTTCCGTCCGCCATAACTCCTGCCACCCCGACCGGTCCGAGAGGGACGGTGCATCGGCAACGCCGCTGGCCTCGCTCATTGATTGCTACTCCTCGAAACATCACCGGCCGGCGCGTCGCCAAGGGCCCGGCGTATTTCCAAATCACCGCGAGCGGTTCATCCGGTCAATGGCTGAACCGTCTTTGACGAAGAAAGCAACAATTCTCCCTTATCGCGCGTTTATACAGTGCGTTTGTCCTTAAGACCGCCAGTCAATAGAGCGTTCAGCCGCCGACTGCGGCACTTGGACAGGCGACTGGGACGAACGGTTCGCCGCCGGACCCATCATCAGCATCCCCAAAAAAGCGGCGAAGCCGCAGCGATAAGCGGTCGAACCGGCCGGAGTGGTCCGCTGCGATATGGGACGCTGCCGACCAGAGAGCGGCTGTATCGAGAACGTCCATCGGCAGACGCCCATACTGGACAAGCCGCAAGGCCGTCAGGATATCATACTCGATGATCTCAACCGCCGCTTCCACCGGGATGGCCGGCGGGACGGGCGACCGGTCAAGCCCCGTAGCCAGGAAACCATAGGCCGTGTTGGTTTGGCGGGATGAATCGGGATAGCTCTTGAGCAGACAGGTCCATTGTCTCGCGACATAGCCTGTCGCCTCGAAAAGTTCCCGCCCCGCCGCGCTCCCGGCAGCGGCCAGCGCGGCGCCGGGGTCTTCACGCGCCAGTTTGCGATCCGGCCGAATCGGCAAACCGATCCGGCGCGCGGCCTTGAGATGGGCCTGCCGCGCCGCGATTTCAGCAGCATCGAGGAAGGGCGTGCCGGCGGGGCGGTCGACCGCCCCGCCGGCACGCCCTTCCTCGATGCTGCTGAAATCGCGGCGCGGC
>Ga0116227_10008789_pt1 | contig 18770 bp, 8 predicted proteins | sample S1TSphgellanicum_FD_89693 | JGI IMG/M metagenome (GOLD analysis project Ga0116227, IMG submission 89693) | Host-associated microbial communities from peat moss isolated from Minnesota, USA - S1T2_Fb - Sphagnum magellanicum MG | ecosystem: Host-associated > Plants > Peat moss > Unclassified... | reverse complement strand
TTTATCATTCCCATTTACAAAGATCAATTTTAACAAAACTTTGTTTGACAATTTGATTGATTGCCAAGGAATTCTATACATTTATCCCTCATGTTTTGAACCTTTAATTTCACAAGTCTACTTGTTCACCTTGTAATCTTCATTTTAAGACATTGTGTTCATATTGATTTGAAATTCAAAAAACATGAGCCTTCAAAGTATTCCATGAAAGTCTTAGTTGTGAGAGATTTTATAATTGTACTCAACCGCACAGTTACTTTTATTGAAAGATTTACTTATTGAATTTTGACATGTTTTAACAAAAAAATGAGGACATTGGATTCTACATTCACTGCACCATTGGATCTAAAATTTGAAACACCACATCTTTGGCTTAGCTAAGAAAAAACAATAGACCATTCTAATTCCTCAACTTGGAAGCAGTGATTTTTTTGTGGCAATTTTTTTTTAATTTAGTGAAATGTATTTTGGGAAAAGAATTCCCTGTTTTTTGAAAAAAAACGTCTACAAAATACCAAAAAAACTGTAAATTGATTCTTTTTGCTTTAACATAAGAAAATATATACATTGCCTACATAAAGTAAAATACATATATGTGTTTTATTATAATTTGAATATTTATCACTGACTAGAATATAGGGTCTCCACATCCTACATAGTGAGTGTTGAAACTCATACACGTATGTTTCAAAGTGGTGTGAATATTTCATAAGGTGGTGCATGGATAAAGGTTGGGACAAATTGGGGTTAAATTTACTATGAATGAATCCTTTCCAATTTGGATAAGGTCCCAAATCCTCCCCAATTGTGCCTATCCTTATCTGGATGAGGTCCTATTAAAACAGCTTGGCAATAAAGCAAATTAACAACAATACTGACCACGTAACCAGCAAGAGCAGCCCCTTTACCAGAAAGAAACAAGCAATTGGAGTGTTGAGTTTTTTTTCCAGTAACCAGGCTGGTTGAGCTGTGTTATGGGACATAGTTGGTGACTCGATGGATGGGTTTTCACTCGCTTGGAACCGATAACTGCTTGGACGTCTGGGATGAATGCCATTGTCATTGTCGGCATAAACACCTACACCTGTCTGGCCATCCCAGTACGCAGCAGAAATGAGTTGTAACCTGAGGCCTCTCCGCCAATGGGGTGACACCATGCCACCGATTTCTACCAATTTCCAGGGAGGAACCAGAGAATAAACTTGTTTTGTGGGATGCAGGTAAGGTTCTTAGTTGGTAGGGGCCAGGGAAAGGTGATTACAATTACCTTCTGGTAAAGCCTCTGTAACAGGATATTCCTGAAATATGCGCCCCTTGCCTGAGGCAGGAGCTGAACGTGAGCCTCAACTGGGGGGGGGGTACCCTGTTTCTGAGGGGCTTAGCTGGTATCTCGCTTCTTTTTTGGCCTTTCTTTGTTGGCCTTGCCTTTTGTCTTCAGTGTCATATGGGTCCAGCCATGCGCTTTTACTGGATTTTTTGCTTTCCTTTTGGTATCAATCTTGCTATGATTAATTGATTCGATGGCATAGCAGGCTCTTACCGAAGTACAAGGAAACCACAAAACCGTAATTGCACGCAGTACTTATGTAAGAATCCTTTGTACTGGGACATGTATTCTGCATGTACGAATATGTACATTGCATGATAAAAGGCAGGCACCCCAACTAGGCCATTAGAGAATCCATTTCCTTTAAAGTGACACCCAGTCGTGTGCCCTCTCTCATCCTAGATTGGGCATTTCACCCTCACTTTGCAGGTATCTGCCAAGTCCCACAAATTGGGGTCCAAACTAAAAAGAAAGACTGGTGTAGAGGGTCTATTTTTGAACTGCACATAGATACAGTAGACACCTTGCTTACCTAGGGGGCTACTCACCTAAACCTAGGGATCTACCTAGGTTATGTACCCACCAGTGTTGGTCTGGTATCACCCTTTTGATTTACCAGCCTGGTGCTGGTAAATAGGTCTGGCCTAAAATGAGGTACGAGACTGGTACTGGTACCAGAGTATTTCTCAAACTCACATAACCATTCTGGTATAACAATTCAAGGGACCCAATTTCATGATGCAATGGTATCAATATCAATTTGACTAAAATGATATCAGCTGGTGTAATGTTTTAACTCTGGTCTAAATTCAGTGTCTCATTAGGGTTGAATTCAACCTTAGGGTATAAATTTTCTACTCTGGTATAAATCCAATCTCTCATTAGGGTTGCCTTCAAATCTCAGCCTCACACATTGCAACTCAAAGCACATAATCATAACAAGTTGATACCAAGAGAGAAGACAACCCTAAACGCGCAACAATGGTATGCACTGTGGTATTCGAACCCTAAAATTAGGCTGGTGAAGTTTGTGACTGTTCATATTTCAGGGGTATGTTGGTATTGAACTAGTACCAAGTGGATCAATGCTAGACCGATCAGGTTTGCAATACCTATGGTCATACCAATGCATATACTAGGGCTCAACCTATATACCGGACCAACTTTGGTACCCACCTACCTAGTGTGCTTATTCATCTACTTGCCTACCTACATACCTTCTTACTTGGCTTCCAACCTACCTATTTATTTGCCTTCCTAGACTATTTACCTTCCTATGTGGGCACCCAACTAACCTACCTACTTACTTGCTTACCTAGACTACATAACTTCCTACCATGGCCCCCATCTTAACAACTCAAGGACCCACTTACCTTGGCTACCTTATGTTCAACTTGGTTATCCACATGTATGGGTTATGTACCCACCTAGGTTACCTACCTACTTAAATCACCAACCTATCTCAAAGGTTAAATCAACTACCTAGTTATTTACCTAGTCTAATTAAGGGTAGGTGCACATTAAGGTGGACCAAAAACAACACATGTGGAATCCATAAATCACAAGAAAAATTAATTATGCCAAGGTATCACACATCCTAAATCACAGTCCATAGAAACCATTTATACTTAGGTAGGTCACTCTAAAATACATTGCATAATGAAATGATTGCATTTTATCATCAAAAAAATTTCTATGTGTTTATAAATATGTTACATTTGTTAGATGAGTCACCTCCAAATATTAAAGGTGGTTCTAATTTGCATTTTAACAAGCTACCTTGACCTTTACATAAATTTGTTGTGTCAAACCAATTATGGATTGTCTAATGTGTAATCACCCATAAACTATTTACCTACATACCCACCTACCTAGGTTAACTACCACCTAGGGTACTTATCTACTTAAACTATTTATCTAGGAAAGTAATGATATTTCAAAAACTTTTCATATAATTTGGGTATCCCTTGGGACCAAGGGTACTTTGATAGCAAATTTTCAAAAATGAATCCAATAGGCATCCAAAAAACCAGTATATCCCAAAGACTCATTCATGTCAAAGTCTTTCTCTAAATCATTATTCTCACATGAGCAAAGTCTTTTTTTCACTCATTCAATGTTTTTCTTTAGATAATTTATTTTGTGTTTTTCAAAGTCCTTTTAGATGAATATTTAGGGTTGAACAAAGTCCTTCTTTGGAACATTATTCACACATGAGCAATATGCTCACTTTTCTAGCAACTTTAAATTTTCTACCACCTCAAACATTTTTAGGTCTTCTTTATTTAATGTTTAAGAGTTTATTGATGACATGGATGTCAAAGCCTTCACATGTATTTTAAGGTGACAATAGTCATTACTAATTTTTTATAAGAGTTTTTCACTACAAGTGAGTGGTGTTAGGTATTAGTCAATTAGTGTATCTATGTGTTGAGGTTTGGGACGTGTTGACAACCATGTGCAAAGGACACATGGATTATTTAGAATCTTGAACAACTTCAAATCAGTTGAAATCAAGGAATTTGGTGTGGCTTTTGGTTCTAATAATCTTCAACCACACAAGATTAACTAATGATGCTTGTAAACTTCTGAATCGACCATGTGATTTGACTAGAACAATGCCTCTTTAATTTCATTTTATACTTCAAACATAACAATGCCACCATGCATGATGACGCATTCATTCGTAGAAATTGTTTAGTGTCTGGTTATAAATACTATCAAAGTGAAAGGAAGAAACAGTCAGATATCTGAGATGTCAGAAATTGGTTTAAAGTAGTACTGTAGAAATGAACTGTCAACCCTAAGACATAAATAAACCTCAAACCCACTCAATTGGTTCAAGTGTAGAGACATTTGAAAATTGGTAACTATAAAACCCAAACTTCAGCCATAAAACCCACAAACCCAAAATACTGAAACACATTTTGGCCAATAGCTATGAAATGCTCCTTTTTCATTAGAAAAAGATTTCACCTTTAGACTTTGAAGGAAATTTTTGTCATTGAGCAAGGTAACTGAAGGCTTCCAATAGTCCAATAATTGACCACCTTTTCCATCAGGCACTTTGGCAGGTTTTGCCTCAAGGATCACACAAACAGCCTCCAACACGAGCTTAATAAGATAAGGGGGATTTGCGAGCTTCTTCACATAGTTGATGTCATTTGCAGATAGAGTGTCCAAAGCAGCAAGTGCTTCATCGAGCACCGGCATTGCCACAGCTAAAGTGGCTTCACATTCATCTTTGATGACCTTAGCTGCTGCATCAGCTTTGTTTGCCTCTGCCTCATCTGCCATCACAATGGCCTTCTTGGGTTCCACTTTCTCAATCTTCTCTTTCTCCACACTGCCATCATCTTTTCCACCTCTGTCACCTGTAGGTACCCCACAAAACTTTTTCAGATTTAGGGTTTAGGGTTTTAGGATTAGGATTTGTACACAAAACACAAAGATAATGGATCAGAAAGCCAGAAGATGTACTAGTGCAGATGAAATCTTCATAGGTATAGCATCATCTGCTTCTTGATTTCCTATCATGTTTGTGAGTAGGGTCACACAAGGAGCAGGGCATTCCCAAAATAAGCACCTGCCTGAGGTGGAGGGGGCACTTAATTTGGGAATGCCCTGCTCTGAGGGTGTTATCTGACATGAAGCACTAGCAGAATTTTTTTCCTTTTTTCCTGTGATACCCACCTGACAGATACCAAACCAACAATGGTGCATATACTCACTGTGATCATAAGCTTGGGCATGAGCTCTGTGAGTTCTGCTTGCATGACTGCAACTTGCTGGCAACTTGAAGCCAATTTCTGCAATCCAACTTCATACTGCCGTTTCTGTTGCAAGTTCTCCTCCCTCTTTGCTATTAGAAGTGTCTGCAAGCAATGCAAGCACATGTCATCATATCACCCAAGTATCCAATAACACATCTCACATTACTCATGCATACATGCAGGAAATTAAATCCATGGAATGCACAAATCATGCCAAACTAAAATGAATAAATTCATCTTCACAAGTTTCTGAAGAAAGGAGATTCAATCTGTGTGGGTGAATGGCGGCAATAGCAGATCATCATCATGATTTAGATCTGATTGAAAATCATCTGATTTAATTTTATTTACCTGAAAACTTGAGATCAGTTCAAGGAAGGATGTGGGTGTGAGATAGTTGAAGCGCCCCAATTGCTCCTTGAATTTCAGCGAGTACACCCTCACAGATTCATGAAACATCTGGACAAAACAATGCAACAAAATCTCTCTCTCAAATTGTTCAAAACTCCTAAATTTGCTCAATTGCAAAACATAAAATCCTTTTTCTGTTTAACAGAAAACTTCAAGAATCCTGCTATTTCTTGCTGGAACCTATTGTCTAAACATGGTGATTTCACGGGAGCCAGTGAAAAGAGCATAGGAAGGAAACCTTGCAGATAAGCACAATGCTGTTCTGGATTTTATCATCTAGATCCATAGTTGACAAAAACTTGATGGCCACTGCCTCCAATGCATCATTCGGCCATTCTTATATTACACATATAATACTATGTCTTACTATGTCTCTTCAACCAACAAACCCATATTCAAACAATGCAGAACACTTTCAAGTAGACAAATAGCCATTGTTCTACTTGCATCACATAGACTTGACCTTGTTTTTAATATTTCTTCAAGAAAACCAAACAAGAATACAGCTCTTTGTTTTTGCCATGATCTATACACGATCCTGAAAGTGCTACCAAAACAGTCAATGCCCTGGCCATTATTATGTTGGGTATTTTTGGGTATTTTTGCAGCATTGAAAGATGCTGTTGGAATTTTGGGGTTTTAAGGAAGATGTATGGTAAGTAGGTACCTGAAACCAATCAATTGTGCAACAGTTTACAAGAGAGGGAAACTGACGAAGGCGGTCCTTGATCATGTCATGTTGGCTAGATGTTAATTGGATGAAAAGTTCATGTTAATTGCACTTTGATGCAACTGCCATCGCAATTAGGTGCCACATCATGTCTTTTGCAACAAAAATTGTATGTAATTTTTTCAAGGCAACTAAACATTTTAGCATGTCACATGTGGCATTTATGACTGAAAATAATCATTTACAACTAAAAAACTTAATCATTAATATGCAAAGTTCTTGTAGTGTTAGTTTCACATTTCAAACCTTTTAGACCCCCTATCATACCTCTTTTAGCTCCAACTCACCATTTCTTTTGTTGTTTCACCTTTTAAAACCCTTTTTTCACCTCTCTTTTTTTCTTAATCAAACCATGTCTCTCATTGCCTCACTTCCTAAAATCACCCCTTTCACATGAACCTTTTCAAGCCATTTTCAAGTATGTTGACTCACCTTCTTTCTTGTTACCTCACCTTTCAAACCTCTTTTTCACCTCTTTTTCTCTTAAGCAAACCCTTTCTCTCAATAGTTCACTTCTCTTACCCCTTTCAAACATTTCACTTCCTCCCTCAAGTGTTTTTGGACCCATTTCAACATTGTTACACCTCATTCAAACATCTAAGACCTTTGCCTCCTTCCATTTAATTAATTCATACCTTCTAATACCCATGTACCTCATTGACCATAAACCTCATAGATTTCTATCTCCTTTCAAGTTCTTTTGGACCTTTTGAGGTTTTTTTAGACCCTTTCAAATGTTGCCAAACCTCACTCACCTTTCTTACACCATTGCCTCATTTTTTTCACCCCTTTGAAATTTCTAAAAAACTTTTCACCTTTTCCAAATGTTGCTTCACCTTTGATAGACATTTAAACCCCTTTCATGGGTCCAATTGCACTCAAAGGAATCATTCATATGATTAAATCCAAGGACTACAAGTCTTTTTAGAATCCTTTTGACTTTTGCATATAAAGGAATTTTTGAATTTTTTTTACAACTTCTTATTAAATATGCCTAAAACTGTTTTAATACATCACATGTTGTGTTTTAGTCATCATTAAATGATTGTGAAGTTTCAAAAATAGATATATGCAACTTTGTCTTTAAGAATGATTATAATTTCAAATGATACCTAAATATGCTATTATTTTAAGGCTTAGTTTCTTATATTATAAACTACAAACTTTGTTTCATATGTCATGTACATTACACCCCATTTACATGTGGTAAAAGACTTTTGAAATTTTGGAATGTACTTTGAATTTCTAAAAGTTTCAAATTTCAAATATTTTACATTGTGAGTGTTTTTTGAATGTTGACATTGGGGTTATCTTTTCCAAAAAAAAAACCATTAAATTTTCTTTCAAAAGTATTTTTATTAAAATCAGAACCTGAAATTAGATTAAATGAATTTTTATTCTTAATTCCTTAACATTCATGTTAATCATTTCACATAATTTCCCAGGATTACCATAATTTTCACATGGCAATGCATAAATATATGTACAAAATTTGATAGCTTTCATTAAGATCTAACATGGTATGTGGTTCCTAATATTGCCTCACACCCCTTTCATACCTCTAACATGCCTTCTTATTATTTGCCTTCATTTATTGACCACTGATAGCTCATAAATGAAGTTCCTCTTTCACATCTTTCCTTTCATTTAGACCTTATTTTTTAATTTGAAAAACCTTATTTCTCCTTTAGTATATTTCTATAAAAATTATTTTTTCATTCAAACCCATTTTCTTTCTTCTTTCACCCAAACATTCACAAACTTTCTCAACCCACTTTCTTTCAATCTAATTCTCCTTCTATTGAAACCCCTCTTAAACTACTTTCACCCCTAGATGCCCCTCAAGCGTGTCCTTGCACTCCTCAATTTCCCAAAACAAACCTAAATTACCTACACATGGTCAAGCCACATGGGGATTAGTCCCCTACCCAAAATCTAATCCTAAACAGACTCTCTACAAAAGCCATTCCTTTCCACCTAATGTGAGAGAGACACGGCTTTTTGTGAACTTCCCATTTGATCCAAAGGTTCATCACCAAAAGTCCCTTGACTCCATTTGGCAACCTAACTGCAACCTACCTAAGATAACACCTTTGCCCTTTTAAAAACCTTCCACCCAAGTCAACAAACTTTTGTGCCAAGTGATGGCCTACCTTGCCAGGACTCAAAACCCAATTTGACATTCACATTGTACAACCCATGCCAACATGGGGGCCACCCCATAGTGGTCCCCACATGGGCCCTTGATTGGGTGAACCCAACAATTGTCCTCACTTAAAAGGGCATGTCATTTTCCCCCATTTTAAAGATGTCAATGTCATTTTTATTGTTGTTCAATGTTCTTTTTATGAAATATGGCAAACTCTAACATTTTTATGGAATCACAAGTAAATGACTACCATTCACCCTCACAAAAATTAAAATTGTGGTCCTTCAAAGGTAGCACACCAAAGGCAAAGATTGTGTAGAAAGATAAAACCCATAGATCATTTGTGGAATCTTTACATTTTTGGGTAATCGCAACTATGTACAACATCCATTTTAAGATCTACAATAAGGGTAAAAAACATGTTACTCAATGGAAAAACATGTATTTTGCATATAAAAAAACATACTTGAAGTCTTTGTTATAGGAGGAAACATTCAAGGATTGCTTGTGAAAAACATCGGAGTCATAAATAATGACATCTAATGAAAAAGACTCCAAGTAGACAACTCCACAATGTGATGAAGTTTTAACTTGATTAAAGACTACCAATGACCACACCTTTAAAAATGTGTTGAAAAGGCACTAATCTATTATAGATGGTACATATATGGCTAACACCTTCATTTAATATTTAAATGCAAGATGAAATAGTTTGTGTAGGGATCATTGGTGTTTCAAGTTCTATATATCAATTTTGAGCCCTTTACTATAATGGTCAAAAAACTAAATAAGTTCATGTCAAAGGCTAAAATGTTGCACACATAGGCTAAAAGTGTATAATAACCATGTGGCCAACCAATTTCAATTGAATAGTGAAATTATAAATGTTCTATTAATGGCCTAATTGGTGGGCATTACTTAATAAAAACACAACAAAACCAAAATTGCTAAAAAAAAAAGGGTGTAATATTTAAATAAAAGTTTTAAGTGAAAGTATAAGTAATATGTGATTTTTAATTAAAGGTTTTTTTTAATATCTTTTGGTGAGCTTCCATGCCATCCATAATTTGATTGATTCTTCAATGATTCCCCATTGATTCCATAAATTGAATCCATTTTCCATCATTGAAAGAAATTCATAAGTAAGGTAGTTGTCATGGATGACATCCAAACAATTCATTGAAACATCATTATTACCAACACCATGAATGATCATTTTTCTTTCATAATGGATGAATTTCATTCATCATTGTCTAATTTTCATCCACACAAATTTGAAATTCATGAACATTATTTTTGACTTTTTATCCATAATGTAAGAAATTCATCCATTATTGTTTTGCTCTTAATGTGTCATTAAGAAAATGCTTAGGGTTCCTTGGATGGTGGGCCATATGGAAGCCTTCATGGAAGTTTCTTTGAATTACATACTCAAATGGGTATAAATAAAGGGAGTTCCTTTTAATACTTTTAATTGTTTAATGTTAGTCTAAGGTATGATTGAACACCATAATTTTGTTTCCTTCATTTCATATTTATATTTTCATGTGTTACTAAAATGAAGTTTTATTTCAAGTTTTTTATTGCATATTCCATGTTTTTGTCCTTGAATATTAGGTTTTGTGGTTGGATTTACATTTAAGTTTGTTATTTCCATAGTTTATTTTAGTTTCTATGTATTTTGGAAATTGGAATTCTTTTTATTATGGTAATTTTCGTAACCCTAACATTGAGTCTGTGATAGAATGTGAAGTTCAAGGGCCCATGAAGTTGAGAGTGTGTTTAAGTGTGAAACACAGTCTCACCAATGGTAGAAAATGCGAAGGAAGAAGCCCAATGTGTCATGATCCTAGCCTTGGGCTTGCTACCAAAGCAAGGGCTTGCAAAGGTGCGGGCCAAGAATGAAGCCCACACATTCATGCTCTTGAAAGTGTAGAAGAGTGTGGGAGAATAAACCCCACACTCCTAAATGAGCTCCCACTTTGGGAGTTGGAGTCCTGATGGACTCCTGAATTTTCACAAAGTGATTGCAAAGGTCAAAACCCATTAGATTGATACATTCCTTATATCATTGGAAATCTGTTGGAACGTAGATGTCTAAAATGGGCTCGCATGACCCATTTGGGTTCTTGAAACATAAGTTACGGCCAAAAGAAAGGCTAGGAGTCAAATTGGCAATTTAACCCCCGACCACTAAAAGCTAAGAATCACCCTGATTTCCTTATGTGCAGGTGGCATACCACATACCATTGGAAAGCTCTTGACGAGGGCTATAAGTTTGCTTCAAACTTCACTTTAATCAGAGGTCTATAGACAAAGTTATCGGCATCCAAAGTGGCGAGAGTCCCAATTTTGGGATTTCAGGACAAAATGACATTCGAGTGTTAGTCCCATGGCCAGGCACATAGTATACTATAAGGGGGAAGGTGGTGGCTTCCTCAAAGTCCAGGCCATGACGAATCTTATGAGTTCGTGTTTATTTGTGGCTTGTCCGTGCACCAAAAATGTTCAAACTATGCATTAACCAACTTGTTGTTTGGTTTGTGCAGGTTCCTGTGAATAATTGATGCTTATCACTTTTCCTAGTCCCCATCTTGGAGCTCCAGCATGGCTCTTTACCCACAAAGTGTTACGAGCCAGGGAGCGTGCCTCGACTCCTTATTCTTTTGTTATTTTTAATTTAGACTTACATTTGAATCTATCAAGGAGCTTGGGAACATGTCATAATGATTCCCAAGTGCACTCCCACTTTGGGAATTGCACTCGTGCAAAAGTTGTGAATGTTCAGAGCCTTGGTTAGAAAAGTAAACAAACACAAAATTTAAGCCCCTAGGATACCATTACAAAGGTTTTGAAATATAGATGCTTAAAGTACCTTCGCATTGGTCATTTAGTCTTAATTTACATGAGTTATGATCAAAAGAAGGGGCGGGAGTCAAATTGGGCTATGACACACTCCCAACTCTTTGAAGGACTCAAATGTGAGTCCAAGTAGAAGACAATGGAAGAGGGAGTAATCGGGGCACGCTCCCTAGCTCACAACACTTTGAGGGGTAGAGGGGTGTGTTGAAGCTCCGAGATGAGATTAGGAAAAGTTGACAAGCTTCACTCACTCACATGGGCCTGCACGTAACCCACATAAAGTGGTTAGTGCATAGTTGGAGCACCTTTGGTGCTAGGACGAGCCATGGGCAACACGGACATACTAAATTCATCACGGCCCGGACCTGGGGGAAACCACCACCTTCCCCCTTATAGTATACTTTGTGGCTGGCCACGGAGCCTACATCCAAATGGCTTTTCTCTCCTGGGACTTTTGAGTGGGAGTCCCAAAATCGCGCCAGTTGGGACTCCCACAACTTTGGACCTCCATAACTTTATGAGCAGACCTCGGATGGAGATGTGGCCTAAGCAAAGTTGTAACTCTCAGCGAAAGCTTTCCAACGGTGTGTCGCACGCCCCTTGCAGCCAAGTAATTGAATCGATTTCCGACTTTTTTTGGTCGGGAGTCAAACTAGTAGTTTGACTCCTGGCCCTTCTTTTGGCCATAACTTATATTTTAGATGTTCAAATGAGCAATGTGAGCCCATTTTAAACATCTACGTTTAAGGATCTTTTCAATGATATAAAGAATGCCATAAGCCATTGAATTTTGACCCCTAAAATCGCTCTCTAAAGTTTTGGGAGTCCAACGGGACTCCATCTCCCAAAGTGGGAGTTGCTTTGGGAGTGTGAGGGTTCACTCCCTTATACTCCCTCACACTTTCTTACACTCCCGAGAGTATGTGATGTGACTTTCGGGCTTCTCCTTGTCCTGGGCTCCTTCTTGGCCCACACCCTTGCGACCTACCTGCCTTGACTCCCGGGCTTCCTCTTGGCCTAGAACCTTGTAATCGCTTTGCCTTAGTTACGAGCCCAAAGCTAGGGTTGCGACAAGCTATTTCATTCCTGACCATAAAACCTTTGAAAACAAGGGTCAAATGAAGTCCAATTGGAATGTGCTATACACCGTTGGAAAGATATTTTCGAGGGCTATAAGATAATGTCTTTGCATTCTCAAAACAAACTAAAATAGATATGAGCGTCCAAATTTTTGGGACAACATGAATCCTCTTAGTTTTGGGATTCTCATTTGGGAATTCCGGGGAAAAGTGGCATTTAGATGTAGTCCTCGCGGAGATGCATATAATATATTATAGGGAGGGGAGTGGTGCCTCCTTTGAAAGGTTGTGGGCCGTGTAAAGTTTGTGTTTGAGGTTGTCCCTATTAAGTTCACCGCACCATTTCCATTCGACTTGTATTAACCGCCCTTTTTTCTTGGTTGTGCAAGTTGATCTCATCTTGAACTTTCGCTTATGATTTTTTTTAGTCCCATCCCAGAGTTCTAACATGCCCTCCTACCCCCGAAGTGTTGCGAATTAGGGAATGTGCCCCAACTTTTTTCTTATTTTGTTGTTTCACTTTGGGACCCACCTTTGGGTCTCTTGAAGAGTTTGGGGGTGCGTTATAGTTTTCATGATTATGACAACATTAAGAAATGATAGAAGAAATTTTTAAATACATGATTAAGTTTATAACTAATATTCATGTTATAAATCACAAAAATGATTAACAGCTTCAAAATTACAAACCATTTGCTTAATATAATTATAGTCATTTAGGACAAGATGTGACATAATGATATGGCACATTTTGACACACCCCCAAACTCTTAGAAAGACTCAAATGTCAGTTTGAATGTGAAAACAATGGAAGAAAAAAGAATTAGGGTATGTTCCCTAATTCGTAACATTTCGAAGGTAAAAGGGGTGTGTTGGAGCTCCATGATGGGGATTAGGATGAATGACAAGCAAGTCAATTATTCATATGGACCTGCACAAATCAAACAACAAGTTAGTAAGTGCATAGTTAAAACACTTTTGGTGCACAAACAAATCATGGGCATACACGAACTCACAAGACTCATCATAACTGGGACTTGAAAAAAGCCACCACCTTCCCCCTTATAGTATTCTTTGTGATTAATAATAAGTGCTACACCCAAATGTCATTTTTCTTAAGATTCCTAAGTTGGGAGTTTCAAAATTTTTGAAATTGGGATTCTTGCCATTTTGGGGGCCCATAACTTTTTGTGCAAACCTTCAATTGAGGTGAGGTCTAAAGCAAAGTTGTAGCTATTGTTGAGGGCTTTCCAATAATATGTGGCATGTCACTTACGTGCATGAAATTTAAAGAGTTTCTTGATTTTTAATGGTCGGGAGTCAAATTGACACTTTGACTCCCGGCCTATCTTTTGGCCATAACTTGTGTCGTAAGTACTCAAGTGGATCATGCGAGCCTATTTTAGACATCTATTTCTTAAGAGCTTTTCAATGGTATTAAAAAAAAATTTAAACCAATAAATTTTGACCCCTCAAATTTTTTTTAAAAAATTCAAAAGTCCACAAGGATTTTAATTCTCAAAGTGAAAGTCCATTTGGGAATGCATGAATTCATTCCCTCATACTTTTTCACACTCTCAGTTTGCACCTTTCCATGCCCTTGCCTTTGTCATGAACCCAAGGCTAAGGTTGTAACACATTTCATCCATAAGTCGTAAGTGATAGTTTAATCATTATTTAATTACTTTTTAAATTATAAATTAGACCCCAAAAATTGGGGAAAATTAAATTTTAAATCATGATATTTAGTATTAGTTTACTATATATAATATAAATAATAATATTTTAAACTTTTAATCATTTTTATTTTCATATTTTCCTTCCGATCAATTATTGACATGTGTCACCACCTAACTTAAATAATCTAGGTAGCTAAGGAATATTTAGTTAATATTTTGATGCTGACCATAATGGTTAATGAATGTCATTTTTGAAGTTTGAGGATGGAATTCAATTCTTTTCCCACCAAGCCACCCCATTTGTTGTGTAAATAATTTAGTGTTTATTTTATTTAAACCATATTTCATCTAAATATTACACAAAATTTCAAATTTGATAATTCATATCTTACTGATAATTTTTTTGACTAAAAAAATGAAAAAAAATTCACAAATTCCTTTAATAAAGTACAAATTTATAACATTTTAAAAAAAACTTTAAATTCATTTCAAATTGTTTTTGGATTTTGTCATTGAATATCATTTCAATGACCATTATTTGGAAAAAAAAAACTCAAACACATGGTTTGTAAATGGAAAAACCTTTGTGGTTAATACAAAATAAATAAAATATATCTTCATATTTTAAACCTTCATTTGATTTAAGAATTTATATTATATAATTTTGCTTCCAATATATCATACTTTTACAAGTAACATTTATTTCAGTTTGTAATATATAATTTATTCATGTCAAATGTTTTAAAGTGAGTCATATCAAATATATATATTTAAAATGTAATAATTTTTTTTATATTACCTATATGTATAATAATAATAATAATAATAATAATCAAAACCCTACATGCCATTGTTTCTTATGTCTACTTATACTCTTATTAAATGATTAATAATCATTTTTGAATCATTGTAAGGTAATTTCAAGACCACATTGTCTATGTAATGACACATCATTGTGTCCATGTCATTTGCATAGTCATTCTTTAATTATATTTGAAATGATTTTATCTTAATCACATTTTGAAATGATATTTTGAACATCCACGTCATGTTGTTATCAATCATGGATGTTATATGGATGAAAAATTGTGCAGTGAAAAAATAATTTCATCCTTTTTGTTACCCCATCATTATTTACTAATCAAATGCATCACAAATATATGGCCACAACTTTTTTCCACATAGAATTTGAAGTAATATCTTATGACTACAATCAATTATATAGTTGTTTAGGACATCTAATCATTGATTTATTATTGTAAAAGACATAATTCCTTTTAATGAAACAAGTGGTGAAAGGTGAGTTTTGTGGAGTCACATGGTCAATTGAGAAGTTTACAAGCATCATTAATTAATCTTGTGTGGTTGATGATTATTAGAACCAAAAACCACACCAACTCCTTGAATTCAACTAATTTGAAGTTCAAGATTTTAAATAATCCATGTGTCCTTCGCACATGGTTGTCAACACATCACAAACCTCAACATGTAGATACACTAATTAACCAACACCTAACACCACTCATTGTAGTGAAAAACGTTTATGAACAAATATAATGACTATTGTCACCTTAAAATTGATGTGAAGGCTTTGACATCTATGCCATCAATAAACTCGTAAACATTAAATAAAAAAGAATTAAAAAAGTTTGAGGTGGTAGATAAATTAAAGTTGTTAGAAGAGCGAGACATATTGCTCATGTGTGAATAATGTTCCAAAGAAGGATTATGTTTTACTTTAAGTATTCATCTAAAAGTACTTTGAAAACCACAAAATAAATTTTGAATGATTGAAAAAGGGACTTCACTCATCTGAGAATAATGATTTAGAAAAAGACTTTGACATGAATGGGTCTTGGGGATATAATGGTTTTTTGGATGCTCATTAAATTCATTTTTGAAAATTTGCTATCAAAATATCCTTGGTCCTAGGGGATACCCAAATGATATGAAAAGTTTTGAGGTATCATTTGACACGTTCCCAAGTCCCTAGTTAGCCCCAAGTGGGGCCTAAGTTACTCAAGTTGTAGAATTGTGGGGGATGCGGGGCACGCTCCTAGTTTTTAGCACTAAAAGGGGTAGAGGGGCATGCTGAAGCTCCGGGATGGGACTAGGAAGAGTGACAAGCTATTCACTTACTCGAACCTACATCAAACCAACCAACAAGTTGGTTAGTTCACATTCTGGAGCACCTTTGGTGCTAGGACAAGCCATAGGCAATTCTAGACTCACTTGACTCACCACGACCTGGACTCGGGGGAAGCCACCACCTTCTCGCATATAGTATACTCTGCGCCTCTTCGCAGCACCCACATCCGAATGGCTTTTTGTCCCAGGACTCCCAAGGAGGAGTCCCGAAACTATCCCGATTCGGACTTCCGAGACTTTGCACGATCATAACTTTTTGCTCAAACCTCCGATTGAGATGAGGTCTAAAGCAAAGTTGTAGCTCTCCTCAAGAGCTTTCTGACAATGTGTCGTACTCGACCTGCACGCACCGGGGTCAGGTCGATTCCTGACTTTTAGTGGTCGGGAGTCAAACTGGCAATTTGACTCCCGACCCTTCTTTTGGCCATAATTTGTGCTGCAGATGTCCAAATGGTTCATGCAAGGCCATTTTCGACATCTACACTTCAATAGATTTTCAATGATATAAAGAACACCCCAATGCAAATTGTTTTGACCCCTACAATTGAACTCTGAAATTTTGGGAGTCCCGGAGGACTCCCAAGTCCCAATTTCAGGAATGTGAGTTTCATCCTCACACTTCCCTCAAAGTGGGGTTGCGACATCATTACCTTCCTAGATAAGTAGTTTAGGTGGTAGTTAACCTAAGTAAGTGGGTACGTAGTCAAGTAGTTTAAGGTTGATTGCACACTAGATAGTCCATAATTGGTTGGACACAAATAATTTTTGTAAGGGTCAAGGTAGCTTGTTAAAATGAAATTAGAACCACCTTTAATGTTTGGAAGGGACTCATCTAACAAATGTAACATATTTATAAAAACATAGAAAAAAATTTGGTGATAAAATGTAATCATTTCATTATGTAATGTATTTTAGAGTGACTTACCTAAATATAAATGGTTTCTATGGACTATGACTTGTGATGTTTGATACCTTGTCATAATCAATTTTCATTGTGATTTATGGATTCCACATGTGTTGTTTTTGGTCCACCATAATGTGCAACAACTATTAATTAGACTAGGTAAATAACTAGGTAGTTGATTTACCCTTTGAAATAGGTTGGTGATTTCAGTATGTAGGTAACTTAGGTGAGTACATAACCCATACATTTAGGTAACCAAGTTGAAAGTTGGGTGGCCAAGGTAAATGGGTCCTTGAGTTGGTAAGTTGGGGGCCATGGTAGGAAGTTAGGTAGTCTAGGTATGCAAGTAAGTAGGTAGGTTCATTGGGGCCCACATAGGAAGGTAAATAGTCTAGGTAGGCAAATGAATAGGTAAGTTGGAAGCCAAGGTAAGAAGGTATGTAGATAGGCAAGTAGATGAATAAGGACACTAGGTAGGTGGGTACCAAAGTTGGTCTGGTATATAGGTTGAGCCCTGGTATATGCATTGGTATGAACATTGGTATTGCAAACTTGATCGGTCTAGCATTGATCCACGTGGTACTAGTTCAATACCAACATACCCCCCAAACATATTTTGCCAAAAAGAACCACAAACTTGATCAGCCTAATTTTAGGGTTTGAATACCATAGTGCATACCATTGTTTCACATTTACGGTTACCTTCTCGCTTGGTATCAATCTTGCTATGATTATGTGCTCTGAGTTGTGATGTTGTGAGGCTGAGAATTGAAAACAACCTTAATGAGAGATTGGATTTATACCAGAGTTGAAAATTTATACCTTAAGGTTGAATTCAAGCCTAATGAGACACTAAATTTAAACCAGAGTTAAAACTTTAAACCAGCTGATATCATATTAGTCATATTGATATTGATACCATTGCATCACGAAATTAGGTGCCTTGAATTGTTATACTAAAATGGTTATGTGAGTTTGAAAAGTACTCTGGCAATTTGGTACTTCATTTTAAGACAGACCTGTATAGTAGGACCATGCTGGTAAATCAAAAGGGTGATACCAGACCAACACTAGTGGGTGCATAACATAGGTAGATCCCTAGGTTTAGGTGAGTAGCCCCCTTAGGTAAGCAAGGTGTCTACTATATCTATGTACATTTCAAAATAGACCCTCTACCCAATCTTTCTTTTTAGTTTGGGTCCCAATTTGTGGGACTTATGGGATACCTGCAAAGTGAGGGTGAAATGCCCAATCCAGGATGAAAGAGGGCACGTGGTTGCAGTGAACCAGCAGCCACTAATGCACTAGTTGAGGATGAGCTCGTTGAAACCGTTTTGCGGATGAACAAAAATCCCATCCTTGTTGCTCGCATGTTTTTTGTTTTTTCCACCTCTTCTCTGCCCCAAAATTTTCCCGCCTCCTACCTACCACCTACCTCCCGCCTCTTACCTACCACCTACCACCCCCTCCCCCCCTCACTCCATCGCTAGAGCCTGGAATTGGAGCTTGGAGCTTGGAACTGTGGCGGAGCTGGAGCTGGGGAACTGTGGCTGGAGTTGGAGTGGGACCCATGGAGCCGGGGAGCTGTGGCTAGAGCTGGAGCCCAACCCACGTGGAACCCAGGTAAACATCTTTGCTTCGTTTGATTTGCTTGTTTAGTTTGTTTTGCAACGCAACGAAAAAGGTGACGGTAGCCACGTTGTCCCTT
>Ga0116227_10008787_pt1 | contig 18774 bp, 12 predicted proteins | sample S1TSphgellanicum_FD_89693 | JGI IMG/M metagenome (GOLD analysis project Ga0116227, IMG submission 89693) | Host-associated microbial communities from peat moss isolated from Minnesota, USA - S1T2_Fb - Sphagnum magellanicum MG | ecosystem: Host-associated > Plants > Peat moss > Unclassified... | reverse complement strand
GCTTATCTACACCCACTGTTGGGAGCTGATGAACTCAGTGGGTAGTCATGGCAGCTCGTCACTGCCGTTTGTGATGAAGGTGATGGTCTGTCACTTTGTGAGCGACTCTCATGAGGTTATGACCGCACTCATTGTCGTGTTACCTTTAATTGTTGTTGTGGAGATTTCTCTGCAACTTCATCAATCTTACTTCTTGTGTTGACAATTGATATCTGAGCTTTTAGGGTTCCCCAGGCCTTGGGATTGTCAGACTTCAGCTGGATTTTTTTGTTCTTTATTCAAATTTGTGGTACTGAAGATGAACTGGATTGTTGTTTGACCAGGGGAAGGAAGCGAAATCCATTACGAGGAAGGCAAGACACATATGATTATTCAGTGGAGCAGCTTGTAGTGGGGTCACTAATGTTCACACCATTGCTGCTTCTTCTGCCAACCACCTCTGTCTTTTACACTTTCTTCACTCTCATCTATTCAGTCCTGTCCATTATCCGTCTCTGCCTTCAATATATCATTCTCATTCTCCAGTCTTTTCCATATTCACAAGTTGCACTCCGGCTCTTTCAACCACAAAGGTTTCCCTCAGGAATTTGGTTCCAGGTTGTTTGCATGGATTGTGATGTCCAGATAAGCAGTTCGTTCCCATCTTCACCAATCAAGAAAAGCCACGGATATCATGACACTAAAAGGAACTGTGGGCTCCAAGACATAGTTGTCAATCAAGGCTCTCCATATATAAATGGGTTTTCTGGTGAAGGGATTTTTCCAACAGAGATGGTTTGTGGGAAGGTACAGGCTCCAAGCACATTGGTATCAAGGCTTGGAGTTGAAACAGCTAGCCTAGGTGATCCAAACTCTACAGCTGTTTCTTGTTGGAAAGATGAGTGCATCTAGTATGGATATATCTAGACACATAGGAAGAGGGTTGTCTCTTATCGATGACCATCATGACAGACTAATCCAATATGTGCTCAATTTCCATCACCAACATTGAGAGAGAATTAGGGTTAATGTGCAATTTGAACTTGTTCTCTCAAGGGTCTAGTGTTTTGGCAGGTATATGTCAATTGACAATTTGTGGATGCAAGTCCTCAGAAGCCCTATAAGTCTTGGATGGGATCAATGATTGATGGCTGACAGACAACAGCATTGATGGGGGGTGTGTTTCAGGGGAGCTCTTAGCTCCATTTGTTGAACGGTTGAAAGGAGTGTGCCCTTTATCGTCAGCAGTAGCACTCATATATAAATTGGTCAGTGGTGGAAGGTAATGCTGCGACCTTTGTGAAGAACACTTTTTCAGGCTGCAGATGTTTAAACCTATGCAGATTGTCATCTGGCAGTATTTTGGGGTATCAAGCCTGCATGTAAGTAGTATCCGTGTTCTGCACTATCCTGTACTGTTCTGTACTAATCAGTTTAGAAGAGGTAGTAGCATTTTATCAATGATGAAGAAGAAGTAGTATTTGACCCTGACCCTCATTTGGTGTTGAGCTCTAGTAATCTCCATTTCAGAGTTCCAACTGCAATCAAACACTTGATTCAGAGTTAGTTCAAACATGAGAGAATGTTTGTACAGGATACCAGTGGCACTGGAATTAGAGAAGGCAGAGAAGCTGCCATATACGTTGGTGAGCATTCCTATGTTTTGGAGATTATGCTATGAAGCAGTCATCATGACCACTAGTGATCAATGAGAAGATTTGGCCCATTTCTTACTCATTCCAAAATTCAACGTGGTGGCCACTCACATCAGCACACTTAGCTGAAAACAGAAGGACAATCTACTATTGCACAGGTATTGGGATATCTGGAATCTCTTGGTACTTAGGTTGTGTAGCATGTATTAATCTATCCATAGTGGTGGGCACTCATGAAGGCAGGTGGAAAGCATGTTGGTTTGTCACAACTATCTCATGTTGCTGTTGGTGGTTCCTGCATGTCATAATGTTCATACTGCATCTATTATCTGCTACTCTGACAAACTAGTCTTCTTCTTTCACCATTTCTTTTTCATGGCAATATTCTTAGTCTGCAATCTTGTTCATTTTTTTGTCTCATTCTGTTGCATCTGATTGACAATGTGTTAGGTTGGGTCCTGTCAGGTCTGTTTCTGTGGTTGCTGAAGTTGTAAAGTTATGGGCATCCAGGTACTAAGAAAAATACAGATTTGCAGGCAGTTGGACCATCTCAAACCGCACAACTTTACCAACATTGTGCTAACTTCTGAACCTACTTTGGGATAAAGCACTACTATGGTGCTAATTGACTGCCGTTAGATTATGCTAATCTCAAACCAACTAATTTAGACCTAATTCAGGACTCAATTTTGGAGTTCACTTATTTAGGACTGGTTTGTTCCAAAGGAAGCAGCCAACATTCAATATACAGGATGGTGGTGATATTTCTGTCATTTGTTTCCCTGAAGGCTTGCATTGTATAATTAGTTTGGAGGTAAAGAGAAACAAAGAGAAGGTAGACAGCACGAGAAGGGGTTAGTGGTGGGGAAATGAGATATAATGTGGTCAGTTATAGAGGAGCACTTCTGTAGATGCAGATGCATTATCTCATGAAACATGAAAAGTATCAGATTCATGGGGGATGTAAGAGAATTTGAGAAAGCAAGTTCAAGGAAGCACACAGAATTATTTTTCAGGTCTTCACTGGGTAGTATTTAAATGTCATGTGTGTGTTCCTCACTGATGAAGTCTTTTGTGGGTGGTCTTTAGCTTGCTAATGCAAAGTGTATGGCTGCTTGCTTGTCATTGAATGTTGGAGAATTTTGGGTGGAAAACATGATGCTGCAGGTACTCTTAGTTCATTAGCACTTTAATTTTTGCTGATCACTTTTGGTTTTGTGCTATATCACCTTCCAAATCTTCTCCCTTGAACATCCAATCTTTTCTTTCCAGGTTCATCTTTAGTGAATTCTTTCTGCAGTCAAGAATTTTGTGATGCTAACATTGGAAATCCTTTTGTTTTCATGGCTAGAGCTGTTCGTGTACCAAAGAGGCTGGTGTGTCTATGTTTTCTCTGATGTGTTCCAGTTCGTATGCTGTTGCCAAATTCTGCTGATTTAGATTTGCCATGCAGCAAACTTTGAAAGCCTGGAACATCACATAGGCAAGGAACTCCTAACAAAAAGATGGAGTTTCTTTGGTCACTATGTTACAACAGGGAGTATGCACAATGGACATCTTTGGAGCTTCATGGTGTTGAGTGGCTTTAAGGGTAGTGATTCTTGGGACCTCAGTAGAATGAAGTTGGTGTTTTCTGGACTAACAAGAAACGAGAGTGTACAAAGGCTTCTGTAATTGGTTGTGTACTGTAAAGCTGCTACTCAGTTTCCATTTTGCTGTGCATGTTTAGATTATGCACATATGTGAATTGCCGGATGGCTGAAGGTTTTTGAACAAGTGGCTGACTAATTGTCACTGTTGTTCCAATTGCTCATATTGTAATGGTATGATATTACTTGCACCAAGACTCAAGGGATAACATGAATTCTTTTGGTTTTCAAACTGCATAACATGTTTCTCTGCATTATTTTTTTGATTTCCCTCCAATAATTATAATTTTTCTTTCCTGGAGTTTTGCTCCTCTGACATGCAAGTTATTTCTTCTGTTGTTCTGTCACATACGGCCAGCTTTCCACTCTTTCCAGCAAATGCAAAGCTGTTCCATCCAAGGACCCATCAATCAGGTCCCCTGCAACAACCTGGGGTTTGGATGGAGAAGGAACCAAACAAATTTGGAGTCTTTACAAAGGTACCCAACCTTCCATTGATTAAAATTACATGGAACAAAGAATCTGATGCCTTTGGCAAACCACCAAAAGCACTGAGTGTACAAATCACTCCTAAAATTGAAAGAAAATCCTGTATTTGAGAGGAGGCAATTGAGTCTGGAAAAGCAATCAGATCCTGAACAGAGGTGGAGGACATTTCAAATGTACTCATACACTGCAGAAATGATCTGATCTGGCTCCGAAGTTTCTACCTGCCCAATGAATTGGTATGATAAACAATCCAGGATCATCTTTTTTCACAACTAACAACATTTGATTCCCTAAATTAGAAGAGGATTGCCATTAGCTTATCTTAACTTTGGATAATCCATGAATGAAATAAGTGAACATCCATAGTTGCACAACACTAATGAGTTTCAAGTTGAATTCAAAATGGTAATCTGCATTAGTTTAAACCCATCTCCATTGAGAATCTGTTTCATCTTAGTATGAGTAAATAAACCTTGATACCTCATACCTTACACCTCAAGCTTGAAAAATGTGGGCAGTGTGGTTGCTTGTTGCTTCATGATTTTCTAGGGCTTTTGGAGTAGACAGAGGAACTTCAGATGTTGATGGTTGTCAATGGTATACACCACCTTGAGCTGATCAATGATCAAAGGAATACCTATTCCAGTCTAATACATTGCTACCCATAGACTCTTGTTCTATGGAAGCAAAATATCTTCTATAGAAGAAACTCACAATCCCTGTCTAACTGACGACTTCATTTGCAAAGTGAAAAATCTTTCCTTTTAGAAAGAATTTTCCTTTTGCTGTGGTGTGACTTTTAATCTCATGCTAACCTAGGAGTTACAATTACACCTTTCATGTACATAAAGGGGAGGGAAAACTAGTATGTTTGGTAGGCCCACCCATGCTCTGCAAGAAATGCTTGAACTGCTTCCTTCAGTGCCAAATTTGGAAAGACCTGTTCTGGAGTCAATGGAGCCCTTGTTAAGGGATCAAAATTTCCCACCTGCATCACAAGACCAACTCTACATTTAGTCAAACACAAAAGGAAGAATGACAAACACCATACCTCCTTTGTCACGCTCTTTCTCAAGTTGCCCTAATCCTAAACCCTGCATTCAGTAGCTCAACTATATTTCCATGTGCTGTCCATAACCAGCCTGCTCAAATACAAAAAACTTTGAAATTCCTGATCCCAACTTGGTAATTCTTGACAAGAAACAGGGTTACAAGCTGGAACAATGGTGAAGTGGCATTGTCTCCAAAAGTTATATCCCTCCATTTAACATAGTGAAATGACTTCCCAGATAAGCCAGAGCAGATTTCATTTGGGATGTACGATGTATCTATAAGTTAGCAGAAAGACCTCTGCAATAATACTCAAGGTAACAATTGCATCAGTTCCAGCAAAACCAAAACATACACAAGTAGTACTTAACAGACCAGCCACAGAACCAATAGGTATAACTGACCTTCTGAAGATGTTCCATAAGGGCAGACCTCTCATAGGTGACACCACTTGGAGTAATCACTGGATCTCTGAAAAGGTCCATTGTTATTTTGCAGCAAAAGTGATCAGGTACCTGCCTCATGCCCAAAGTGCTACTAATTCTCAGTCAAACTGTCAAACACCTGCCATCATCTCATATGGCTAAAGAGAGAATGTTTTTGCCAATTCTAGGGTTTGGCTAAATGCGACCAGACATGCTATGTTCTTCTAAATCTAAGATAAGACCTATAACAATTCATTGGAAGCCATGAGAAGACATTTCAGTTGACCATCAGTGAAACGCTCAGACTTGAGAAGCTTGTTTGAAGGAAAAAAGACCCACCTCAGCAGGTGTATCTTGTACAGTCGCCTTTTCAAATATGTCAGAAAGAGTCTGAAGACGCTCCTGATATTCTTCATTATGCTTAGAAATTTCTGACATTTTCCGCTGGTTGGCCAATAGTTGAGCTTCCCTTCGTTCTGAAGGGAAGTATGCATCAGATAGGGCAATTGTCAAATCATCATCAATAAGATCAATTACACTATCAGGCCCCTCTTGAGTGAGCTCCTGTTGGGCTGCTGCATCATTAACCTGCTTAATTATTTTTTCATGTTCTTCACGGAGAAGACGAGTACAATGCTCTCTGGAAAAACCCAGTACAACAGAGGTAAGTTTCCAAAACAGTACAACTCACCAAATACAGATATTAGAAGCAGCTTTTTCTCTTGTAACTGTAGGTAGAGAATCAACTCCACCATCCAGATGCCAGTGGAAGGATCAAAGTGCAAATACTAGTGCAGAGTCCAGCTCCAATAAACATCTGATGACCTTGCACTCATTACTCTCAAAAAGCTTGAAACACATAGCCTCGTGTCTTCATTATTGCAAAAGTAAGAGCTCATTGAACAATGTTAAAAAAATGCACCCTGCACTGCTTCTATAGACTTACTTCAACTCCTGTTGTTGGTGCTGTCGAACTGAGGCTGCTTGCTCCCAATCAGTGTAGCGAGCCTTTGCCAACTCCTGCCAAATCTCCTCAACCATGTAGCTCCCAGACTTCCCAGTTCGCCCCAGGTCAAAAGCCTAATTCCAAATGATGAAGTCATAAGCCCTCTGACAGATGAAGTCATACCCTTTTATTCTACTACAAAATTCTTAAATTATGATCTAATAGACAAAAAGAACAGCAAGATTTTGTTCATGAGAAATGTGAAAAATCTATGGAAAACCCCACATGGCTGACCTTCTCAAGTTCAGAAATAGCATTCCCATACTGCTTCCCTTGCAACAGTGCTAACCCCAACATGTAGTGTGCCTGCAGCCAGAACACTGATGAAAAACTATGCCTGAATCTGAAATTATATAATATAGGTCTTGTGCCACTCATAATGCTAGAGAGGTGTTACAAATCCTCACAAATGTGCCATGTTCAAAAGCTTCAGGGAACATATGCATGACATTGTTCTGATTCTTAATTGAATCTACACTTGCAAAATTTAGCTACAAGAATCCCTTCAGATTCTGGTATGCCATAATTTACTAAAATACTACCAAAACAAGTCTGATAAGACTGACAATGACACTGCTCTCAGCTACAATGCAAACAAGACTTCAAAATGGGAAGCAACATGGCAGACAAATCTTCCATGCTTCAAGTTTACACAAGCCCAAAACAGGGAATTGCAGCCTCGGTAATCTAGTGATCCCAAGTATGCTCATTTCAACTGCCTCACCACATATTGAAGCTCTAGGATCACAGTTTGTTGACCTGCATATAGCAAGATATGATCCAATACTAACCTTGGTCAAACTATTGTCTAGTTCCAAGGCTTTCCGACAATCTGCTTCAACAAGATCCCATGCACTGCGCAACCAAAATAACTATTACTGATTTTGCCTCATGCTGCAAAAGCATATGCTTTTATCAGTAGGAAGTAAGAGATTCTGTCTAGATTCAATTGTTCACACCAAACACTAGGAAATATACAGATTTTCATGAAGATGCAGAAAACCACTATGGACACCCAGACCCTCCCCTGCTTTGATACAAGAGAAGGCACAACAGTCATCATCAAGATTCAAGCAACTCTTAAGTTTCCCATTGCTCACAACTATTGTGATAACCCTCGAGAGACAAGTTTCACCCAAGTGCTCTGTAAACAAATCACAGAAACTGAAATCCAATTGGACAGACCCTCTATAGCCCTCAAAATATGCAAACTGCAGTAACAAAGAAGAGAGAAACAAGGAAGAGGGGTTTCTCACTTGCGCTTCCGGTGACAAAGTGCCCGGTTTGTCCAATACACTGGCACCCTTGGGCACAAAGTTATTGCCTGATCAGAAAACCACCAAAAGCATTGGTCAGCCAAGCATTATGGCCTGCAACAGATACCAATTACCATCATCATGATGACAACATAGAACCTAAGGCTTCAGTAAGAACATGAAGAATAGAGAGATGCTAGCACAATTGAAGGAATTCAGGATGTTGGAATTAATTTTTCTCCTCCTCAATCAAACATGAGAGAATGCTCATGCAAATGACACAGCAAGAGGTTTGGCTTCTCCTATGAATACACTAGGCGTTACAATATCTTGCAACGAAACACACTCATAGAAAGAACAATGGAGTAAAAGAGGCAGTTCAGGGAAGTCAAACCTCAGTGTAAGCTTCAATAGCAGCACCAAGGCGCTCTTTCTTGAAGTACAGATTACCTTGGTCCCTCAAAATCTCAGCCTGCTTTTCTGGTGGTGCCACCTCTCTGGCCATTTCTCCAGTACACTGGCCTACTACTCCCCTTTTCCTCTAACCCTGTATCTGCAGTTCTGTCCGAAGCATGTGTCTTCAAACTAGAAAATCCTCCACTATAAAAGTGGCCTATGTGCTCTCTTAATGGATTCATTCACTCAAGTCTTTTTTGTGCGCCCCTCGCAACTCCATTACGATTGTGATCCCGCCACGCAAGATCACTCTCACTACGCACCTGATGATCCACACAAACTCGCGGGGTTTCAACTAGGGTTTTCTTCATCAACCGAAGGAACCGACTTGGTATTCGAAATCCCTCGCTCTCTCTGATCTTTTGCTGCTTTGGATAAAAACTTATCGCTCGCTCGCTCTTCCAAAACTGTTATTCTCTTCAAGATCCCCAAACTAACAAAGCGTAGTAAACTGACAGAATCAAGCATGTGCCTATACTACCAGCTTATTGATTTTCCTCTATGCACTTTCGCAATACTACAGAAACCAATGGAGGTGTCGGAAATCGCAATATCTCTCTTAAAGACTCGCACTTCCGTGTGGCAACGAAACGACATGGATCAAGCACAACAAATGAGATTCTCTGTCTGTGTGTCTGTATCTGTCTTCAGGCTATTAACAAAAGAGAAAGATTTTCACAGCTCGGCAAGAAGCATTGTTTTCCATGTCAAAGATTCTCCGCTGCCGGCATGACGACAACAGGGGGGCACAGAATGGATCTCGAGATCACGAAGCATGTACTGGCGTGTACACTAGATTTGTATGTAGCACGCGAAACCGGAAAAAAATAAAATTGAAACAGAGGAAAGAAGAAGAAACTTGTGCATTCGTATTATTGTGTTAGCAGAGACTGACCTCATCGAGAGCAAAAGCAGGATCGCCGGGGCGGGGGGAGGGCGGGTTGCGGAATTGCCAAGACGCAGCAGCAGCAGCAGCAAGGATTAGGGAGAAGAGATACTCGTGTCACAGTCTCGGGAGAGTCCCGCAGCAAAACAAGTTCAGGACCTCCACCACGGAATGGACGGGAAAGTCCAGAGCGAAAACGAGTTCGGGATCTCCCTCCGCCACGACGATGCACGCGGAGTCCAAACCCTTTGCAAGAAGAAGAAGAAGAAGCACAAGACGAAGCGCTGGTTCCAGGTAGACAATGATCGCTCTCAACCGCACAATCGTGTCATAACCGGACAAACACACGCGTTTGAGTGGACCATCGCTCCCATGGACGGACGGACGGATGGATGCACGATCGATCGTTTTGTGGGCTCTCTCTCTACATCCTACCACAATTCTTTAATTCATGTAAATTCAATAGGGCGAGTTTCAGATGATTCTGCTGATTTGATGTCAGATTCTCTCACATTATGGACAGAAATTTTAAATGGTAGAAAATTCTCATCCAAATGAGTTTTCCGTAAAGTCACCCTGTCTTTGGGCTTCCTTTCACCCCCGGGCCTCTATCTGTTCTTTGAGTGAGGTCCGCAGAGTAAGGAATTTTTATTAAATCTGGGTTTGAAAAGCTGAATCTCAGCACTTAATGCACACGGTTCGTGAGTAATTATAGTAGTTGTACAGGTAGGAGCAAGTGAAAATATATATGTAGCAGCCATGGAGGCGCTCAGGAAAAAGGAAAGAGAGGGGGTGGTCAAAACAGGATGAAACTCAGTTTACCACAAAAAATGGTGCTTGAGTTTTTTCACCCCCCTTGAATGCTAATGTACTTTTTTTTTGCAGGTTTTGGACCTTCAGGAGCGAGCATTACAACAATGCCCATGTTCAGCTTTCCCTCATGAGACCCTTATTCTTGTAAAGCCCTCCCCCTTGGGCGTTAGCCTACACATTTTATCTTCCAACTTCAATGTTGATCTAAATTGATGAAAAAGTTGGGGTGACACAATCTCTTCAATTTGCAAAGATTAATCTTTGTTGAAGTTGCAAATTAACATGACAACATTTTCTAGGTCATATTTTCAATACAATCTTAAAAGCTTCTCTTCCTTTTTAGTTACCATTTTGAATTAATAAACATAATGGGGTGGATAATCTTGAAAGATGAAGTTGTGTGTTCAAAGATTTACTTCATTGATTTCACACAATTGATTATTTGAAGATTAACATTGATTTGAATCAATGTTGAAGGTGGAAGAGAACTGGAGGTTTGTACCGGTGTTGGTTGATTATTGGTTTTTGGCAATAATTGGCTGGAAAGGTTATCACAAATTTTAAAAAAATTAAAACTCATTGGTTATCAATGTCAAAGTAATAACCTTAATTATCAACTTTTTTGATTTTTTTTGATAGCAATAACCACTAGTTATGCATAAGAGTTGGTTTTCAAATACTTGATTGAAAATTGTCGATTATACATTGATGATATGATTTGAATAACTTTTAAATAATTTATAGATTTTTTACCCTATTAAATTTTTTTTAATCATAAAAATGTTTAGGATTTTAAGATTGATACCTTACTTATATGATAATTGAGTCATCCGAATAGGTTATTAAAATTTTTAAATTCAATATCAAGTGGATAGGTTATTTATCAAGTTAAAAAAAATACTTGATTGATAGGTTATTGACACCTAGGTCCATAATCGATTAACTTTTGTTTGTATCCCCTTTATGTCCATTGTCCATAACCATCCCTTGCAAGAATTTCAAGGTTTTGATTCGTTGGTAGGTCATGAGCTACAACCCATAACCTTTTACCTTTGTTTCATTAATGACCTATTAGTTGGCAAAAGGTACTTGACATGCCTTTCTACTTAAAAGATGTCTTAAGCAAATGTGGGCTTCATATCGAGACCACCTTAGTGGGGCACTAAGGCGATATGAAAGTTAGGTCAAAAATGGTTCCACAAGGTTCAATTTCAAGAATCGAAATATCTTTGGACCTCGGGTTTGGATGGGCCAAAGTGAAAGCTCAAGCTTTCATTAACCAAGAAGACGATTAAGGTTGTTTTCAAGATTATAATGTGAGGCACTATGCTTTTAAAACCCTTAACGAACAATCAAACATTGTCCTAGGTCGCCCAAGGGGGTGAACTTGCTAAAATGTTGGGGATGATTAGAAGTTGTCCTTTTAAAGTTTCGAGGTTACCAAGAGAGGGTTGGCCTTGGGACAACTCGGGTCATTTTAGTTTAAGTCCTTTGGGCCAACTATGGGAGTTGGTCTCAAAAGGCCCCCGAGTCAGCTTGGGGCTGATTTGGCTTTAAGGCCATGTGGGTTGGCTTTAAGAGTTGGACCTTGGCTTGTTCCAAGTTAGATTAAGGTTTAGCTTCGAAAACAGGGTCTAGCGAATCTAAGTTCGTCTTGAACAATCGGGATTTTTGGATTAACCTAATGTGTCGTGGGGTGCATAGGTAGATAAGAGCTAAAGGAGTCGACGCGAGATGAGTTTGGCAAAATGTGCAGAGTGGAAAACGACAAGCGGGAAAGGGCATGTCATTTGGTATCAGAACCAAAACTTGATTTGGTGAATGCGAAAATGAGAAAAGAGGTAGTTATTGGGTCCCCCGTCGCAAAACATTCATGTCGGACCAAGGTAGAAACGATAATGGTCAAAACGAAGAAAGTTGCCATAAAAAAAGCTTGCGAGGCCAAGAAGTTGGCCAAGTTGGCAATGGTGGCCAAACTAAGTTCTACCAAGAAACTTCCCATGATGCCTAAGGGCAAAAGGGAAGAGACTTCGAGGCCTTTTAACCCATAACGTGGGGAAAGAAGGAATTTAACAGGAAAATAGTCTTCCAAAGGGGAAACCTCCAAGGATAACGTTCAAGTGGTGGAATAATTCTGGTCTACTTCTAATTTTTTAGAGTCAAACAAAAAGGATAAAGAGAACCCGGAAGTTATCAATATTCCAAAAAAATCAATTAAGGCTTCCAAATGGATGGAAAGGTCCAAAAGAGCTCAAGGGGCTTTGGAGGTTGAAACGGCTCAAAAAACCCAAGTCGCAAAGGGGGCTTGGGAAGTGAGGTTGCAATTTGAAGCTGAAAAGATCCTCCAAGTTACAAGGGAGGTAGCTTGATTGGACATGGAGCTAAAATGGGCCAAGTTTAAGGCCCGTCAAGTTGAAGAAGGTTCCTCTTCATTATCCATGAACACCATGGCCAAAGCCATAAAGGTGTTGCAAACCTTTGTGGTTACCGATAAGGAGGTCGACATGCAACTATCCTTGGAGCTAAAAAAGGTTCAAAAGGAGAAAGGGGCCAGGCCAAGCGGGGAAGTCACAAAGGCCATGAAAACCCAAACACCAGATCCTTTCATGGGAAAGGACACCAAAACAAAAATGGTGAAGCAATGGGCGCTCTAAGTGGAGGCCTACTTTGAATCCCAAATAATCAACACAAATGTGGATCAGTTTAGGTTAACACAATTTTTCCTAAGAGATCACGCCCTGGAGTGGTGGATGGCACAAAAAGATGTCAAGCCAAACCTAATGGGGAGTTTGCTTTAGAGTGCATTCAAGGCTAAGTTGAACAAGGGGTTCACCCTTCACAACTAGATCTTAAAGGATGGGCAAGAACTTTTAAGCTTATGCCAATCCGATGGACCTAGAGCAATGGGGAGGTATGTCCAAAACTTTGCATCCTTACTAAGCCTCATTTCAATGAATGAAAAGTATGTGCAAAAGGTGGCTTTCTTCCATGGCTTGTAGCCTTGGGCTCGTAATGCCATATTGCAAAGAAGTGAAGTCCCCACAACGTGCCAAGAAATGATGAAGGTTGTAGAATGCATGGAAAATGATTTGATGCACATGAAGGTGGGAATGCCACTAGTTTCACAATTCACCACAAGGGTGAGTATTGGAAGTGCGACACAAACTACAAGTGGCCCAAAGAGAGGCCAAAAAAGAAAGCAGGATAAAAACCCACCCAAGGACAAATGAACCCCAATGGAAAAAAAGTTATGGGATGTTGTCAAAGTCCGGTGTTTCAATTATGATGAGTTGGGGCATTTTGCCATGGATTGTGAAAAGGTAAGACAAGACTAGGCACAAGGGGGGTTCATCACAAAGACATGTGTGGCCAAATTTGGCCCAAATTTAATTTTTTTTAGGTTCAAAATAGAAATTAATGGGGTGTTGTGTCTTTTGGATTTATGAGCCATGCACTCATTTGTGAGCCCAAATGTGGTAGTGCAATGTAGATGGGCGGCCACAAAGGTGGCCAAGTCCATCAAGGTCCAATCACCACAAAGAGCTGCAAAACTAGTAAGCAAGGTGGTGTTGGGGGCCGTCTTGGAATGTAGCAAGGCAAAGTTCATAAAAAATTTCATAATTTGTGCCTTAGATGGCATTAAGGCCATCTTAGGGAACACCTTTTTAAATATTTACCATGTAGATGTTTTGAGAAGAAGCTTTAAGTTAAGAGTCATTTTTAGGCTAGCAGATAGGTTTGTTAATTTAGAAGTTGAATACCATGTTAATTTAACTAAGGTAGGTATTCATTTGGTCTCCTTGCAAGAGTTGCAAGAGACCTCGTTTTAATTTTTTATGCATGTGAATGAATCTAGTGCCAGGTCTAAAATCAAAAGGGTTAAATCTTGGCCTCCTTATATTTCCAACATAATTAATAAATTTTTGGACATCCTAGTGGACAAACTCCCTAAACATTTATCCCTTTTTTGCAATGTGGACCATAAAATTAAGGCAGTGTTAAGGTCGACACCACCTTTTAAGTTGCCTTACTGACTTTACAAAAAAAAACTACAAAAGTTCAAGGCTCAAATAAATGACTTAATGGAACGGGGATACATTAGGCCGAACAAATTGCCTTATGGTTTGCCCATGTTGTTTGTGGATAAAAAGGATGAAAAATTACACATGTGCATAGATTACCACACTTTGAACAAAATCACCATTAAGAAAAAATACCCCTTGTTTCGATTCAATGATCTTTTTTATTATCTAAATGGGGCTTCTTATTTTAGCTATATTGACTTGAAGTCGGGCTATTATCAAATCCACGTTGAAGATTTGGTTGTGGAAAAGATAACCATGAGGACAAGATATGGTTCATACGAGTTTTTGGTCATGATGTTTAGGCTATGTAATGCTCTGTCCACTTTCACAATTTTGATGAACTTGATCTTCCACAAGAAATTAAACAAGTTCATATTCATTTACATAGATGACATCACGGTGTATTCCAAGTATACATAAAATCATGCAAAACATTTAGAATTTGTGTTGCAAAGGATCAAAGAGAACAAACTATATGCCAATTGGGCAAATAATGAGTTTGCAAGTCTGAAAATAAACTTTTTGGGATTAGTGGTCTCGGGAATGGGTGAGGCCTGACCTAAGGAAAATTAAATCAATTAAGGAATGGCAAAGCTCGGTTTTGGCGAAAGAGGCTAGGTCATTTTTAGGATTGGCCAATTTCTATAGGAAGTTCATAAATGATTTCTTTACATTGACAAGATCACTCACCAACCTCTTGAAGAAAGAGGGATTGTTTGAGTGGAAGGGTGAACAACAAAAGCCATTTGACTCATGAAGGGGAAGTTGTTGTCAACACTGATGTTGTGATTCTTGGATTTTGCAAAACCATTCGAAATGCACACAAATGTGAATGGTTTTGTGATAAGCAGGGTCTTAATGCAAGGACACCCAATTGCCTTTGAAAGTAAAAAGTTAGTGGGGGCCTAGTTGAGATGGCCAACCCATGAAAAATAGTTGTTTATAATAATGAATTGTTTAAAAACATGGCAACACTATTTGGGCTTTCATAAAACCGAAGTCTTTATGGATAATGTATCTTTGAGATATTTTGAAAACCAGCTGAAAGTTATGGCAAAGTAGTTACGATGGCACAATACCTTGGCCCTTATGGACATCAAGTTTATATAAAAGTTTGGCCAAAAAAATATAGTGTTAGATGCATTAAGTCACAAAGAGGAATACCAAGGAAAGATGTTTTAGGAAAATATTCAAATTTTCTAAGCCATGTTCATTAGAAAAAGTGATCTAAAGAGGAAGATACGAGAAGCATATGTGGAAGATCACTTGGCGCAAAGTTATTTTAATGACATGCGCCAGAAATAAAAGGTGAGAGGGATCGCTTTTCTAGATGGAATGCTAATGGCACGTTCCCAAGTCCCTAATTAGCCCCAAGTTGGGGCTAAGTCACTCAAGTTGCGAAAATGTGGGGGACTTGGGGCACGTTCCCAGCTTCCAGCACTAAAGGGGGTGAGAAGGGCGTGTTGAAAGCTCCGGGATTAGACTAGGAAGAGGGCCAAGCTACTTAGTTATTCGGTCCTGCATCCAAATCCAACCAACAAGTTGGTTAAAACTCATTCTGCACACTTTCAGTGTTGGGACAAGCCACGGGCAACCTTGGATTCACTTGACTCACCACGGCCTGGACTCGGGGGAAGCCACCACCTTCCCCCATATAGTATTCTCTACAGTTCTCCACCACACTTGCATCCAAATGGCTCTTTTTCCCAAGACTCCCAAAGTGGAGTCCCGAAACTGTCCCGGTTTGGACTCCCGAGACTTTGGGCGTTCATAACTTCTCGCCCCAAGTTCGGATTAGGACAAGGTCTAAACCAAAGTTGTATCTCTCCTCGATAGCTTTTCAACGGTGTGTCACACTCCCCCTGCACGCATCGAGATCGGGTCGATTCCTGACGTTTAGTGGTCGGGAGTCAAACTGCCAATTTGACTCCCGACCTTTCTTTCGACCATAATTTGTGCTGCAGATGTCCAAATGGCTCATGCGAGGCCATTTTGGACATCTGCACTTTGAGAACTTTCCAATGATATAAAAAACGTTTCAATGCGAGGTGTTTTGACCCTTACAATCGCGCTCTAAGTTTTTGGAAGTCTCGAAGGCCTCCCAAGTCCCATTTTCAGGAGTGTGAGTGGCGACCTCACACTTCCCTCAAAATGGGGTTGCGACACAGATGGAAGTAATCATGAGTCTATGTGCCATAGGGAAAGTTTCACATGAAGATCATGCAAGAAGTGCATGATGCGACCATGGCAGGGCACCATGGTGAGAAAGCAACAAGGGAGTTGTTGGGGAAGACTTTTTACTAGCCCGAAATGAAGGAGGATATAGAACAGTACGTCCACATGTGCATAAAGTGCCAAAGTACCAAGTCAATACATAAAAAAAAGTTCAGGTTGTACAAGCCCTCCTAATTCCTTCAGTCCATTTGAAAGAGTCTTAATCAATTTTATGATGTCTCCCAAAATGGGAGGGGATAGATGCCATCTTTGTGGTGGTAGATAAATTTTTGAAATTGGCTAAATTTACACCAACCCAAACAAACGTTGCAACAACGAGGATAACAAAGTTATTTTTTGACATGTGGGTCTAACATAATGGTATGTTGAAGGTCATAATAAATGACTAGGATGTGAAATTCGATTTGGAATTTTGGATGCTATTAATGAAGAAAGTAAGGACCAAACAAAAATTTAGCATTGCTTTCCATAAGCAACTAATGGCCAAACTAAAAAAATGAATGAAATATTGAATCAATATCCTTGTAATTATATCATTGGCAATCATAAGGATTGGGGCAACCATTTGGGTTTGGCGAAGTTGTACTAAAACTCCACAAAACATTAAGCCACAAAAATGAATCCCTTTGAATTGGCCCTAAGAGTTGAAGTGAAACAACCCATGGATTTAACCATTCCTAGAACAAGAATCATTCACTACAAAGGTGGCAAGGAGGCTAAAGCAATGGCTAAAAAACGTGAAGAAAGGAAAACACGAGCCATCAAACTTTTAGAAAAGGCACAAGTTAATTATGAGAAACAAGCCAACAAGTTGCGAAGGCACATTGAATTTGAAGTGGGGGACTTAGTGTGGTTAAACATAGACTTTAAGATGTTCGAAACTTTGGTGCATTGGTTCATCCCAAAATATGTGGATCCTTGTAAGATCATTTGTAAACCCCGCCCCGATGTGTACATTTTACAACTAGGTGAATTTTTTTTAAGGTGTACCACATAGGATGAAAATGGTTTAGTTTTTACTGCAGTCCTTTTTTACCCTATATTTTGATACCCATAAAAAATAATGAATCAAAAGTTGTCAAAATTTTTAAAAGGACTATATTTTAAACCATCAAAATTCTAGATTCCATCGTAATAATCTATAAATGTGTTTTTACATGGTAAAAAAAATGAAAAAAGGGTGACACTATGACAAGATTTTGGTACACCTTTAAGAATTTGGACCCAACTACCAATGATGTTGGTAGCCCACCCAACCTTCCATGTGTCCAAGTTGAAGCAAGTTCATAAAGACAAGAAAAAGAAGGACTAGAAACAAGCCTATCACCCAAGATTCGCCTTCATTAAACATAAACTTGCTGGGGAAGTAGAGTGCATCTTAGCCACAAAATAGACTAGGTGAATTAACAAACAATACATGGTCAAGTGGAAAAGATGTCACTTGAAAGAATCGTAGTGGGTGAAGTTCGTTCATTTAGACCACTTGCCAAAAACAATTAAAAAGTTCGAATGAAAGTGTGGCCACGAAATGGATAACATGAAAACGCATAAAGATAAGTCTAACACATCAGAATAGCGTTGATGAGGACACCAACCTCCAAAAGGTGAGGAGTGAAAGTAAACCTAAAAGAATGGACATACATCTAAATTGAAACTAAGGCATGACAACAATTAGTTTGAAGTCAAGATGTATGAAATGGCGCAAACCATGGAAGAAGGAAATGAGGGTTAAGTTGAAGTGACGATAACTGACAAAAATGGACCTAAGGAGTTGAACTTGGAAGAAAAACTTCTAAGGGTTCAATTAGGCAAGATTGTGGAATGATGCATGTGCATTAAATGGCATGTCCTTGAACTGAAAATAAGTTTGTGGGAATGAAGTTTCTAGTGCATGGAGTTGCAAACCATGTCCTTTTAAGATAAAGGGGGCTCGACTTGGTTAAGCCCAAGTCAACATTATTTGTTGGTGTGTTTTATAATCATACCCTGGAGTGGTTGCCCAAGGTCACTGAGAAAACATGCCTAGGCATGAGACTTAACCCTCAAGTGTTTTGAGGGGGCCCAAAAAGGGGAAATTTCACTTGGTAAAATAAGCAAGCCCAAAAGGCCCATGTGGTGTGGTTTAGGGGACCAGCATAGAGACGGACAAAAAAATTGTCTGAGATTTCTCATGCATCCTAAAGAAAAATAGCTTGGGATGTGAACTATACCTAAATCGAAAACTAGTTACTTTCCCAAAGGTTTGAGGTAAAAAGGTGGCAAAAGGGGTGGCTTGCCATGATAAATGCAAATTGTTATTATGTCTACGAGAATGTAGACCTCCCGAAGGTGGGGGTGAATGACATGCCCTTCTGCTTAAAAAATGTCTTAAGTGGATGTGGGCCTCATATTAGGACCACCTTTGTGGAACACTAAGGCAATATGAGAATTAGGCTAGAAATGGTTATGTGAGGTTCAACTTTTCTAGGAGTCAAAATACATCTAGACCTTGGGGTTTAGATGGGCCAAGGTGGGAGTTCAAGTGTTCACCAACCAAAAAGATGACTTAGGGTTGTTTTTGGGACTATAATGCATGGCACTATCCCTTTAAAACCCTCAACAAACAATTAAGCATTGTCTTGGGTCGCCTAAGGGCGTGAACCCGTTAAAATGTTTGGGACGATTAAAAGTTATCCCTTTAAAGCTTCAAGGCCACCAAGAGAGGGTTGGCCCCGAGATGATTTGAGTCATCCTAGTTCAAGTCCTTTGGGCCAACTCTAAGAGTTGGTCTTGGAAGCATAGTTATGACAT
>Ga0116227_10008786_pt1 | contig 18780 bp, 15 predicted proteins | sample S1TSphgellanicum_FD_89693 | JGI IMG/M metagenome (GOLD analysis project Ga0116227, IMG submission 89693) | Host-associated microbial communities from peat moss isolated from Minnesota, USA - S1T2_Fb - Sphagnum magellanicum MG | ecosystem: Host-associated > Plants > Peat moss > Unclassified... | reverse complement strand
TAAAAGGGCTAGTTTTGGCCTTTTTTTTTCAAAAGATTCCTTTTTTCCCTTGGACATCATTTGTATTTTTTTTCCTAATTTGGGGGGAAAAAAAAAAAAAAAAAAAAACACTGTAGTGCGCGGCAACGGATTCCCTGACAATGCAGCGCTGGTCACTGAAGGCCCGCACAAGGGCACGGCAGAACAAGGACGCGTTCACACGTGCTAAAGGCCGTCCGTCATTACAACAGGTACCTAGTACCGACCTACCGCGGCGGGGGGTTCATCAACTGTTGTGTAACCGCCGGTTCTGTGTCACTCGAAACTTGTGGGCGGAAAGAACCACCATTTCCGGGTGTTCCGACCCTATTCGGAAATCAAAGAACCATCGCAGGTTCCGGGTATTTGAAAACATCGGAATCAAAGAACCTGCGTGTTTCATAAAATAACCGGCAGCTTTCTCGGTGGCTTTTGGACTTTTTCCCCAGACAAATTAAGAACTGTGGTAGATAATAAGGGTAGACCGGCCATTGACCAAACACTTAAGCCCTCAGGGCAAGCTGGATCCAAGGGGAGGGCTCCACTGTTTCTGGTGCCCAAACAAAACTTGAACCCCTCCTCTTGATGCATCTGACACACTAACAATCATCAAAAATGGATTAAAAAATGAGAAAATTATGACTCACAAAGTAAAGAGAGTTAAGAACTTAAAAAAACAAACCATCAAACACTATCAAAGCTAATTCTCGAACACTCGAAAAAATTCTTGTATGTTGCTTTGTTGCTATAAGATGATTTGTAGAACTTCAGGTGGCACTCCTACAGCACTTTAAGTCATTTAAAATGAATAAGAAATAAGAAAGTTATGAGGTCTGAAAGTAGGAGGGGTCCAAAGAGGGGAAAAAAAAAACGTGTTTTGTAAGCTGAAAAGCTTTTTCTTTTCAAAGATGATTTCTAAAGCTTGTGGTAGCACTCCTCTAAGGTTTTAAATCACTCAAAATGAAGCACATATGATGAGAACCGTGATTATCAACCCTAAGAACCACTCTGATACCCAAGGGTTTGGTGCAGTTTTCTAACAACTGCCCAACATTTTGGTACCTACCTGCTGTTCGGAATTGGTGCTGGTTTGATGAACCAGGAGGTAGAATGCATTCCAATTAGGTAATTCATAACATATTGTAAGAATGCATTCCATTTAGTTAATTCATAACATATTGTAAGAATGCATTCCATTTAGTTAAATTCATAACATATAATAAGGATGCGTTCCGTTTACATATAGGTTGTAATGTATTGTAAGTAGCTCATAATCTAGAGAAGGAAATAACAGAATGGGACCTGGTGGCTGATTCCGCCATTTCTTTTCTGAAGGGATGCCTGAAAACCTGCCAAATTGGTATGTATATGGGGGGAAAGGGCAGTTCCAGAGGTAGACTAAGGTTAAGCCAGTGGTTCCCATTTAACCATACCCAAGAACAATATAACCTTTAGGGGAGAGACAGGTCCAGAAGTAGCCCAAGATAGTAGCCCAAGTTCCCATACCCAAGAAACAACATAGCCCTTATGGGAAGGGTCAGGTCCTTAGTGTTTCTTTTTCCAATTTTCTGATGTTGCTGAAGTCATGATCACGAATGAGTCAAAATTGGCTATAAGCAAAATATGAAAGTAAGTATTTCATCCATATTTTTGGTTACCTACTGGAACTCAATTGGAATTGGAATCTGGGGGAAAAAAACAAAAAAAAAAAAAAAAAAAATTGAAATTTGGGAAAAAAAAAAAAAAAAAAAAAAAAAACAAATTTTTGACAATTAGGGAACCAAGAAAACCCTATAAATTTTCACCATTTTGAAGAAAATTCACCACAAAAAAAATCGTTGGTCCAAAGGTAACCCGAGGTTAGCCTGAGGTTCCCATACTTGAAAACAACATGAATCTCAATGTGACCTCCCCCAACATGAACTGAAATAATTTGAATCTGCCACCCTAAAAGTGCATTACAGAGGGTTCACCCACACCTTCTACTTGGGCCTCTAATAATGTTTATAACATCCAACATGAGTGTTAATTGTTACCTTGGCACCATCCATAAACATGCCAAATTTGAATAGTATTTGTATGCTAGCACCTTGGGCAATCATTATGATTGGCCTACATTTCGAGAGTGATTTTTTTTAATATCTAAAATGATCTTGTATTCTTGATTTCGAAGATATGAGTTTAAAATAATTGAAAAAAAACAAAGTCAAGAAATAAGTTTTCAAGTTTTCTTCTTTCCTAAGGAAAAGAGGAGTTGCATAGAACTATAACTTGCCTTCTCCTCATGGAGAAAGGGACTAAGTTAGTTTCTCTCCGGAGAAAAGGGGACTAAATTGTCCCATGTATCAACTTCTCCAGAAAATAATTTTTTGAATGTATGAGAAAAAGATACAGGGAATAAACATTGTTCAAATTAAACAATCTTTATGTCACTGAAAAATTCTTTAAGCATAAATATCTAAAATTATCTTACATTTAAAGTTACAAGCTAAAAGTTATGACCAAAAAAAGAACCAGAATCAAAAAGACCTTCCCCCTTAAGAAGAAAGAGATTTGAAAAAAATTGATTCTTAACTTTTGTTTTTATCATAACTATGAATTCATAGCTTCAAATTAATAATGCAAGATCATTTTAAATATCTATATTTTGAGATTTTTTTCAATAATATAAAAAACTTTTGATTTGAACAATGTTAATCTTTTGTACTTGTTTTTTGTCAGATATTTAAAAAGTTGCTTTTGAGTAACTTAGTCTCCTTCTTGAACAAAGTAACTTTAGGGGAGAAGTTGGTTACCTGGGGAGAAGTCCAAACTTATATTCATTGCATTTCAAGGCTTGACTTTAACAAGTATTGTGTTTTGTACAAGCAATTTTCTTGCTGCCCATGGACCTGTTCTTAGATATTTAAGATGAGCCTCAAAGATTCAAAGGACGATTAGGCTTTGAAAGGTACTTGCAAATATAAGTACTAGTGTGGACTGGCCATCACTGATTGGCTGCTTATGACCAAACACTTCTTTATATCTTCAACATATGTGCTCCATTTTGAGTGATTTAAAACAAGCTCTAGAAATCATCTTGGAAGTGCAGACGAAAAGGAGTAATGAAAATATAACTTTCCAACTTACAAAACATGTTTATTTATTTATTTCTCCATGGACCCCTCTTACTTTCAAATCTCATAATTTTTTTAATTTTTTATTCATTTTAAACTATTTAAAGTGCTATAGATGCATCATTTGAAAGTTTATATATCATATTCGAACTCTAATAGCAACAGAGCATCATACAAGGAAATTTTTGAGTGTTCAGGAATCAGCTTTGTAATGTTTGGTGGTTTGTTTTTTAAAGTTCTTAACCCTTTTTATTTTAAGGGACCATAACTTTCTCATTTCTAATTCATTTTTGACAATTGTTAGTGTGTCAGATGTGCCAAGAGGAGGGGTTCAAGTTTTGTTTGGACACCAGAAACAAAACCAGGTGGTTCTCAACTTCATTGATTCCTAGAAATTAAAAAATCAACAGGTAGGTTATTGTTAACCAAGTTGATGCACTTGTTCATAAATGGGTCTTTTTAAATAACTGGCCAACACTGGTCAGGACTCAGGGTTTAATGGGGGTTGAGAGTTCGTTATTTGTTATTTTTTGGTTAAGTTCTGGAACTTGGGAACGTGATTTTAAATGATCAACTTTTGAAAAGTGAGGATGAGCTTTTATCATTGGACAGAATTCATCATCTGAGCTAATAAAAGCAAGATATCAAGGAAGGTGCAGTGGGGCATTGAGGCAGGATAACAAATTTTGCATGGGAACTCCATTTTGGACTAGTTTCAGAGTCATAGGGAGTTTCACCCTCTTTTTTTTTCATTTTGCTGAAATTCATCTTCATTTTTGTCATTGGTTCCCTATTTTGGTGAAACTGAGGGTTCTTTGGTCCCCAGTCGCAACCACTCTACAAATAACTTAATTGATATCTTGTTTTACGTGCACAGCACAAAGTTTGGGTGGGAACTCCATTTTGGACTATAGTTTTGAAGCAATAGAGAGGTTTCATCCTCTGTTTCTTCATTTTGTTGAAATTCTTCTTCATGTTTTTGTCATATTATTGGTTCCCTATTTTAGTGAAACTGAGGGCAAACCATTGGATGTCTCTTGTGACTCGTTTGTGTATGAACCCTAGTTGAGTTTATGTTGAGTTTCAACTTGATACCCTTAGATTTCTGAAAAACAGGTTCAGTAGGTAGGTAGGTAGGTAGGCAGGAAGGTAGGTAGGTAGGTAGGCAGGCAGGTAGGTAGGACAGTAGGTTAATAGATGCATGGAGATGGTTAGTAGTATAGTTAAGGGCTAGCTGGGTTAATAGTAAGTAGGGTAGTAGAAACAGCAACTTAGCTAACCACCTGGTTAGCTAGGGAACTGGAATGCAATGGAAAAGTGTTTACTGTCCACCCATCATCCATCCCTTGTGATGTGCCGGTGACTGAGTATGAACCCCCTCTGACAGTGCCATGCAAAAATCTCTAGCAATTGGATGACGGTTGCAGGGTGCCCATATTGACTTCACAAAGTAAGGCAAACTGACTATCCAGTAGAATTTGCAACAGTTTATTGAGCAGCACATGATACTTACAGGCATGAATCCCAGAGGAGTTCAGTGTCATGTTGCAGCAGCTCTGATTGGCAGCACCATACAGCCCACTATCATATAACATTTTCCTTGAGGAGCAGCCCCAATGTCACCAGGTTTGCTTTCACATGGTCTGGTCCATTTTAGTAGCAGGAGGAGATTGACTGGATCATGCATGACTAGTGAGAGCCAAGCCAAATTGGAGGGTTGTGAATTCCACCTCTTTTCCCACCTGCTCAATTTTTTTGATTTTCTGGAACCCTCCTCCTCCTCCAAAATGTCCCTACTGTGTGCCAGCCCTGATCAGGGGAAGAATAGTTTGAATTGAATGGAATTTGTTGGCACATTTCTTGTCAGGAATTGTGAACCATGTATTCTCCCATCATCATTCCTTCCAAGCTCTTGCCATTTCCAGGCAGCATGCAGCTTGTAGGCATCATGCCATTGAGCCCATGAGGGAGGGACCGTGAATATGCGAGTGTTGGTGATAGGATATCACTTCCATCACAGATGGGTTGTTCACCTGAAGAATTCATTAACCCAGCTGGAAATGCATCAGATTCCACCATGTTGAGATCACTCTGATGGGAAGCACCCAGATCCAGGTTATTGAACTCTTGTTGCTGGCATTCATAACCAGGTGAGGGTGTAGTCTGCTGCTGCTGTTAACACACAGAACAATAATTGAAGAGAGGATTGAACAAAATTGCTGTCTACCCACAGAAAAAAATTCCTTTAATCTAGCATATTGCCTGTCCTCTCGAAGTCTTTTGGCAAATTCACTTATGCATGCCAGACTCCCGGGGTTTTCTCTAAATAAATATAACATGCTTTACAGTCCTGCTAACTGTCAAATTCATCATGCTGTAGGCACATTCATGTTGCAGGATAGAATGCATACAACAAAGTCAAACATCTTTCCACATTCTAAAACCCAGAAACTTCTTGAGAGATGATGAATTTTTCATCAAACTTTGGGGAAACACCTTGCAAACTGGACGCCTTGTGGGTATGGACAATGCAAGATGTGACATTGTGAACTATCCTAGGATCAAGAAGAGATGAGACAGCTAGCCAAAAGGACTAACCGGCTGTTGCAACTGTTGCTGCTGGTAGAGCTGCCGAAGTCTTTGGAGTTCTGTCTTCAATCCCTCATTATGGGCTGTCATGCCATCATGTACCCACCCTCAGAACCATGATGGAGTTGAATTGAGTGAAGCTGGGGACAGAATCCAAGGCTTCTATATTCTCCACCAAATATGCATACATATTCCTCTGAAGAGTAGCTGAACCCACACAGTGACCTCACATGCAGGTCACTCTTGCCTTTTGTCTGAGGATCTCTAGCTTCAAGAGAACTTGTAGTTATGAAGTCAGATATTTCCATTCACATTCAATCTACATATGTGCCCAGGACCCCAGGAGGATTAGGAAAAGGCATAGTTACTACATACCATCCTTGAAGAGTTGACCTTGAACAATAGCTGCCATCTTCTGCTTGATTGTGTTGTTATCCATATTCAGGATAGCTCTCCGATGCTCATAGAAAGCAACCTGAGGAGCCATTGCGGTGATCTCTGCCTGCAGTCAACTTTGCAAATCATTTAGGCCAACAGTCACAATGAGGCATAGATAGAGTTCCAGATCAAGAGTTGTAGAGACACAGTTGATACTCATGGACCTTGGCTGCTCAACCAGCAGAAGACTATATACTCATTCCAGCCATTCAAAAGCTGCACTTGTGACAGAAGAATGCACAGATGATCTCAGCATGTACTGAATACCCTTACAAGTATTAGACAAAATTGCACATAATTACCAAGTAACCCATTGACAGAACTGGGGAGACCAGAAACTTGGTTTAAACATTATCCATGGTTTACAGCTCTATCTGTCAGCAGAATGCAGTGTACTTGGCATAGAATTTACTTCCACTACAATCAGTACATGTGGTTGTAAAATATACCTGTAAGGCTGTCACACTTCTCTCAAGCTCAGAGATATACTGCAGCTTTCGAACTCGTGAACGCTGTGCTGACTGCCTGTTGGCCAATATTCTGAAACCACAGACTGACAATACTTGTCAGATTATTCTGCATGTACCAAAAACTTGGGCAGATTTCAGTTCCACTCATGAAACCCCTGCAAAAGAAACAGGTCACATGTGACCAGCCAACAAGGTGCACAGGAAGCTGCTTGATTGACAACCAATGTAAACTGGTACAAAGGCTTGGAAAATTGAAAGCATTATGGAACCATTGATGGTATACCAGAGCTATACTTTTGTTTCTGTTTGCTCACCTTTTGGCTCTTTTCACATCTATAGTGGAATCAAGCCCAGCTAATGCCTGCTGCAACTCTCCATTTGAAAAAGGCTGACTAAACCTGTCCCCATCCCTTGTACTTTGCACTTCTGGTTCACCCCTCAACATTTCTGGTCCTCTGGCTCTCACCTCCTCATTTGATACCTCACTAAGGCTGTTACTGTCAGAGGGAGTTGATGGCTTATCAGGTTTTGCTGCAGTGGTAGGACCTCTCTCTGATGTCCACATGCCAACCCCAGGGCTACTACAGCCTGCAGTGCTTGCAGAAGCTGCATTAACCCCAGAGTCTGACTGGGGATTGTTGTTAGCCTGGTGCTGCTGTTGCTTCTGTACAGACTTGCTGGCATTCTCAAACATGGATGTGAGTTGATCTTCATCAAGCCTACATATCAAGCAGGAAAGTCATCAACAAATGGCTCACAGCAAGTCCATTTCCAACTGCAATTCTCTCCACCTGCATACATGGTTATGAGAAGCCGAATTCACCACGAAAAAGACACCAGTGCATTGCAAATGCAAGCCTCCACCAGAAAGTAGTACTACAGTATGGTTATTACAAGAAAAATTCACCAAGGAAAAATGCACCAGTGCACTGCAAATGCAATCCTCTACCAGTATGTAGTATTTACAGTATAACTAAAGAGTAGACATATGTATCATGTGTGAGGACCCTATCGTAAATAGGACAACATGGAACAATGGGTCTACTCAGTGCAGCTACAAAATATTTCCTTGTGATTTGAAGATAATTGCACCCACCAAAATCCAAAGTCAAAACTAATGACCATTTTGCTGTACCTGTCAAATTCCGAAGAACCACCACGTGAATGCATTGATGCTGTCCTTTGAGAATCGAACTCCTCATCTTCAGTTATGTTTTCATCAGCAACCTTGGCTAAACTGGTGTGGCCATCCAGAAAGACCATAGACTCACTAGCAGACCGCCGATGGGAGCCTCTTTTGAATGGGCCCTCAGGTGCATCCACTGATTCATCAACCCATGTGGATTGTGTCTGAACATTGTGAAACTCATGATTAGCTGCAGTTTCTGAAGGAGTTAAGAAAATGTTTAGGCAAAGTGCCACTCAGCAATTTGAGCTTGGTTGGAACAGGGCACATGCAATCAGTTATGGTACACTGATGGCATAGTATTTTGCTATCCCTAACAATGAATGTAACCTCTCTAGTTGTGAACTCTTTCCAACATGTCTGTTGATTCCTGCATGGAGGTTCAACAAAAGCTTGCCCTTCTCATAAGGGGTCCTATTGACCAATCAGCCAACATGTGAAGAGATATATATTTTTTACTAGAAAGCTGAATAGAGAAGTGCCTAATAGGGGCACTGTGAAGATCAAAGGTTGAGAACCCTAATTGCAATGGGGAACTGAACCTCATCACACATTTTCTTTCAATGCTATGACAGGCCCATCCAGGATGGCTATTATGATTTTGTGTCATCCAGAAAGACCATTGCTTCTTCACAAAGTTTGCAAACACCAGAAGGAGCACACCTAAAAAGGGAATCACATGGCTACAATATATTGCAATGGAGCAACTACCATCTAATGGCCAGAAGACTGAGTGTGTTAGAAATGAGATGGAAAGTTGAAATGTAGCACCTGTGAGAGATACCCAGCTGATGGATTGCGTTTATGGACCCCACCATGAATTGGCACAACAGAGGAGCGGCCAGCAGCAGTGGATTCAAGAACTGGACCTGATGCAGAACTTGGAAATGCAGGGCTCTTGGGAGGCAGAGGGAATGACCAGTTCACAGCCCGCCCATCCCCTTGACTTTGGTTGGCCATTTTTCTTGCTTGCTTGTCTGTGTGTGTGTGTCAGAACCAATTCTTTGACCTACCTCCAGAGTTTTCTGTGGGGCAGGGGAATACAGGAGGGCAGGTTGTTTAAATTGCACTATGGAAGCTCCAGCTCTTGATTCATCCTGAAGCATTTGCAAGAAATTTGGAAATCGAGTCAAGGATAGAAACTAGCATAAAAAGTCCTCAAACAGTAGATCAAGCAATTTCTGTAGACAAGCTATGCCCCCCACCAGGTCATTAACCAAGGGATCTTGCTATGTGTCACATTGTCTCACAAGGTATATTACTGATTCCTACTTTACGAGACCTAAAAAACCACCTGCAGTTTGAATCAAGAGTTCTAAATGTCACCAGAAGTGGGTAGCATAAGGAAGTGGGCAGGCAGCAACAACAACAAGACATCCCCGAAATCTCCCCGACTTCAGATATCCAGGAACTCAGATTCTGGACTGTTCTTGTCTGATACATCCCACCACTTTCTTCATTGGTGGCCAGTAGAAGAGGAGCAGCACATGTCATAATGCACATATTCCTCTGCACAGCTTCCATTCCTACTCATCTGTTCCATCACTGTCAACATCCTAGTAACATCTTGTTCAAAACCTTCATGCACTCACTACACTGTTTGTGCACAAGGTCAGACCATAAACTACCCCTCAGATCTCCCGCAAGCTTCATCTATTATGCAACTAGAGCTCTTGATTCTTTGTCTCTTATCACGGCTCATATGCTCTCCTCCCCCTTCCTTGTTTAAATCTTCAATGACAGCCACCATTTCTTAATGCAAGAGGTCATTATTGTCGAAGTGGAATCATGAGAAAAGTATGGTTGCGACATACTAGTCGACTGCAAATGCAACTCCACTCAACGGGTCCACAAGATCTATCATATCTACTCGATCTTTGCGATCTTTTGTGAGTATCGAGTGCATCAGATCCATCAGAATTCTAACAGTTCAAAGGCACATCAAGACAGGGAAGATGTGCTGGTCAGACACTTACATCTCCGTAGACGCAGGTCGCCACTTCTTGGTCGAAAAGAATCCTATTATTGCAGTCACAACGCCGCGGTCATCTTGGATCTTGGAGGCCGTTTGCATAGACTTCGCAGCCTACAGTACTCCATAGCTCCAGAATGCGATGTAACAGACTTCACAAAGCCTTATATTACTCGATCTTTGCTTTCTTTCGTGCGATCGCGGAATGGTTCGGTTGATCTAAAGATCTTGTGCTACGCAATTTGCTGAATGTGTGACCAAGCATGGATCTTAAGCAAAAAGAGAATCCGCAGCGGTTCCGCATACTGATGATCTTGAGGCCATTCTCGAACACCAAAGAAAAGAAGGTGTAAGTGTCCAGATAGCAGAAGTGTTGTAACAAACGAACTGTATTGCATTGCCACGGAAAGACTACTATCATCAAAGAAAATCACTAGCTAGCAGCATCGAATCACATTTGCCTATGCGAGAAGTCTGGAGGAAAAAGGCGATGCTGCACGGAGAAAGAACTCGCTCTACGCATTGCACTGGATTCGCTTACAATAAGCTTCGCATAGATTCACAAAGACCGCACTAGTATGATCTGCCACACAACACAACACACCAAGACTGGTCGACGCCCACAGACAGACACACACACACACACACTCTCTCTCTCTCTCTCTCTCTCTCTCTCTCTCTCTCTCTCTCTCTCTCTCTCTCTCTCTCTCTCCTTTCCCCAAGAAAAGAAATCGAATGAGCGACAAGAGAACAAAAGAATACGTCCACGAAGGTTTTACGATTCCAAAGGTTTACAATGCAAACAACAATGCAGGGAATCAACGTCCATGACCACGGCAGTATATTGTAACTGTCGAGATTGCAAACACGGAATCAAAAGCACTCCAATGGCGCATCACACCGAATAGCCGCATTGGAGCAACCAACGACAAGTTCTTCAGCTGAATTTTTTTCTTTAAATCGGACCCCCAAAAAAACTAACGCACGCAATACAAAGCAAGAAACACAACAACAACAACAACAACAACAGCAAAAAACTATTAGTACTACCCCTTCTCCTCCTACTCTATCAACACCAAACAAGAGAGAGGAGAAGAGATCTGGAGATACAATACCCTGGATTGTTCAGAAATCGAACTACAGAGAGGATAACCAACAACACAAAGCAAAAAGCAGCAAGCAGCAATCTCGGATATTGAACAACAATACACACACACACAAACACACACAAAACAGCGTCACATGTTGGTTGCAAGAAAACAGACTAGAACTGGCAGCAGCAGCAGCAGCAGCAGCAGAACCACCAACTGTATCCGATTGTGACGAGCGAGCGCCGCGGCACAGATCCAAATGCGTGCAATTACTGTTCTGCTTCTTCTTCGTCGTCGTCGTCGTCATCTTCTTCTTCGTCGTCGTCTTCTTCTTCATCTTCCAAAACACAATCAAGAATTAACTGAGAACACACACAATTTCATCCATCCATTTGGCCAGCTGATCAAACTGACGTACTTTTTAGTACAAGGGCATTTAGGGCATGTTAGTGAGTAGTAAGCAAGTAGTAAGCCGGGGTTGCCGCTTATTTCATCCATCCATTTGGCCAGCTGATGAAACTTACGTGCTTTTTAGTACAAGGGCACTTAGGGAATGTTAGTGAGTAGTAAGTAAGTAGTAACCCAGGGTTGCCGCTATTTCATCCATCCATTTGGTCAGCTCATCAAACTTACGTACTTTTTAGTACAAGGGCATTTAGGGCATGTTAGTGAGTAGTAAGTAAGTAGTAACCCAGGATTGCCGCTATTTCATCCATCCATCCATTTGGCCAGCTGATCAAACTACTTTTACGTACTTTTTAGTACAAGGGCATTTATTGTAGGGCATGTTAGTGAGTAGTAAGTAAGTAAGTAGTAACCCAGTGTTGCCGCTATTTCATCCATCCATTCACCCATCCATCCATTTGGCCAGCTCATAAAAACTTACTTTTGCGTACTTTTCGCCCGGGGGCATGTGGTAAGTTGTAAGTAAGTTGTAACCCAGGGTTTTGCCGCGTTGCGTCATAATTATGACCATGTGACGACTCCTGAACCTTCTGTCACCCCACAGTAACTTTTCTTTTCTGTTTTTGTTTTTTTTTACCAGTCTGCCCACTGTGACCACAACTGGCTACAATTACGTACAGCTTGGTGGCTGAGGTGGCATTTTCGTCCCCAGGTGTAATATTCCCAGCTGCCCGCCCTGGAATATTCCACACACATATAAAAACTGGGATTTAGCCATTTTCAGTTCCTTTTTCTTCTTTTTTCGATTTTTTTTATCTTTTATGTATAAAGAGTGGCAATTTTGTTATTAGGGTTTAGGATTAATCAGGAGCAGATTTAATTGAAATCAGTTTGAATAATTTTCATATTCCAACCAAAAAAAAAAATGAATTTTCAATGTATTTATATAACAATGCATTTAATATAATATAGTTACATTTTCAATAAGTTTACCATGAATTTAATGAATATAAAATACCCAAAAATATTTTTAAAATATTGTAACCAATGCTTTAACTTCTTCTTTTTTATAATGATTTTGAAATGATTTGAAAATTGTATGTTCATGAAAATAATTGAAACACACCTTTATTCAATTATATAATGTAATTTTTCTTAGGTCGTAGGATTAAAACAATTTTCTTGTTGGCCTATAAATAGACCAAATTTGTTTTGAATAACCCATCATGTTTTGCCATGTGAACTTAATTGACTAACATATTATTTTCAAATCATTTGCCCAAATGATCACTTATAGATCTTGTTCCTACATTTGCACCTTGTAGGTTTTTTTCAAGCAAAAGTTCAAGGTTGGGCCACCTATAGACCTTGTTACTTTGTTTGCACCTAGTGAGTTTTTTCAAACATGTGCAAAGGCAAAAGTCCAAAACCTTGAAAGGATCCCAACCCATATCCATAGAAATGCATATGTGCTCATTACAACTAAGTTGCCATTGCACATTCAACACACATTAGAACTAGTGACATCCTTGCATGGGACATTGTTTGGTGAGCAATTCCTTCAGGCAAGGACTACTCATTCACTTGGTCTTACAACATTTTCACACTAAAAGTAATTTAAACCTAACAAAAAGACCTAGTATTTTTAAAACTAAATAAAAATCTCAAAAATATTGAATACTTAAAATTAATTTAATATTTTGAATATTTTGAACTTAAAGCTTTAAAGTAAATCATGGCGGCAAATGAGTTGATTTTTTTGCTTATTTAAAACAAATTATGTTTCATTATTATGGATTTAATTTTATTTTGTTCAATGCAAGATTGTTTTAATTACATCTTTATCTTATGATAAGGAATATAATTTTTTATACCTTATATAAATGAAACAAGATTCGCACAAACCCATTGTACTCATGTACAAAGAAAGAAATCCATACCACATGACATAATGTTTTTCATACACTTCCCAATTTGATCATTATGTTAAACAAAAACTTCAAGGCACTTCCAAAGCTTATGTGTATGTGCCCAAATTAAAACTTCATGAACTTAGCATAAACTTCAAGTTAGCTATATACACAAATATGTGGGCAATTATAGATTTTGTTATGAAACTAACTTGGTTGTTTGACCAACTACAAGGAGATGCCACTCCTAGGATGAAAACAAGTTAGATGTTTCCTTTCAAATCGAAATGCAATCAACATGGATCCAAAATATGATGTAGCTCAATGAAATGAATCACCCTTTGACACAAGGTAGAGAAGTCAATGGGAGACACTCCAAAGACTCTTAAGGTGAACTCCCTTAGTATTTCAGAAAAAGGATTTGTCGTGAATGACAAATGTTTAGAGTGTTATTCAAATGATTAAAACACATATGAATGGCACAATTTTTGAATCATTGAAAAAGGTTTCATTGCAAGCTATAATGTGGTGGTTCCCATTGCAAAAGCATAATGTAGTATGGCAATTTGAAATTTTGTGATGGGAGTGAAAAATTTGACTCGTTCATTTATAATGTGATTTAAGGATTAAATGATGTTCAACTAAGGAATTCAATATATGACATTGGAAAACTCTTTTCAAAAGCTACAATTGAACTATAGATCATGCCAATTATATATATTTTGAAGATTTTGGATTTTGGATCTCAAATTTTGATATTCCCATTTTAGGAGGTTTTAGGAAAATGCCACTAGGATGTAATCCCCATTTTCTATACTATTGGGAGAATGTTATCAAGCTTGAAGTACGATAGGTGCCATGGTGAAATTGTGTGAAACGTTGATTGTCTTGTGTCCCAATTTTTGTTGTCATTACATTAACCACCTTCTTGTTCTAGTTTGTGTAAATTGATATTAGCTAGAAGTAAACGTGAATTGCCTTGTCCTAATCCTATCCAAGAGTTCCTACATGACCCGCTTACCCCAATGTGAGGAGTTAAGAAACATGCATTGAATCCCAAATCACATTGCAATAAAATTGAAGATTACACCTAATTCACCATGATGAATTTCCGAGAGACCTTGGGATACAATCCCTTGGGGTATGATCTAACATTGAATCAACAAATATTACTTATACATTAATTTATGATAGTCTACAAATCCATTGCATAATTTTATTTTTTTTCATGTTGGTATGTAATACCTTGATAAAAAGGGAATGCCTTTACTATGTAGTGGGTTTATCAAAACATTTGGAGTATCAAGTCCGATTAATAATCAATTTTTTGTGTAATTTGGATTTCATAAAAAAACATTATTCAAAAGCACATTTCAACCTTGACATTGCCCTGATATCAAGATGAATAATTTTTTCTTTCAAATATTTTATTTCACCAAAGTGGCACAAAAAAAATTTTAAACACATTTTACATTGAGAAAACATGTTTTTCAATTTTTTTCATTAAAAAAAAAATCCACAAAAAAAAACTAACCATGACTATTTGTACTTTCATGTGTTTGAAACATTTTATTCAAATGTTATTCTAATAGTTGATAAATGGCAAATTATTCGAACAAGGTTACATCCCAAGGGTGGCTTCATGGTTTTCATGGGTTGTTTCACATAATAAGTTGGAAAAAGACATCAAGGCATCCAACTTTGTTTCATTGAAGACATACTCAACATTGAATTCAAAGATTCAATTGCTTAGAATTTTGAACAAGTGATAACAAAATTTCATCAATTCAAGTGTACTAAGAAAGCATGCAAAGAGCTTGGATTCATCTAAAATTGTAGATGTAAATTATGCCAATGGCATTCATGAAGTCTTGATTTGGACCAATTAAATCTTTCGATTAAAAATAAAATTGCAACAAAGCAATGTTATTTCATAAATTTTGTTATCAATCATAATCCATGTGTTAACAATTATGGTTCCAATGTTCTTGAATGAGTCAAATTTGGTCAATAAGAACCACTTCAAAATGTAACCACAATTTAATTTTCATTTAGGTAAGTGGTTACTTAAGTTGATGTTGAAAGTTTTGGACAAACTTTAATAACAATATTTTTTACGTATTATGAAAAAAATTGGAAATTTTTGAAATGAATCTTATGAGTATGCAATGTTTAAAAATGTAACCAATGTTTTTTATTATTTAAAATTTTCTTTAAAATATTGTAAATGATTTAAAATTTATATATTTTTGAGGAATGTTTTTATATCAACACTTAGATTATAGTGTAATGCAACATCTTTTTGGGTCATAAAATTTTTAACAATTTAAAAGTCAATTTTTAAATCATCATGTTAAGTATATTATGTAGAATTAATTTTTTTATGGACTTAATCCTTGATGCAAGTGGCTCCTCTTAGCCAAATTGGACACCTTGTAGAAACTATACCATACCTACAACTAATGTTTGGCACAAAATAATTTGCAAAAAATATAGTTGAAAACAATGGAAATTTTTATTGATATTTGCCAAAATTGTTGAAAATTGAACTCCCAACTGGTGAAAAATTATTTATCATTCCAAACATTAAGTTATTGTTACAAATACACAACAAAAGGTGTATTTTTCATATTTATTCCCCAATGTTTGAAATTTTTTAATTTAAATTTGAAAATGCTTAACTTCATTTCTCAAAATAAATAAATATTTGGCAAAAAAATGTTGAAAACCAATCGTATGTATGATATTGTTTCATGATGTCTCTTTTTGAGAAAAGTATCATGCCAAGGTTTCAAACAAAAGGGATGTAATATTTTTATTTTTTGAGCCCTTCCTTTATAATTTTTTTTACATTACAAACATCATCCTTTAAACTAATTTTCAAACTTCCATTTATTTAACAAAAGTTCTAGCTCAAATCAACTTTGCACCTTGACCTAAACTCCATTCAACATTATATCCCCATGTGTTTACAAGTCCATTTTCAATGTCGAGGCCAATTTTCTCCTACTGTTTGAACCTCCTCCATTTGGTTTGATGTTCAAGTGGTTGATGGCAAAGGAATGTAAATCTATTGGCAATGCCTACACTAATTCAAATCCAACTCAACCCAATTTTGGTTTTCCCAAACTCAATGGTTAAATTGCTTATGGGTTCAACTACCAAATGACAAACATGTTACGATGAGCACAATGGGTTAAACCAAGGAAGGGATCGAAATGGCTATGGAGTTTTTTCTTCCATGTTTTGTTATTTTAAAGCTCAAGGAGAAAGAGGTGTGCTTGACAACAATTTTTTTTTTTTTTCAATTTCCCGATGAAGCTAGGATGATGAACATCCCTACTTAGATTCAAACAAATTTCGCCATGTTGGTAACATTATTTCAAGGAAATTTTTAATTTTCATTCAATAGACGTAAATGTGGTGACATCCTCCTTTTATATATATATGTCACTTGTAGGCAATTTTAAATTAAAAACCCCCTCTTTTTCCTTTGTATCAATAGCTAAAGTTTTTTTGAAATCAAAATATGGCAATAATTCATGCAAATAAAAACATTAATGACACCAAGTTTATTTGCATTGCATCTTTACTTTGAAATATGAATTCATGCAATATGTACACAAGTATTTTATGTGTGTGTGTTTTTATATGTGTGACTTAGTTAGTATTGATAATGTTGGGTGCCCATCAAGTAATGTAAAGGAAGCATCATTATATCTTCATAAATTGAACAAATTGGGCATCATGTTTCAACAAGTGATTGAGTCAAATTTGGTATGTTTTTATTTGCCAACCATTGATGATCACCATATTAACCACAAAATCCCGCTAGAGATGCATAGAACCATCCATTATTTGAGTGATGATTATCTAGGTTCATGTAATATTTCTCTACAAATTGAATTGGTTTAGTGATCTTAAATTTTTCATTTTACTTACATGTTTCCTTAAGGAATCAAAGTTTTGCATTAAAATCTTGTTAATGTCGTTTCTAATTGAACACATTTTGCACTCAACATTGTTTAGTTCCTCATTTGGTGATAAAAACAACCTCTTCCCAAATGTAGTTTTGTGGGCCACACATATTGAAATATTTTATGGTCTTACCATTTCCTTTTTCATCTTCTTATTTGCGGATGGGCTTTCAAGTGGTTCAATATAATAGGACCTTTGGAACTTTTGAACCTATATATCCGGATTTTGAGCTAGATTTTGAGCTTTTGGGATATGTCAAATAGGGAATTATTATGTCTTGTGATTGGGGATTCTTTCATAGAACATATTTGTAAATCATAAATTCCTTAAGTGCTTATTATGAGACATCTTGTGTCAAAAGCTGGAGAATCCTTTGCAAATTGTATTGTTTGTTCATACGTTGTGAAGAAATTGCTCGTGAAATTTTGAACTCAAAATCATTGGCTCAATATTACCTCCTTAGAATCTATAGTTAACCATACAATCACATGAGATGAAAGAATTATTGCTAGAATTATATAACTATCTTGGCCGTGACAAGTTGAATTTATCAAAAGCATGGAGTGACAAAATTCTACAATATTTTGGAGAAGTGATGAGGCACTCATTCACATTGGTTATGAGTTATATAGCCCCAAACTTAGACAATTAGAGAACAAGACAAAAACATTATACAATTAGACAAAAATTTAGAACCAACTTCCAAAAGGGCACTGAATTGCCCAATTAGAAAACAAACACAAAAATACAAAACAAAGGTAATCCAAAAACATCAACTGACATTCTGGGGCAGCTATAACCACACACTTTCAAAAAAAAGCTCCTCAAAAGCAATTAAAAGTCATGAACAAACCTCATCACCTTCCCTCCCTCACAAGTGGCTTACAAGCTTCCACTATAGGACAAATTCATGATGATTATGGGGTGGTCTTCAAGTGTAGGAGAGCAAAGCTCCAAAGAGAAAGGGGGTGGGGGAGAGCATTTGGGAAGTAAGGGGCCTAGGACAAGGCTTTGGGCCCACATTGTGGGATTGTTCTGCATTGATGGTCTTTACACATCACAAAGCACAAGGCAAACATACTTTACACCCCCATACATACATAGATCATGAAGTGTAGGTAGGGGAGGGAAGGATCTTATGGCTACTTCTTAAGAGTAGGGAGGGTTCTTATACCTACTATATGCATAGGTCTAAGATCCTTTCTACTCTTAAGTAGTAGGCATAGTAGGTAGGCATAAGAGTTGTCCCCCTCTTAAGAAGTAGCCATAAGATCCCTCCTCAAAAAGAGGAGGAATATTCACATATGTAAAGTCAACTCCTTTATATCCGGCCTCCAAGTATATTAGGAAATTTCTCGTAGTGATTGATGTGTGAAGGGAAAAATTTACCAAAAACTATGGCACTTGGGGCTCTTTAATCCCTTTCCTATTATTGCAAATTGACACAAGAGCTCCACTTCAGAGCAATGTTTTTTTTTTTTTTTTTTTTTATTTTGTGATGGGGTTATATTTTTTTTTTTCTTTTAATTTTTTTTTCCATTTTTTGTTTTTTTTTATTTATAAAAAAAAAAAGTTTTAAACCCTCTTTATATTTTTAAGAAAATAGT
>Ga0116227_10008785_pt1 | contig 18781 bp, 12 predicted proteins | sample S1TSphgellanicum_FD_89693 | JGI IMG/M metagenome (GOLD analysis project Ga0116227, IMG submission 89693) | Host-associated microbial communities from peat moss isolated from Minnesota, USA - S1T2_Fb - Sphagnum magellanicum MG | ecosystem: Host-associated > Plants > Peat moss > Unclassified... | reverse complement strand
TATCCATCTTCACCTAGAGTTAAAAACACAATCTTTGTGGGAGGAACAACAGCAGGATTCAAACTGACAATTTGTTGATTGTTTGGCTTGTTTGTGTTAGGAACACTGGATGAGCCCAATTTCTGCAGATTTGGATTCCTTATTGAACAGGTTCTCTTCTAATTTGCAAACCATAACTGGAAGCTTTCGCATTCAACAACATGATCACTTGCCATCGCTGGAGTCAGTGCTTCAAGACTCTATTGGAGGAATAATTGTTACTTGCAAGGTTCAAGTGCCTGAACAAAGGATACAATTTCTGTTTGGGAATGCCAAAAGCATGGCCAAAGTTGTGGGAGTGGGACTTGATTTTGCAACAATGTATTTGTCCAGAGAAAATTTGATCACAATCGAGAAAATCAACCAACTTGAGTGGGGACAACTATGGAGTGAAGCCCTCCAAGATGGAAGTTCATTTTATGAGCCAATTTTAATTCCCAATAACGATTCCTTTCCTTCTTCTCTTGGGCCCATGGCTTCAGATGCTTCATACTGGAGTATGTTGATGGTATTTGCATTTTTTTTCATGACAAGAAGTCTCCTTCAATTGAATGCTATGGCAATCCATGATTGTTTGCAACGAGGCTCAACTTGGTTAGGCATGCCCAGTGGGAAGGACAAGATTGGGGTCAAAGCCGAAACTTCTGAAAAGGCTGAGTGGAGTAGAGGACCATCTTTAAACTTCTTGTGGGATGTTTTCGTAGGATGTGTTGGTAAACATGGGGTGGGTTGTATATCCCATCATGGTGAGGCTGATGAGGACACTATTGGAGATGGAGGAAGTGCTACTCCATGGACAAACATTGGTGGTCGAGGGTTTGCTCAGAAGCATGATCATGAAGATATGCCAAGAGCTAGTATGGCGTCCGGTGAAGGACATCATGAAGGTAGGGAGAGCACTAGTGCAGAGGGGAAGAGGAATTGTGGACAGGGGGACACTCCTAGTGAAGGTGGAGGGAGAAACATTGGTGGCGAAAAGGATTACCATAACCAGGATCATGAAAATGTCCATGAAGTTGGGGGGAAGGATGGTGAAGGCCATGCTAAAAGTGTGAAGGATCCCAGTACAGGAATCTGGGGGTTGGGGGTGTGGGTGTCGTCTCTTTCTCAAGTTTTTTATTCTAAGGGTGATGAAGGCGAACATGGGGGCAAGGAGAGTACTAGTGGAGGGAGTGGAGGTGGAGATGCTCCTGGTGAACGTGGTGAAGGAGGCACCGATCCTAATGGAGGGGATGATAACAGGTCATCAAGTCGTGATGGGTCAGGAAATCCATCTGAAGAAACACACTTGAAGACGGTAGTTGTGAGAGTTCATCCAAAATACCAACCTTCAGATTGTCATTGGGAAGAAAATGGAAGAAATATAGATCCAGATGATCAAGATTTAAAGACGGTGAACATCAACCCAAGGTTAACATTAACATTCCAAAAAGAAGGGGAGACAAAACTGTTGACAACCCACATGTCTGTGAGTTTTGACATTAGTGCAGCAAAACCAGGTCATGAAGATGTCAACAATAGTCGTTTTGGTTGGTTTCAGAGGCGCCTAAGTGTATCCCTGAATTCGGCACATGGTGGTGCTGCTCAACTTGTACATGAAGTTTTGTCAGACATAGAAGTGACAACAAGAACGGACAGGACAAATACTCAGACTGCTTCAGGAACTTGGGAGCGCAGAAGGAATGTGAGTTTGACAGCAGCTGTCGTGCAAGGAGGGATAACATTCGGCAAACCCACAGAAAGTAAAACTACAGTTCATGAAAATAGCATGGAAACTCCAACTGAGCATATACGTGGTGAATTTCTGGCACTAGACACCAGTAACAGAGGTGAAACGTGTCAATTATCATATGAATTTGTGTACCAGGATTCTCCCACAGACATCAAGGACACCCAAGGCAACAAGCGGAGCACGTACGTGAATACTGGCATGTGCAGCACAGTGTGTGCAAAGGTTGAAGGAACCTGGGATGGTTTGGACGAAAACGAAAACTCATTGTATGAATTTCGAGCAGAACGGGATGTATGTGAGTTAACCCAGGTTGTACGTCCAAAGAAGAAAAGTCTGATGAAAAACCTATTGCAGATATATGAAATGAAACTCTACATCAACCACAAGATGACAAATATTTGCGAGCTCTCTGACACAATACTACGGGGGCGACCTGATAGGTGTGAGTTGGTGGGCGTAGATATGGAGCCTATTATTCATTCTGATGGAGCTTCTTCAAGTGCTCAACAAAGGTACAGTAATCTCCACAGTTTGTTCAAGATTTCGGATCTGAGAGACCAGGGTAGATATACTAGACAAGAAAGTTGTGCTGGGTAGAAGGCTGATGAACCAGAAATAACTAAAGGATGAGTTGACTTCTCCATTCTTACACAACCTAATTCTTGTGTATACTGCTCCAACAGGATTTGACCTTATTCCAGAACTTCACAAATTTGTATGATTTGACCTCGAAGGATTCAAGAAATGGTTGAATCTGCACGCTTCACAGATCTCTTTTTCTCTGTCCTTGTTGGACAGTAGCAGGTTCTTACACATTCTCTGGATTGTATCTGCATAAACAAAAAAAGGATGTTGCATTTAGAATTTGGACTGTGCAACATGAGGATGCAAGAAGAGAACCATTTGTAATCTGCTTCTGCTGTCATCCATGCTGCATGCATAGGACTCAAAAATAGTTTGTTAGTCTATTCACTACTGTAATGAGCATAGTGCAGGATTCTTTGTTTTGACAATGCATTCACAATCTTATGTTTTGTTGGCTTGATATTTCACAGTACAATGTTCCAATTCCTGAAACATTTGGATCAATGACTTTAAATCCAATCATTATTCTAAAGGTTCACTATAATGATCAATGATGCCAAGGCCTTTATTGTCCAATTTAAATTATCATTGGAAGTCATGTTCCATCAGGTTGATAAACCAAGTTTTACATTTTTGCACCAAAAATTATATTTATTGCAAGCTTTTGATCACTTATAGCAACATATATATAGTGATCTTAAGGATGCAAGATGAACATGTATTGGATCTGTGTAAAGTTGGTACACACCACAAAAATGATTTTGATGAAGTTATACCCGTTGTACAAGTATGCATTGGAAACTATGAAATCATGGATGTTCTACTCAACAGTGGATTGAGAATAAATATTATTTCTAAACAGCTGCGGAGGAAATTAGGTTTGAAGAAACCTTATTCAACACCATTTATGGCAAAAATGGTAGATCAAAGGAAGGTACAACTAATAAGGTTATTACGAAAGTTCAAAATTAACTTAGCAAGATGTACATTCAAAATCTCAATGACAATGTTGTAGATGGATGATACTCCAAAGGCTTATTGGATGTTTTTAGGAAGACCATGGTTAAAGCAAGCTAAAGCTCATCATGATTGGGGTGATAACATTTTAATAATCATTGTTGATACCAACAGAGTGACGTTGAGTACAAAGAAACGAGTAATTGTACATCCTTCCCAAAGACCTTGTAATCTTAATGATACTTATGACGGGGAGGGAGGATTGATGAATGGAGACAAGGAAATTTATGCCATGTTGTACCAAAGTTGTGGCCTATTGGAGAAGTAAGTCTAGAAGAATTAAAATTCCTACCCAAAGTATATGTAGGAATGGTGCAACCTAAAGATGATATTAATTATCCTTTCTAGTATTATCAGCATGAACCTAGAAAAACATTGAACATTGATGAATTTGCTGATATTACAATTAAAAACAAACAAATTACAGGATGGACACTTATGGCTAATGAACAATTAAGCAAATTAAATTTGGGCACTAGTGAAGAACCTTGTATAGTGCTTGTAAGTGTTGCCTGACCATAACATTTCCAAGGGGAAATTAAACAATTGTTGACAAAATTTAAGGATGTATTTGCACGGAATTATAAAGAACTAAAAGGAATTCCAAGATCAATTTGCAAACACAAAAATTGAATTGATTGTTGATGTACATCCAATCAAATGACCCTACTGAATAAATCCTAATTATGCACAAAAAGTAAGAGAAGATCTTGATAAACTATTGGACACACATTTTGTCTTCCCTATTGAAACTACCCAATGGTTATCACACCTAGTAATTGTACCAGAGAAAAATGACAAATTATGCATTTGTGTAAATTATGGAAAGTTGAATTCACAAACCGAGAAAGATCCATTTCCATTACTGTTTTTGGATTCAGTTTTGGACACAATGGTTAGACATGAAATGTGCTCTTCTATGGATGGGTATAGTGGTTAGAATCAAGTGAAAATGGCTAAAAAAAAAAATAGAAAACATCTTTTATCTCTAAATGGGGGCATATGCCTATAATGGTATGCCATTTGGATTGTGTAACGCTCTAGCCACTTTTCAAAAAGTAATTACATAGACTTTCAAAGAATATTTTAACAATTTCATGCAAGTCTTTCTAGATGATTTCAGTGTCTATGGATAGAAAGAGGAGAATTTGAATGATTTTAAGAAATGTATAACTCAATGTAGAAATAATGGTATAAGTCTCAATCCAAAAAAATGTGCATTTTGTGTTAACTTAGGAATGTTACTAGGGCACATTGTATGTGAGGATGGATTCTTGGTTGACCTGAGGAAAATCAATATCATCATGGATATGCCTACCCCAACGAATGTGACAGAATTAAATTTACAGTTGCATGTGTCACATGTAATTGAATTTTAATTGCAAACAACAGTTGCAAAACCCAAAATTTTTAGTAATGGGTGTAATTTTTTTAAATTTGGATTATTAGTCGGGGTATTGGCTAATGACCATTTATAATGGTTAATTATGATTATTGTGTTTTTGAAATAGTTAGTTTAAGACTAGGAGAACATACTTGTTAAGGAGCTTTTGGATTTTCATTTCGAATTACGTGTTTCAACCTTCATTTATGGAACATGAATCATTTTATAAACCAACTTCCTTCAAGCTTTGATCAATTTGTGTACATGTTAATTTAGGATTTGTAGTTAGTTTAAATTTTATTAATGTATAGTATGTGCCTATTGTTGTTTTCAAAACTTGTTGCTAAAGAATTCAAAAGTAAAATAACCTTGATGGGAGTAGAAAAACCCATTAATAATCTTTCCAAAACTTTGGGGTTTCCCCACATTATTTGCTTGGGGCTAAACCTGTCAAAGTTTAAGATGCAATGTAAAGAAATGGTTAATGTCATGACCATAAACCTTGCAATGAGCACAAGGTTGGCTAGAATTGGGATTGCTAGTGGTAGGTCAAGGTGGATTAAGACAATCTCTCTTGTGAGGAAGCCCACCACATCTCCAATCTTTATTCTCTCCCTCCTATTCTACAAAATATGATGATGAACCACTTCTAGATTCTTGTTTAGGCCCCTCGGCCTTTTGTGGTGAAGCGTTAGTAAGCTAACCATGTGCTTGTCGGGTAGATGGTGTCAAAGGGGTTTTTGGGGTTTCTTTGTTGAACCCAAGAATAACCACCTTCTTTTCAATCATGTTCAACTCAATGTGTTTCGAAACTTGGAACACATAAACCAAGGTTGGTTGTGTGGGCTAACTCAAGATAATGTCCTTCACTCAACACTTGAAATCCTTATCTAAAATCCTATACCAAAACTAAAGAACATGGGTTTATGTGACTCCTTGAGTCACTATGATCAACCGCTACATACAAGCATAGGTCTTTTGTAAACTTTCATGAGGTTTGGGTTGAAACTCTTGCAAAGTGTAAAGTTTTTTAGTCCTCACCCCTTGATAATTTGTGTCCCACTCCTTAAAAAATTATGTAACTAGGTTGAAAATAAACAAAATTCAAGCGATAGTTGTAATAGCACTAGGGGTGGAAGGAGTTTTAATGCTACTCCTAGAAAGAATGTTTGATGTTGTTACATTATGGGTGGAAGGAGCTAAAGTGCTACTCCTAAAATAATTGTTTAATGCATTGTCACACAATTAAAAGTAATAGTCTACCCCATGGTGATAGAAAAATAATGGGGTGACCAATAAGCACGCCATTTTTCAATCTCAACATCATGGACTTAGCAGAACTCATGGTAATCATCCATGGGTGGCTCTTCCAAATGTTGAAACAAACCTTTCCACGTAAGGAAAGGGGTAAGCAAATGTGGATTTCGTAATTGTTGCATATCACACCAAGTATTGAACTTTTGAATGAAATCATTTAGTTTGATGGTGCCAATAGCTCTCGAATATGGGCAGTGTACTTTGGAAGCACCATACATGTCCTCCATGTCATACAACAATGGTGTAGAAATTGTTTTCAAAGGTAAAAATCCAAGGAATCATCCTCCATTAACACTACAAGTGGCATGGGTGGTATAAACCTCACCCTTCACCTTGTGCATCCACTAATGAACTTGTTCCTTGTCTCAAAAACTTGAATGTTGTCCATGGTGAACCTTAACTTTAATATGGGTAAACAACCTTAAAACCACCATAACACAAGGTTGATGTACTTATGGCTTAACTAATCCTATAGGGATGTTGAGTGTGTTGTGGCTTATTATTAACCCCCCAAATTCTAGTTACATGGTAACACAAGGATGCTACACTTGTATGGCTAAGGCACCTACATCCATAAAAACATTCCACAAGGCCAAAAGGCACTTGGGGCCTTTGCAACTATGAAAATGACAAATGTGATCTACTAGCCATCAACTCAATTTCACCACCATAAAGGTCTATCAGTCATTACTCTGATTTCACCCCAATAGCCTTGAATTTAACAACACCACAAAATAACAATTTATCCCCCACTAAACCATAATTTCTATGTTTAGGCATTCCACAACCCAACCAACATAGAAATAGGAACATAGGTGTAATCCTAATGACACAAAAGTGGGGTAACCTTCATACAACACAACCCCCACTTTTTGTAATTTCCACTCTAAAATTACAACAAGAATTCTAATATGAATTATTTTTCATGGGTTAGCCCTCCCCCACCTATGAGTAGGGATAAATGAAATGTATCAACAAAGAAAAAACTCAAGTGTTATAATTGTTAACACATCTAATTTGCAATTCCAAAACTTTCCAAACTCCAAACATGTTGAATTTTCCCACACATGAAGCCTCCTTCTCAAGATCACACCAACAAAAACGACACAAAAATCTGCCTCTAAATGCAAAAGAGAGGAATTTCCCCAAAATTAATGGATATTAATTCAAGAAATAGGGAAAATAGCCTCTGGACCTCAGAAACTTTTGTCTCCAAATATTGTTTGCAAGTTTTTCCTATAATTTTAAAATCTTTGGAAAACCAATGACATAAAAATCACCCAATTTGGACTCTGTATGAAAAAGTTATAAATTTTCGACAAAATTCGTAATTAATTCCAAAATTAATTTTGAATTTTGAAATTTAGTATCCCTGTCCAATCATAGGCCTCAAAATGTACAAATTGTTCGATTTTAAAGGGCAACGTTTCTAGTGCACGGTCATTAGTATGTTGTTTAGCCACCAACCCACATGTCAATTCACCAACCCTCATTTGTCATCTAGATGGATGAAAATTGATGGATAAAAAATTCATCCAAATTATGGATGAAAAGTCCTCCACATGGATGAAAAACCAAAGATAAAAATAAAAATGTTGGTAGGTTTGGATTAATGTTGAACTACACCCTAACTTTGAAAAATTAGAAAAATAAATGAAAAATAAAAAGGAGGCCTGGATTGGACCCATTCAAACCACCTTATTTTGCACCTCCCTCGAACAACACAAACCTTTGAGCCTTACTGAACTTGGTAGGTTCAAAAAGCTTGAACAAATGGTAGAACGAATTTCCATGTTCTTGCCCACTCACCTCCCTTTTTTTTGCCCTCTTCCTCTTATTCTTCTTCTTCTTCTTATCTTCTTATTCTCTTCCTTTTATTCTCCTTCTTCTTCTTATCTTCTTATTCTCTTCCTTTTATTCTCCTTCTTCTTCTTTTTTTCTTTTTTTCTTCCTTTTCTTTTTATTTTTCTCCTCTATTATAGGTGCCACCACCCACCAACAAAACCACGATGGAAGCTTGTCTCCTTGTTGCCCTTGTTCTTTTGTTTATAACAAGATTCTCCTTACACCACGAAAAGAAGACCAAGGGCAGGCCCTCCCCGCCCCTCTTTTCGTTCCAATAGGGGGGTGCGTTTTGTTGTCCCATGTTTTTTGGTTTGTGATGGAGAACAAAGGTTCGGGAATTTGATGCTCATGGTGCTTGCAAGCAGTGGCGCTCCTCATTCCCACTTGCTCATGTTAATGTTACCATTAGCCGCACACCACAATCACGTTATAACTTGTTAAATAGTTGTGGAAACCTAATGGGGTAGTTGAAGATCACATTCCAAAACTAACTACAAGCATAAACATGCACTGCCACACACAGGCATGCACTGCCACGCATTATCAATCTAGCTACACCAATTTAAGATTTTTTCATTCCAAGGTACTTGTGCCTTACTAAGGTTCAAATCTTGAAGGTGTGCCTTTAATTACAAACTCATACACCAAATATACATTCGCCACACAACCACAATAGTAGTTGTAACAAAAATTCATGCAAAACATAAATAATGTTAAATAAAACTAATTGTTACACCAACACAAACTAGTTGTCAATTTTCATGATTAAAAAAAACCTCACCTACAAACAATAGAATGTAGGAATCCAAGCCTAGAACATAGAAAAAATTAAAACCACACAAGATATGCAAATGAAAACTATAATAACACATAAAATTGCAATGCAAGGAAACAATGTCTTGAAATCTAGTGCTTTGAGATCACACAACAAGGGATTATATCCCAAACGCGAAAAAGTTCAAACATGTTCACCTAAAATCAGTCTGTAATTAAATTGAATGTTTAATTGGATTAACCTAATTAATTAGGATTAGGTCTAATTAAGCTAAACTTAATCCTTTAACTAAATAATAAAAGTTTGATGCTTGTATGTCGTTACTACATTTATACGTGACATTTTTCCTTATACATTTTAAATTTATTATTGTAATGTTTGTTACTAGTTGACACACACCATTAATGACCTTGTTAGAGATTTTTTACATGTAAAAAATTCCAAGCTTACATCATGAAAATGTTTAACAAAATTTTCTGGATAATGATTGTTCGATTGTAGGCTTTGGGTGAAAAAGATGGTTGTGGTTGTTTATGATGTAGAGTGGTTCAATGTCAACCAAGGTTTGTGCAATGAAGGTTTATGTTTGGTGTACCTCTCAAATGCACATACAACGTTCATTGAAGATTGTTTTTATTTTGGGCCAAAGTTGAACAAAAATGGTTGGAAATACAAATAGTATGTAAAACTAACAATTATATAGATCCAAAAATTATGGCATAAAATGTGTAACTAGGAAGACGTCACAAACAAGTGGTTATCATTTAAGTTTGTTCGAGGTTTGGTTGCAAAATACAAAAAGTTGAACAAAGTTATGAATTGGGCTAAACATTGAAAGAAATTTGCATATTTTTCGATTAAAGTTTAAAACGAATTTTTAGTTGCAAACGACATTTGTAACTAAAATGACTTGTAGTTGCATTAGTCAAGTTGCATAAAACATTAGTTGCAAATGATAATGTCATCATATAGACAATGGATGAAATATGTATTTGATTTCATTATATTTTTCATTTGTTGACCATATAACACATGCAACTATCATGTGACTATCATGCAACTAGTGACCAATTTATAATGACCAATATCATGTTTCCACATGGCATATTCAAAGAATATTAAATAATCCAACTTTTTACCATTTTCTTTAATTTCAACCTTTTATAAAAGGTCTTTGATTCATACATGTGGACAAATAATTTCATGCCACATGGCAACATGTATAATTTTTGAAACATTTAAAATAAAATAGGTGAGTTGTTAGGTATGTAGGTAAGTAAGTTTTAGGATAGTTTTGAACTTGTTTTATTTTATTTTGGATTTAACCAAATGAGGGTTAAATTCTTCAATTGGCTCATCCCATTTGGCAAATCTTGTCTATTTTAATGTTTACAATGCATTTATTTATATGGTTGACACACTTGAAAGGGAAGCCAAACAATATGGGATAAAAAAAATCTAATTACAAAGTTTGCAATTAAGTTGTGACTAGATTTTTTATCCCATAAAGTTTGGTTTCCCTTTCAATAGTGTCAACTCCATAAGTAAATAATTCATTCATTAACTAGTTAATTCATAACTTCCTATCTACCTACAACCTATTTACTCACTACTTATTACCTATCTACCTATTAATAATAATAGATCGTAATGGCATGAAATATTAATGACAAGTTACTATTAAATAATTAATTAATCAATATGAATGATCACATATTAACTAATAGTTATTTAATAATTAATAAAATATAAAAATTAAATAAATAACTAGTTCATATTAAAAATTCATTAATGAATAATTAGGTTATTTACTAGTTATTTATATTTAATTAATTAGTATTTAATTAATCACAAAATAATTAAGTAATAATCAGAATTTATTTATCAATTAATATTTAGTATCAATTGATTAACAACTAATATTAATTTATTAATTACAATTATTTGAATATTAAACTCCAACTAATTATTAATTAATTTATATCAATGGTTAATTAGTTAATAAACTAGTTAGTTAATTAGTGTATAATAAATGAATCATAATTCACTTAATATGTAATATCAATCAATTATTAAATATTTGTATTTTATAAACTAGTATATAATCGTAATGACTAACTAGATAATAAATAATAATTATTATTTAATATGGAATTATCATTAAGTTAAAACCTATTTTTAATTCATGAAATAGTATTTAATTGTAATGATTAATTAATTGAAATTAACTCAATATTAAATTCTAATTTTTTATTGATTACTTAATATTGAATGAAAATTTAGTTATTTTTAGCAATTAAAATTTTAAATAATATGTAATAAAAAGGTTTTATTATTCAGTAATTAATTTATTAATTAAATTTATTGATGATTAAATATTAAATATCAACCAAATAATAATTAAATATCGTTTATTAACTCATAATAATTTCAATGATGGAATAAATTATAATAAATTTAATAATAAATTTCAACTAGTTATCAATTGATTAAATTTTTATTCAATATTAATTAATTTCATCATAATTATTGATAAGAAAAACATCATCACAAACTTCATGGGAAAAATAATTATTTTAAAATTTTGGAAATTGCTATAGAATGCAATTTGGATCAAATATCATTTTTTCATTATTTCAACAAATTTTAGAATTATATTTTAACTATCAGAATATCAATATAAACATAATTAATTTTTAGAATGATATACATTTTAAATCTCTTTTAATTGTAAAATTTTGCATTCATGTAATGGTAAAATGACAAGTCATTATTATTTTCATCATCATAATCATGCAATTAATAAGTCAAAACTATTGTTCATTATGTTTGTATATTTTCAACAAACATTTTATCAACAAAAAAGTAATAAAGTGAAAACACACAATAATGATGTGAAAAAAACTTAATAAATAACATAAATCTAATGATTCATTATAATCATATTGAAATTTTGCCTAAGGAAGCTTGTGATGATATATATTTAAACCATCTTTTTACACCTTTAATATACCCTTAATGTACTTTTCACAAAAACTTCACATTAAACCCTACAAATATCATAATATTCATAATAAATATTTCTTATAGTATAAGTAGATTTTTTAATTGTACAATCCCAAATATGTATGCTTATCATGCCCATAATATATATTATACATCAATTTGCAACTAAATTTTGGCTACACATGCAACTAATGGGCCATGGGGGCTTATTCGTGAATGAATATAATCTTAGAAGCATTCATATAGGAGGATGAAAAAGATAATATTTGCACATTACTTGCAATATAATTGCAAATCCTCCCCAAATTTGGCATTGGTAAATAGTTGCAAAAGTGATCACAAATAGGATGATTACATATCCCTGCATTTCTTCTAGTGGAGCACATTGCATCAGCCAAGACATTGAGGGAAAATCTTAAAATAAAAAGGTAGCAAATGAAGAAAAGAAGATGCATTTTGAAAAGGCATTGACAAGTAAGGTTCCTTCAACATTGAAAACATTAAGAGATGTTTTGTCCTTGGGATTAGAGGGAAATGGGTCTTCTAATTCATTAAAAGTTTAAAAGGTTAAGAGGTCTTGTAAATTTTGAAGGGCATCTTTGCACAGGAATGGTAAAAGGAGAGCTATATCAAACCTTAGTTTTTATATTTCTCCACATTGGTCTATAGTTGAATTGGAAAATTTAAAGTTTGTCATTTCTTCAAAAGAATCCATGTTAGGAGAGTTGAAGCTTTAGTTAGTTGAATGCATGCAATACAAGGTCAACATTGAAGGAAAGTTTAGGTGAGCCAACATTTACATGTTTAATAGGCTGAAATTAAACTTGAAATCCCTTCCCAATGTTTTCAACATTGAAAAGGAAGTTGAAGAGGCTAGGTCTCTATTGAAAGGTTTTACTAAACAATTTTCACTATTGGAAAACAAGATGGTACAAACCCTTTTAATTCAAAATTCATCCAACTTGGACACTTGAGAAATAGAACACCAAATCTTGTAGACATAGAAGCCATTCAAAATGACATTGCAAGGTTGGAAGATCGAATGTCTCTAAATTGGGTGTGTACCAAAAAGATGAGAGGTTCACAATAGGTTGAAGGAATGTGAAGATGATCACAAAAACTTCCAAGAATCTTTCAAAAAATTAAATCACATGAATGGCATGATGTTTGAAAAGGTTGTTACTAAAAAAAACACATTACATCAATGCAATCTCAGTCCTTTAGGATGAGTGAAGGGGGCATGGCAGTGTTGTTTCCACATCCAATATTAGATCTTTCTTCTTCCAAATAAATCGTATGCATTTTGAATGCATGTCTTTGATGTAGATTATGGTTTAGTTGTAAAAACTTTTTAACAACCTCATGTGGGCACACCTATCACCTTTGGTGTATAGGAGAACATGCCAAGACCTCGTCCATGTGTGTTGTTCCTTTTTGTGAAGCTATCTTTACTATAGATTAATGCATAGCTTAGGGATTTCAATAGAGATTGAAGATGTTCAAGGAAGGGTGCACGTGCAGGTAGGGCCAGAAAAGCTTTAAACATTCAGATGCACACAACTTGTTCCTCAATTATAGGTTTAAAACATAGGGCAAGTCTATATTAAAAGGACCCATTGGACATGTAACCACTCCTAAAATACACATTTGTAAATTTTAAACTTGACTTAGGATTCAAAAGTTCTTATATATTCTGTGTATTATGAAGTAAAATATAGTAAAAAATGACATTATAAAAAATGAATTAATTCTAACAATGTATGATGGTGGAAAAGGACTAAAAAACACTTGTAACCACTCTTGAGTTCCTAAATTTGGAATTATTTTTTTTGAAATTGAATTAAATTTTTTTGGGAAAATTTAATATTTCTCACATTAAATGATAATTTGAGCAATGGATATGCGCCACGTCATGCTTTTAAATCCATTCTTTACCACTATCCTTTGTAAAAAGGAGTGGGGTGTGGGTCCTTTTACCATAGACGTACCCCATAACTAAATGAAACCTTTCTTTCTAGGATTTGGTACATTTTAAGTTTTCCAAGTGAGTTTTTTGCTTGATGTTTTCCAATTGATATTAATTTCTTTAAGGTCTTTGCTCTTTAATTGACCATAATTCTCTTTCTATTCATAACCAAATTTGCATCTAGGTCCTAGAAACATGCTTGTGTCAAATTTTACACTATTTTTGTTGTATTCTTTGACATTTTTGTTCAAGACACAAATGAAATAGATGTAGTTATATAATTAATGATCTAGGTGTAGTCCAACCAATAATTTTTCTAGGAATTGGATGGGGTTGCCTTAGGAATTACATCCTTCATGAATTGTAGGCCAAGAGTTTTAAATTTCTAGCTTGTTAAATTTGGACTTGGAAAAAAATTGAAAACTTCATTAGGAACAATAGTCCTGTATTTTCCAGGAATTTAACATGGTGATATAATTTTTAAAAAATTCTTCATAGGAATAATGGTCCTATAGTTGTTGGAACCTAAAATTGTCTTGTATTTCATAGGAAATTAGATTCTGAATTTAAGACTTGTAATCCTCCAGCCCAAAATATTTAATTCTTTTTTAGGAATTGAATTCCTTTGTTGAAATTCCATTATTGTTTTAGAACTTTTAGTCCTGTATACTAAACATCATCCTAGACTTTCCTTCTTGCTACAAGAGTGCATGCATCTTGTCCAAAAACATAAGTCCCAAATTGTCATGGTCATCCACATATTGAAATCTACTTGTAATTCATAAAATTTCAAGTTCATTTTCATGATTGTAATGGTAGGCAAAGAAGGAAGCAACATGGGAAATGCAACAAACAATTTTAGGATACAGACTACAAATAATGAAAAAAAAATGTGTCACATTGCAACACATCCATTGTTTACATTTTGAAGTTCTAAAGCAAAGGTGTATGAAATTAACCTTGTTCCAACCCCATTCATAAAGTTGGCCTTCATTGTCCAAAGTCATAATATGGGACAAACCTCTAGATATTTGTGCAGATGTGATCCAAATCAAAGAGCATGTATGCTTTCAAAGTTAAGATATATATTGTTTTCACAATTGTGCACATTCCCAAAATAATGGTATAGAAAGATGTGATGAAAGTAGAAGAACCCACTATGATTTATAAATTGTTTGCACAAAAAAAACCTTGGACATTTTGTGACTTTTGTGAAAGATAAGGAAAAACATCAAGAAATATGATCACAAATTATTCAAATTTAGGTTTTTCCAAAGCTTTAACTTGGTGTGGAATAAGATGATCTTGGAAATCATCATGATAATTAATGTTATTAGGTGAATGGCAAAGATTTAACAAGACAGGATGGAAAGGACTAATTAATTTAACAATATTAAAACATTTGATTAATTTGATTTTCAAATTACTTTTGGAGGGAAAAGACTTAAAATGTAGTTTTGAAAGTTGATGAAGATTAGGAGATTTTTTTTTTGCACACAAAACATGACTTAGAGAACTATTGGAAATAAAATTGAAACATAGTATGTAATAAACAAAGTTTTGTTGGATTGTGAACCACATGTTTTTCATTTATGATTTATACATTCTAAATTATAAATGTTTGATATGTTCACTTCAAAACTTAAAGAAAATTGTAGAATATTGATGAAAAAATAATGAGCCTACCTTGAAATTGTTGTGTTTTCTAAAGGGATCGTGGAATTCTGATCACAAATTTTGCTTATCTAGGAAAATTCAAAATCTAGGAAATAATGGAATAATAACATTAATATTTTTAAAATGTGAAAATAAATTACAAATATATTTGAATAAATTGAAACAATAGATTATTTGTGTTGTAAGTATTATTGAAAGTATATGTTGAATTGTTTTTAAGTAGGTGGAGAGCAATTGTGGGTAGAATTTGCACCTACCAACCTAATTAGCCATATTCACTCCACCCAAAAACAATTTGCCAAAATTTGAAATCAAAATTGTGTGAAACCACCCACAAGCCACTTGTGTCAATTTCTCTTCTTGTCACCCACACTCCCATGTTAGCAATAACTAGATCAAAAGAAGGTAGGTGAAATAATGTGATTTCCACATCTTCAAAAATGTTAAATTATGATTTTTAGATTGCACACACTATTGGGAATGGGTACAATCGCACACAACTATCGCAAAAAGTTCACAAAAAACCAAATGATCATTATAATCACTTGGACCTAGGTTCCAATATTGACCCCAACCCCACCCATAAAGCTTGCCACTCTTTGTCATAACCATTATGTGTTTAGTTTTAGGTGCCCACATTCACACATCTACGCCTTAAAATGTTACAACTTTTTGAGGGTTATTGTAATCATTAGTATCATTGAAACTAAGTTGCCCATTTTAGTTTTGACCCCAACTTCATTTGTAATCCAACCTTAGAGTTGCAAAAATTACACAATAGTTAGAGAAGGGAGATAATCACATGCAAAAAGAACCATAGAACACTAGACCACACAAACATGAAGAAAAAATGTTAAGGACTACTTATTTCAATAAATGAGGATACCTTAAAACATCAACATTGCCAATTACAACAAAACAATGACCATCACCACATAAGCAATTGATTGAATTTTGAGCCCCTTCAACATCTTTATTGGTTGTAATTGTGTTAAGGCCACTCGGTAAATAACTAGATGACAAGTAAAATAAGACTTTTAATCAATCCCTATTCAGTGGGGTGATCATTAAAATCACCTAGGTGCTATTGTCGATGAATCAAATAGATCACTAGAATATTTCAGTTTTTGGTAGGGTAAGCACACTGCCAGATTTGAAATGGGGCAAACACCTACAACCACCTTAAATATCAAAGCACAAACCTAAAACTTGGGTATAGCAAAAAGTAACAATGGAAAAACACACACATGGAATGAACATATTTAAAAACATGAATCCTTGTGGAGAAATACCATTCTAGCAAAAAACATTCATTAATTCAAAAAGAAGATAAAACATTCAAAAGGTTTGAACTTTCTTGATCATTAATTTGGAAAAAACTTATATATAGTCTTCTATGTCCCAAAGAGAAAATAAATAAAAATCTCCCTAAATATATACCTTCCAAACATTATTTTAAAAAATCCTAACTATTAGTCCAACTGATCATTTTTAGATTTTCGGTGTTAAAAATAAACATCTATAAATTTGGTTTTGGTTAAAACAAATTCGGTTTCAATTCCATAATTTTGATTTTGGTTACACCAATCCGGTGTAAGTTACATAAAACCAGTTTTGATTGCATTGCTTCAATTCATATTCTACCAAATTTGGTTATAAAATTGGTTTTGATTACAAAAATCATTCTTATTTCAACATTATCTTCATTTCAAAGCGAGATTATGTCCTCATAATCGCAAAATAACAAAAATATCCTTGTTGAAAATTCAAGCTCAACTAGTTAGGTTTCATTAATTATTAGAGTACGAAAGTCACTGGGTTACTTTCACAAGGTTGAATTACTTTTTTTACTTATTTTAGTTTGGTTATTTGTGATTTGGTCTTTCAGTTAAATACCTTGGTGTTGATGGCTTGGTTTTCTTTTCTTCGTTACACAAGTTTGTGTATTTCATGTGACAAGACCCTTGGAGAGTTCTTGATGTTGTGTTTTGTGTTGTGAGCATTATGTTGTAGTTTCCTTTTAATAAAGATTTATGTTTGCACTTGAGTAGATCTCCTATTTGTTAACATGGTATCAGAACTTAGGTTATTTGATGAGAAAGTTGAAAGAGATCAGCTAGAAAGTCTCTAGAACTAGAGCTTGAGAGTCTCTAGTAATATCATAGGAGTTTGTCAAGTGCAAAAGAGAAACGAGGAAAGGGAAAAATGTGAAGAGAAAGAAAAGAAAAGAAAAGAGGTGAGAGGAGATTAACATATCAAAGTTGTGGAAGTCAGATCTTTAAATCTAGATCTAGATCTACTGTGAAAAGATCTTAGAGTGAAACTTGAAGAGGTTATAGAAGACTATAGGATGTTTCTATTCTCAAATTTTCAAAAGAAAAGGATATGTTTTGTGAGAGTTATGAGCTTCTGAAAACTCTGTGCCAGATCTGGTTTTTTGGTCATATCTCCTTTGTTTGAGGTTTTTTGGATCTACAACTTTGGGATCTTATAGATCATATAGGAATATATGTGTGAGAGAAATTTCATGTCATTTGGATCTGTATTGAGAGAGATCCAAGCATCTGAAGTTTCAGTCTCAGTTTTGAAGTGAATTCTTTTGTAGCTCGTAGAATAATGAAAGGCTTTTCCCTTTGGTTTTCCAAACGTCAAGGATATGCTTCAAGCAAGCACACGCAAAAATATGAGCAAGTTTACTGACTAATACATCACCTAAATTAGTCCATTGTGGAGTATAATGAACTCAAAATGTTAAAAGGATGAATGGGTTTATCCAAGCTTCAACAATAAAATACACATCTCCCAAACATACAATATGGGCTCTTAGTTCCGGCATTGCATCCATGCAATTTGAAGCCTAAACACTAAGATTTTAGAGAAAATATAGAAAAAAATGATATTTAAAACAATAAATGTTCATGACTTGCATGGGTTAAAACATTGCAACTTGAATACAATAAAGAATAAATGGATGCAAATGTACACATAAGTGACATACAACTGAAAAGTAGGTATATATAATATCAGTCAAATGTAATTAATGAGACTCTAATAAGAGGATTATCAATATTTACTTAGATAGTCATACATATAATTATATTATATTTCAAAATACTATATAATCATAATTAGATTATATATTATTAAAAAAGGTAATCATAAATTTAATCATAAATATTTATATACAATGCAAACATTATAGTGGGAAGGGGCATGTTGACTGAATTGGAAAGAATGGATTTTCAGGTAACCAGTCAAAAAAAAGGTGTAGATGGACCGGCCAGTTTAGAATCTGATTTGTTCAGAACATGCGCGGAGTTGCGAAAGAGTATTCATGATACAGATGGCAATGCTGTTGCTCTTGATCAACTATTGCAAGAACTGGAACAACTTCGAGGATCCTTAAATATAAAAGTTGTTGAGATGGACAACCAAAAT
>Ga0116227_10008784_pt1 | contig 18781 bp, 21 predicted proteins | sample S1TSphgellanicum_FD_89693 | JGI IMG/M metagenome (GOLD analysis project Ga0116227, IMG submission 89693) | Host-associated microbial communities from peat moss isolated from Minnesota, USA - S1T2_Fb - Sphagnum magellanicum MG | ecosystem: Host-associated > Plants > Peat moss > Unclassified... | reverse complement strand
CAGCACCGGCGCCGCCAAGGCCGTGGGCGTGGTGATCCCCGAGCTGAACAAGAAGCTCACGGGCATGTCCTTCCGCGTGCCGACCTCCGACGTGTCGGTGGTCGACCTGACGGTGGAACTCAACACCGAAGCCAGCTACGACGAGATCAAGGCCGAGATGAAGGCCCAGTCGCAGGGCGCGCTCAAGGGCATCCTCGGCTACACGGAAGACAAGGTGGTCGCCACCGACTTCCGCGGCGACACCCGCACCTCGATCTTCGACGCCGATGCCGGCATCGCCCTGGACAAGACCTTCGTCAAGCTCGTGTCCTGGTACGACAACGAATGGGGCTACTCCAACAAGTGCCTGGAGATGGTGCGCGTGGTGTCCGCGAAGTAATTCTCGGCTGCGCCCAGCCACGAAAAACGCGCCCTCGGGCGCGTTTTTTCATGGGCGTGTGACGCTTTCAGACGGGCGACAGCACGTGGATGACGCGGTTCTCGGTCAGCTCGCGGGTCTTGGCGCCGTAGGCCGCCATGTGCGGCGCCGCGGCATGGGCCTTGAGCGCGTCCAGCGTCTCCCACTTCTCGATCACCACGAAGGTGTCGCCACCGAACGTGCCCTTGGACGGCGGCATGCCCTCGGCATCCACCGTGGCCGTGTACTCGATGCAGCCGGCCTCGGCCAGTACGGCGGCGCGGTTGGCGTGGAAGGCTTCGAGGATCTTGGCGCGCTGGCCGGGCTTGGCGGTGATGACGGCGACGACGTGGATCATGGGACTTGTCTCCAGGAGGATGGGAAGCCCGCATTCTGGCGGCCCCGCTTCCGGGGGCATGGCGCCTGGGCGACGGCTCAGGGCGTGCCGGTGGCGTCAGCGGCCTCGGGCGGCCAGTCCAGCAGCTCGGCGAGCCGGCGGGCTACCCAGCCGGCTTCGGCTTCGGACAGCCCCGCCTCCGGCGTGGCCAGCGCGCGGCGGTAGCCAGCCAGCGTCTCGCGCTGCAGGCGCAGGCCGTCCTCGCGGCTGACCTGTGTCTGCAGCAGCAGGTGCTGGGCCAGGTCTTCGCACAGCTCGTAGCGCGCCTGCACCTCCAGCAGCGGCGCGGTCAGGCGCTGGCGCGCGTCGGTGTACAGGGCGTGGAAAGAGGGCGGCAGCGGCAGCTGGTTCTCGTCGTAGGACATGCGGGCAGGGCTTTCAGGGGCGGCGCGGCGGCGGGACGCCGCGGCCCGTGATGGTAGGCGGCCCGGGCCGCGGCCGTCAGATGAAATTGTCGCCGTCGCCGTCGTCGTCCAGCAGGCCGCCGGCGTCGGTGTCGGCGCCACCGCTGTCGTCACGGCTGCTGCTGCCGTCGTCGTCGAGGAAGAAGCTGTCATTGGTGGTGATGTTCTGCACCACCGTCTCCTGCGGCAGCAGCGCGCCGCCGAACATGCTGGCGTTGCCGCCGCCCAGCAGGCCGCTGCCGGTATGGCGGCCCAGCAGGTTCTCCAGGCCATTGAACAGGAACATGCCGCCCGCCACGCCGGCGGCCGTGGTCGCGGCCTGGCCAAGGAAGCCCGGCCCGGCGGCGGGCGCTGCCGCCGGCGCTCCGAACAGCCGCTCGCGCCAGCCGCTGGGAGCAGGCGGGGCGGCCTGCGCGGCGGGGTCGGGCGGGTAGCTGGCAGGCGGCGGCATGTAGGCCTGCGACGGCGCGCGGCCGAAGCCCGGCACGGCGCTGGGGCTCAGGAAGCTGGGGGGCTCTGTGTGCGGCGGGTTCTGCTGCAGCCGGACGATCTGCTGCTGCGCGGCCTCCAGTGCCTGTTCCAGCAGCAGCGCACGCTGCACCAGCAGGTAGGGCGCGTCGGGCAGCGGGGCCAGGCGCTGGTAGATCAGGGCATCGGCCTCGGGGTCCTTGGCAACCTTGTCGACAGCGGCCAGGCGGCCCAGGAAGTCGCTGAGCAGCTGGTGTTCTTGGGGGGTCATGGCAGGCGCTTTCTCTGGGAGGGGATGCTTCTCGGATTCCACAGCGTATCCGGGTGTTCCCTGTGCAACCCGGGTCTTAAGCCTGGGCTAAGCACGTGTTGCGCACTCTTACCTGCCGATATGAACGCTTCAAGAAACGCGGCGCGCCGCCGCTGCCGCCACGGCGGGCGCGGGCAGCCAGGCGAAGGCCGCCGCGGCGGCTGCCAGCAGCGCGGCGATCGCCCCCAGCACGGCGGCGAACGGCTCCCAGCCCTGCGCCTGCGCGGCCGAGGCCACGGCGCCGGTGAGCCACTGCATCAGCGCCACGCCCAGGAACATGGCCATGGTGAACACCGCCATGGCCCGGCCCGTAAGCGCGGCCGGGTAGGCGCTGCGCACGTCGGCGTACTGCAGCACGATGTAGCCCGACAGCAGTGCCATCGCCAGCGGCGCGGCCACGTCCAGCCAGGCGCTGTGCGCCAGGGCCATGGCCGCGAACACCAGCGCCATCAGCAGCGTGAAGCCCACGATCCAGCGGCGGCGCCCGGCCGGCCCCGGGTCCAGCCGGCCGAACAGCGGCGCGCCGAAGATGCCGGCCAGCGACACCGCCAGCGCCACGTTGCCGCTGTTCACCAGCGAGAAGCCGTGCCGCTCGATCAGCAGCGGGCCCAGCCACAGCCCGCGCAAGGTGATGAAGCTGGCATAGGTCACGGCGCCCAGGGCCATGATGCCCCAGGTGTGGCGCACCAGGAAAAGCGCCGCAAAGCCGCGCACCGCCGCCGCCACCGACTCGCGCGGGCCCGTCGGGGCATCCGTCGCGGGCGCGGGTTCATGCACCGTGGCATAGATGCCCCACCAGGCCAGCACGCAGGCGCCGGCCAGCACCAGGAAGCCGGCGCGCCACGAGAACGCCTGCACCAGCCACGCCAGCGGCGTGCCGGTGGCCAGCATGCCCACGCCGGACAGGCCCAGCACCGCGCCGGACACCGCTGCAAAGCGCGATGCCGGGAAATGCCGTGCAATGAACACCGTACACACCAGGAAGGCCGGGGCGCAGCCGATGCCGATCAGCACCTGCCCCAGCACCAGCATGCCGTAGCCGGGCGCCAGCGCCGCCACCAGCGCCCCGGCGGCGGCCACGGGAAAGGCGGTGAGCACGGTGCGCCGCACGCCGTACAGGTCGATGCCGATGCCCATGAACAGCTGCATGCCCCCGAACGCGAAGTGGAAGGCGCCGGCGAACACCCCCAGCGCCTGCGCCGACAGCCCGAACTCGGCCTGCAGCGGCGTGGCCAGGATCGCCGCCACCGTGCGGAAGGCCTGGCTCAGCGCGAAGCCGGCGGTCAGCGCCAGCAGCATGGTCCACAGCATGCGTGCGGGCGGGTTGGTCGTTGCGGTGGTGGGGCTCATGCGGGCGTCTCCGGTGCCGCAGCGTACCTGCTGCGGTGGCCGCCGTGTGCGCCGCTCCCCCGAAAATTCCAAAAATAATGGCGGTAGCCAAGGTGCAGACTGGGCTATGCGCTATCAATTGCGTAGTGAAAGGGCCTCAGCTCCACCACTGCCGCGCCAGCATGTAGGCCCCCAGCAGCGCCAGCCCGATGAAGAAGCAGCGCCGGAACACCGCCGCCGACAGCCGTTGCCGCGCCCACTGCCCCAGCGCCATGCCGGCCAGCGCCGGCAGCAGCATGGCCAGCGAGCCGCCCAGCGCTGCGTGGGAATAGCCGCCTTCGCCCGCCAGCGCCAGGGCCAGCACCACGGTGGAGGTGGTGAAGGACAGGCCCATGGCCTGCACCAGCGCGTCGCGCTGCAGGCCCAGCGCCTGCAGGTAGGGCACGGCCGGCACCACGAACACGCCGGTGACGGCGGTCACCAGGCCCGTGGCGGCGCCGACCAGGGGCCCGAGCCAGCGCTCGTGGCCCGGCGCCAGGTGCAGCGTGCGTCCAGCCAGGCCCCAGCCCGCATAGGCCAGCAGCGCCACGCCCAGCAGCACCGTGGCCCAGCTGCCCGCCGGCGCGCCGAAGGCCCAGGTGCCCGCCAGCGTGCCGGCGCAGATGCCCAGCTGCATGCCGCCCAGCCGGCGCAGCAGCGGCCAGGCGGTGGTCCAGGGCCGGGCCTGCCAGACGTTGGTCAGCAGCGAGGGCAGGATCAGCAGCGCCGCGGCCTCGGCCGGCGGCATCCACAGCGCCAGCAAGGCCATGGACAGCGTCGGCAGTCCCAGTCCGATCACGCCCTTGACGACGCCGGCGAGCACGAAGACCGCCGCAATGGCGGCCCACAGCCCGGCGTCGTGCAGTCCCATGGCGCCCACCTAGGCGCACCGGGCGCCGAAGGCCTGGCGCTGCAGCAGGTCGCGGTGCAGCCGGCCGGTGCCGCTGCCCTGGTCGGCGGCCTGGCGGAACCAGGCCAGGGCCTCGCAGGGCGCGGCGTCCATGGTCGGGCCGAGCAGTTGCGGCCCGCCCAGCAGCACCACGCCGAGCAGCTCCTGCGCCGGCACCAGGCCCTGGGCCGCGGCCTGGCGCAGCCACTGCAGCATGGCCGGGTAGTCGCGCCCGGTCTGGGCCTCCAGCGCCAGCGCGTAGGCCTGCTCGCGGCTCGGCTCCGCGGGCGGACGGTCGGCGCCGGCGGTGGTGCAGGCCAGCCCCATCGTCAGGGCGGCCCAGAGGGCGCGTGCGCCGAGCTGCAGGCGCAGGTTGTGCGGGGTGTCGTGCGTGGACGGGTCCATGGCGTTCTCCTGTGCTCCGCGGAGGCGGAAACGAGTCCTCAGTCTGGCCGCCACGCGGCGGCCTGCCAATGCGGAATGCGCAGAGGCGGCCTCAGGCTGGGCCTCAGGGAGCGCAGCCTGCAGGCTGCGCTGGTCGCCTGCTTCGCGCATTGCCGGTGGTGCGCAGCAGCACCGGTCACTACCATGCCGGGATGCGATTCGACCTGACCGACCTGCGGCTCTTCCTGCACGTGGTGGAAGCCGGCAGCCTTACCGCCGGTGCCGCGCGCAGCCACATGACGCTGGCCAGCGCCAGCCAGCGCGTGCGCGGCATGGAGGACCTGCTGGGCGCGCCGCTGCTGCTGCGCAGCGCGCAGGGCGTGCAGCCGACCGAGGCCGGCCGTACCCTGCAGCACCACGCGCGCCTGGTGCTGCAGCAGATGGAGCGCCTGCGCGGCGAGCTGGGCGACTACGGCGCCGGCCTGCATGGCCATGTGCGCCTGCGCTGCAACACCTCGGCCATGACCGAGCACCTGCCCGAGCTGCTCAGCCGCTTCCTGGCGCAGCACCCGCGCCTCTCGGTGGACCTGGAGGAGCAGCCCAGCCAGGACATCGTCGATGCGCTGCGTGCCGGCCTGTGCGACATCGGCATCGTCTCGGACGCGGTCGGCACCGAAGGCCTGCAGTGCCGGGTCTTCCGGCCCGACCCGCTGGTGCTGGTGCTGCCGCGCGGCCATGCGCTGGCGGGGCGCCGCCGCATCGCGCTGGCCGATGGGGCGGACCAGGACTTCGTCGGCCTGGCCGCCGGCAGCCCGCTGCAGGAGCATGTGGCCCAGCATGCGCTGCAGCTGGGCCTGCGCCTGCGCTACCGCGTGCGGGTGCGCAGCTTCGAGGCGCTGTGCCGCATGGTGGAGCAGGGCATCGGCGTGGGCGTGGTGCCCAGGGCGGCAGCAGTGCGCTGCGGGCGCTCGATGAAGATCGCGCGCGTGGCGCTCAGCGATGCCTGGGCCGCGCGGCAGCTGCTGGCCTGCGTGCGGCCGGGAGAGGCGCTGTCCCCGCATGCCCAGCGGCTGCTGGAGCAGCTGCAGCCCGGCTGACCGCAGGGCCGGCTGCGCCTGCTACGCGACGGAGTCCGCCCCGCCCAGCGCGCCCGGCATGGCCGCGCGCAGCACCTCCACGAAGCGGCGCAGCTTGGCCGGGTAATAGCGGGCGTAGGGGTACAGCAGGTAGACCGGCAGCGAGGGCGCGCGCCACTGCGGCGCCAAGTGCAGCAGCCGGCCTTCGGCCACCTCGCCGGCCACCGACCAGGCCGATGCGATGCCCGCGCCCAGGCCCAGCAGCGCCGCGCTGCGCAGGGCCAGCAGGCTGTCGGTGCTCATGCGCGGGCGGATCGGGAAGCGGTGGTGCTCGCCATCGGTGTGGATCAGGGTCACCTCGTGGCGGTAGTAGGTGCGCAGCGCCAGCCAGGGCAGGGCGGCGAGCTCCGCCGCGTGCACCGGCAGCGGCGCGCCGGCCAGCACCGAGGGCGCCGCGATGACGATGCGCGGCACCTCGGCCAGCTGCAGCGCCACCACCGACTGGTCGTCCACCGGGCCGACATGGATCGCGCAGTCGATGCCATCGGCCACGAAGTCCAGCACGCCGTCGTGCAGCAGCCACTCCACCGACACCTGGCCGTGGCGGCGCAGGTAGTCGGCCAATGGCTCCACCAGTTGCTGCTGGCCGAAGGCATGCGGTACCACCACGCGCAGCGTACCTTCGGGCACGTTGTCGGCGCCGCGCAGGTCGGTCTCGAACGCGTCCCAGCTGGCCAGCAGCACCTTGGCCCGCTCGAAGCAGCGCTCGCCGTCCTCGGTGAGCTTGATGGCGTGGGTGGTACGGTGCAGCAGGCGCAGGCCCAGCGAGCGCTCCAGCGCCTGCAGGCGCCGGCTTACCGTGGGCTGGGTGGCGCCCATCTGCTCGGCTGCGGCCGACAGGCTGCCGGCCTCCACGATGCGCACGAAGGTCTGCATCAGTTCGATCCGGTCGGGCACGGTCTTCATGCGTCAAGCGTATAGCAATTGTGCGTAGCAAGGGGCTTCCCGGCCCTGTCTCGGGGGAGGAGACTCGCGCCATTCGAAAATACAAGGGTTTCCCCCATGAATTCCGTTTCCATGACGCATGACCAACCCCGGCGGGCGCTGCCCCATTCGCTGGTGCTGCTGCTGGCCACCGGCACCGGCCTGTCTGCCGCCTCGCTCTACTACAGCCAGCCGATGCTGGGGGTGCTGGCGGGCGAGCTGCACGCTACGCCCGAGGCCATCGGCCTGGTGCCCACGCTGACCCAGTTCGGCTATGCGCTGGGCATCCTGCTGCTGGCCCCGCTGGGCGACCGCTTAGACCGGCGCCGCATCATCCTGGTCAAGGCCGTGGCCTTGTGCGCGGCGCTGCTGCTGGGGGCCGCGGCGCCGTCCTTGGGCTTCCTGCTGCTGTCGAGCCTGGTCGTGGGCCTGGCGGCCACGCTGGCGCAGGACCTGGTGCCCGCCGCCGCCACGCTGGCGCCCGAGGCGCAGCGCGGCAAGACCGTGGGCACGGTGATGACCGGGCTGCTGCTGGGCGTGCTCCTGTCGCGCGTGGTGAGCGGTTTCGTGGCGGAGCAGTTCGGCTGGCGCACGATGTTCGTCGCAGCGGCCGCCAGCATCGCCTTGCTGGGGGTGGCGCTGTGGCGCGGCCTGCCGCGTTTCGTGCCGACCTCGCAACTGCCCTATGGCGCGCTGCTGCGCTCGCTGGGCACGCTGTGGCTGCGCTACGGCACGCTGCGCCGCGCAGCAGTGGCGCAGGCGCTGCTGAGCCTGGGCTTCAGCGCGTTCTGGTCCACCCTGGCGGTCATGCTGCATGGCGCGCCCTTCCACCTGGGCAGCGCCGCAGCCGGCGCCTTCGGCCTGGCGGGCGCTGCCGGTGCCCTCGCCGCCCCGCTGGCCGGCCGCCTGGCCGACCGCAAGGGTCCGGAACTGGTCACGCGCCTGGGCGCAGGCCTGGTGACGGTGTCCTTCCTGGCCATGGCATTGGGGCCGGGCCAGCTGTGGCTGATCGTGGCCAGCGCCGTGCTGTTCGACCTGGGCATGCAGGCCACGCTGGTGGCCCACCAGACCATCGTCTACGGCATCGAGCCCGCGGCGCGCAGCCGGCTCAATGCGGTGCTGTTCACCGCCATGTTCATCGGCATGGCCAGCGGCGCCGCGCTGGGCAGCCTGGTGCTGGCGCGCGCGGGCTGGCAGGGCGTGTGCCTGCTGGCCACGCTGACGGCGGCGGCCGCGCTGGTGGTACGGCTGTGGCCGGCACGGCGCGTGGCTTGAGCAGTCCCGACCCGCGGCGGCGCTCCATCGGGTGACTTCCGTGAAGGGTGCACGGGGCCCGCGGCCCTATCGCCTTTCGCGGTCGAACTTGCGCCAGTAGGTGAATGCGTCCTCGTGGATCTCGATGTCCACCTCGGCCACCCGCGCCTGCAGGCGCTCCTGTACGTCGGCGACGGCCTGGTTGTAGACCACGGGCCCGATTTCCTCGAGGAAAAAGTTCAGCAGCGCGCCGGCCGCGATGTTGCCGATGCGCTCCTCCATGTTCTCCTTGAAGTAGCGCTCGATGGAGGTGACGGCTTCCTTGCGCGCGTCCTTGGAGATGTCGATCGTCATGGGCTGAAGCGGTGGCGTGGCGGTGCGCCATTGTGCGGCGTCCGCCGCGTGCCGGCCCGCCCAGCAGCGCGGCGACGGCCGCACGAAGCCGCCCGTGATGACGAGAAGGGTGTGCACCGAGCCCTCCCGGCGGCGCTGCGCCGCTCAGCCCAGGCGTCCGGCCATGAAGTCGAGGAAGGAGGCGATCCGCCCTGACACTGCCGTGTTGCGGTAGTACACCGCGTTGATCGACTGCCGCACGTCGGCCGTCTGGCGTGCCAGCACCTGCACCAGGGCGCCGCCCGCGCGGTCGGCGCCCGTCATGAAATCGGCCAGGCAGACCAGGCCCTGGCCGGCCAGCGCCAGCTGGCGCATGGTCTCGCCGCTGGAGGCCGCAATGGCGGGCACGACGGGCCAGTGGTCGCCATGCGTGCCGCGCAGCGGCCACTGGTTGAGCGCGGGCACCTGGCTGTTGCCGATCAGCCGGTGCCGCGCCAGGTCCTCCACGCGCCGCGGCGCGCCATGCGCCGCCAGGTAGGCCGGGCTGGCCAGTACGCGCAGCCGGCTGCTGCCGAGCGGGCGCGCATGCAGCGAGGAGTCGCGCAGCGCGCCGATGCGGATGGCGATGTCGGTGCGCTGCTCCAGCAGGTCCACGTTGAGGTCGTCGGTGTTGAGCTCCAGCACGATCTGCGGGTAACGCTGCTGGAACTCCGGCACCAGCGGCACCACGGCATGCAGCATGAAGGGCACCGCCGCATTCACCCGCAGCAGGCCGGCGGGCTGCTGGCGGCGCGCCGCCATCTCTTCCTCGGCCGCGTCGATCGAGCCGAGGATGGCCCGTGCATGCACCAGGAAGGCCTGGCCCTCCTCGGTCAGCGCCAGGCGGCGTGTGGTGCGGCGCAGCAGGGTGGTCTGCAGCTTGTCCTCCAGCCGCGCCAGCGCCCGGCTCACGCCGGAGACCGTCTGCCCCAGCTGTTGCGCGGCGGCTGTGATGGAGCCGGAGTCCACCACCGCGCGAAACGCCTGCAGCTCGTCGATGGTCGTCTTCATTGTTGATTCCTGGTCAATTATCTTTGGAGGTTAAACGGGTTTTTCTGCAAAGGTAAGTGGCGCAGACTCGGGTCTTCGGTCTTGCGACCCACCCCTTTTCCAGGACATCCCATGCACACCATCCCCCCGCTCGGCCTCGGCACCTTCCGCCTCCAGGACCAGATCGTCATCGACTCCGTCAGGAACGCCCTCGACCTGGGCTACCGCGCCATCGACACCGCGCAGATCTACGGCAACGAGGCCGAGGTCGGCCAGGCGGTGGCCGAGAGCGGCGTACCGCGCGCCGAGCTGTTCCTCACCACCAAGATCTGGACCGAGAACCTCGCCCGGGACCGCGTCATTCCCAGCCTGAAGGACAGCCTGCGCAAGCTGCGTACCGCGCAGGTCGACCTGGCGCTCATCCATTGGCCCTCGCCGGGCGGTGCGGTGCCGCTGGCCGAGACGCTGGGCGCGCTGGTGGAGGCCAAGGCACAGGGGCTGACGCGGCACATCGGCGTGTCCAACTTCACCGTGGCGCTGATGCGCGAGGCCATCGCCATCGTCGGCGCCGCCGCGATCGCCACCAACCAGATCGAGCTGAGCCCCTACCTGCAGAACCGCACGGTAGCGGACTTCGCGCGCAGCCAGGGCATCCGGATCACCTCCTACATGACCCTGGCCTACGGCCAGGTGCTGCAGGACCCGGTGCTGCAGCAGATCGCGCAGCGCCATGGCGCCACCACGGCCCAGGTGGCGCTGGCCTGGGCGCTGCAGCAGGGCTACGCGGTGATCCCCTCGTCCACCCGGCGCGCCAACCTGCAGAGCAACCTCCAGGCGCCGCAGCTCCGGCTGGACGATGCCGACATGGCGCAGATCGCCGCGCTGGAGCGGGGCGGCCGGCTGGTCAGCCCGGAGGGCCTGGCGCCGCAGTGGGACCAGTGATGCGCGCCGGCCCGGCGGGGGGCTGACGCCCGCGCTTCACCCGCTACCGGTATTCTCGGGGCCATGTACGCCCCATTCTTCGGTCTGCAGCACGAGCCTTTCTCCATCGCGCCCGACCCTCGCTACCTGTTCATGAGCGAGCGGCACCGCGAGGCGCTGGCCCACCTGCTCTATGGCCTGGGCGGCGGTGGCGGCTTCGTGCTGCTGACCGGCGAGGTCGGCACCGGCAAGACCACCGTCTGCCGCTGCTTCCTGGAGCAGATGCCGGCCGACTGCAACGTGGCCTACATCTTCAATCCCAAGCTCACCGTGGCCGAGCTGCTGCGCTCGATCTGCGACGAGTTCGGCGTGGCCCATGCGCCGGCCGTGCCGGGCGCGGAGACGGTCAAGGACTGCCTCGATCCGCTCAACGCCTTTCTGCTGCAGGCGCATGCGGCCGGGCGCAACAACGTGCTGATCATCGACGAGGCGCAGAACCTCTCGGCCGACGTGCTGGAGCAGCTGCGCCTGCTCACCAACCTGGAAACCAACGAACGCAAGCTGCTGCAGATCGTGCTGATCGGCCAGCCCGAGCTGCGCACGCTGCTGGCGCAGCCCTCGCTGGAGCAACTGGCGCAGCGCGTGATCGCGCGCTTCCACCTCGACGCGCTGTCGGAGGCGGAGACGCAGCACTACATCGCCCACCGCATGGCCGTGGCCGGCCTGGCCGGGCCGCTGCCCTTCGAACGCCGTGCGCTGCGGCGCATCCACGCCATCGCGCGCGGCGTGCCGCGCCGCATCAACCTGCTGTGCGACCGGGCGCTGCTGGGCGCCTACGCCGGCGGCGTGCGCACGGTGGATGCCCGCACCGTGGACCGCGCCGCGCGCGAAGTGTTCGGCGGCGCGGCTGCCGCCGGTCCCGCGGGCGCACCACGCCGCTGGGCACTGGCCGGTGGCGGCGTGCTGGCGGCAGCGGCGCTGGCTGGCGCCGTGGGCTGGGCGGCCGGCCGGGCCGGGCCGGCCGCACCCCCGGCCGTGGCGGTGCCGGCCGCGCCGGCCACGCCCGTGTCGCCTGCCACGCCTGCGACTGCGGCTGCGGATGCGCCCTTCGACCTCGGCGGTGCGCTGGCGGCGCTGCCGCGCGACGAGGGCGAGGCCTGGCGTGTGCTGGCCAGGTCGTGGGGCGTGGCCCTGGAGGGCAGCGAAGCGGCCGCCGACCCTTGCGTGCAGGCCCTGCCGCAGCAGGGGCTGCAGTGCTTCCGCAGCAGCCGCATCAGCCTGGGCGTGGTCCGGCAGCTCGACCGCCCCGGCATCCTGGCGCTGTACGGCGAGGACGGCCGGCCGGTGCAGGCCCTGCTCACCGGCCTGGAGGGCCCGCACGCCACGCTCGCGATCGGCGGCCAGCCGCGCCGCGTCGCCCTGGCCGAGCTGGCGCGCTGGTGGCGCGGCGACTTCGCCACGCTCTGGCGCCTGCCTCCGGGCAGTGCCGGCACCGCCGATGCCGCCCTGCGGCAGGCCGGCGACTGGTTCGACGCGCAGCTGGCCACGGTCGAGCCGGCGCTGCCGGCAGAGGCCGCCGACAAGCCCGCGACCCTGCGCAAGGCGCGCCTCTACCGCTTCCAGCTTGCCCAGGGCCTGACGCCCGACGGCCGCAGCGGCCCCCTGACCTTCATGCTGCTCAACCGCGCCGTCGGCGTGGACGAGCCGCGCCTGCAGCACACGCCCTGATCCCATGTCCTACATCCTCGATGCCCTCCGCCGCGCTGACGCGGAACGCGAACGCGGGGCCGTGCCGGGCCTGCACACCGCACAGCCGCTGCCGGCCGGCGCAGCAGCCCCCATCGCGCCGGCGCGGCGCGGCACGCTGGCCGCCGGTGTGCTGGGGGCGCTCGGCGTGGTGGCCCTGGCCGGCATCGCCGGCTGGCTCTGGCTGCGCCCCGCGCCGCCGCCGGCCGTGGTGCTGGCCGCGCGCCCGGCCGAGGCACCGGCCCCGCCCGCCGCGCCTGCGGCCCCGCCGCCCGCCGCCGCTGCCGCGCCTGTGCCGGCGCCAGCGGCACAACCCGCCGCGCGCACGCCACCGGCCGCCGCCAAGGCCCCGCCACCAGCCCGTCCCGCCGCCGTGCGGGAAGAGCCGCGTCCCGTGGCGGCACCCGCGCCTGTGCCAGCACCTGCGCCGGCCGCGCCACGCGTGCTGGCGCTGCGCGAGCTGCCCGACGCCGTACGCCAGCAACTGCCCGCGCTCACCTTCAGCGGCGCAACCTACTCGGCCAACCCGCTCTACCGCATGGTGATCGTCAACGGCCAGGTGCTGCACGAGGGCGACACCGCCGCGCCCGGCGTGGTGCTGGAGCGCATCGAGCCGCAGCAGGCAGTGCTGCGCTTCAGGGGCTACAGCTACGCAGTGGGTTACTGATCGGCGCTACGCCGTCCCGCCGCTGCGCGACAGCGATGCGGCCAGGAATTCCACAAAGGCCCGCACCCGCGCCGAGAGCTGGTGGCGCTGCGGGTAGACGGCGTAGATGTCTGCGTCGGGCGTGCGGTACTGCGGCAGCACCTGCACCAGCCGGCCGCTCTTGAGGTGGCGGGCGATATCCCATTCTGCCCGCATCAATATGCCGTGGCCCTCCAGCGCCCAGTGCACCGCGATCTCGCCGTCGTTGGTGGCCAGCATGCCGCGCGTCTTGACGGCTTCGGTGCGCTGCGAGGTGCCGCGGCCTTGGGTCAGGCGCCAGACGCCGTAGGCCTCGTCGCCCTGGCGGATGCCGATGCAGGCATGTCGCACCAGGTCGTGCGGTGTCTTCGGCATGCCGGCGCGCGCCAGGTAGGCCGGTGCGGCGCATAGCAGCCGCCGGTTCGACGCAATGCGCCGGGCGATCACCCGGGCCTCGGGCGGCGCGCCGAAGCGGATGCAGACATCGAAGGCATCGTCGGTCAGCGCCGGCGGGTTGACCGACAGCTGCAGCTGCACTTCCACCTGCGGGTGCCGGCGCGCGAACTTCGAGATCACCGCGCCCACGTGGCTGCGGCCAAAGCCCAGCGTGGCGTTGACCCGCAGCAGGCCCCGGGGCTCCGAATGCGCATTGCCCAGCAGTTGGGCCAGGTCGTCGATCTCGCCCAGGATGCGGCGCGCGTACTCCAGGTACAGCTCGCCCTCGGGCGTCAGGCCCATGCGGCGCGTGCTGCGGTTGACCAGCGCAATGCCCAGGCGCGCCTCCATCTGCGCCAGGCGCTTGCTCACGGCCGGCGTGGTCACGCCCAGCTCGCGCGCCGCCGCGCTCAGGCTGCCGGCGCCCGCCAGCGCGGCGAAGAAGCCCAGATCGGCGGCCTGGATGGGGTCGGTCATGGTGGTATGGATTGTTGAATTGAAGTTAAGGATGGATTCACTTCTGCCGCGAATGCAATGGCCGCGCCGATCCTACAGTGCAGCTTTCGACAGCCTTATCCACACAGAGGACAGCATGAAGACCTACCGCATAGCGACCATCCCGGGCGACGGCATCGGCAAGGAGGTGATCCCCGCCGGCCGCCAGGTGCTGGAGGCGCTGGCCGCGGCCGATGGCACGCTGCGCTTCGCGTTCGAGGACTTCGGCTGGGGCGGCGACTGGTTCCGTGCGCATGGCGAGATGATGCCGGTCGACGGCCTGGACGCGCTGCGCGACAAGGATGCGATCCTGTTCGGCTCCGCCGGCGACCCGCACATCCCTGACCACGTCACGCTGTGGGGCCTGCGCCTGAAGATCTGCCAGGGCTTCGACCAGTACGCCAACGTGCGGCCCACGCGCATCCTGCCGGGCATCGACGGCCCGCTCAAGCGCTGCGGCCCGCAGGACCTGGACTGGGTCATCGTGCGCGAGAACTCCGAGGGCGAGTACGCCGGCGTGGGTGGCCGCGTGCACCAGGGCCACCCGATCGAGGCCGCGACCGACGTCAGCATGATGACCCGCGCCGGCGTGGAGCGCATCATGCGTTTCGCCTTCAAGCTGGCGCAGTCGCGGCCGCGCAAGCTGCTCACGGTCGTCACCAAGAGCAACGCCCAGCGCCATGCCATGGTGATGTGGGACGAGATCGCCGTGCAGATCAGCAAGGAGTTCCCCGACGTGACCTGGGACAAGGAACTGGTCGACGCCGCCACCGCGCGCATGGTCAACCGCCCGGCCACGCTGGACACCATCGTCGCCACCAACCTGCACGCCGACATCCTGAGCGACCTGGCCGCCGCGCTGGCCGGCAGCCTGGGCATTGCGCCCACCGGCAACATCGACCCCGAGCGCCGCTACCCGAGCATGTTCGAGCCCATCCACGGATCGGCCTTCGACATCATGGGCCAGGGCCTGGCCAATCCGGTCGGCACCTTCTGGTCGGTCGTGATGATGCTGGAGCACCTGGGCGAGCCCGCCGCTGCGCAGCGCCTGATGCAGGCCGTGGAGCGCGTCACCGCCGACCCTGCGCTGCACACGCGCGACCTGGGCGGCAGCGCCACCACCGAGCAGGTCACGCGCGCCGTGTGCGCGCACCTGGCGGCGCCGCAGCAACGCATGGCGGCCTAGCGTTTCATCGCGGCATGCCGGCCGCGTATTCCCGGCAGCACAACAAAGACAGGAGACACACCATGCCCATCCATTCATCCCGCGGCAGCCCCGCCCCCTTGCGCCGCAGCCTGCTGCGCGCCGCCGTGCTGGCGCTGGGGCTTTCCTCCCCGCTGGCCATGGCGCAGGCCGGCTGGCCGAACCGGCCGGTCAGCCTGGTCGTGCCCTTCCCCTCGGGCGGCACCACCGACGTGCTGGCCCGCGCGCTGGCCGACGCGCTGGGCAAGGGCCTGGGCCAGCCGGTCATCGTCGAGAGCAAGCCCGGTGCCGGCGCCACGCTGGGCGCCGACTATGTCGCCAAGGCCAGGCCAGACGGCTACACCCTGCTGATGGGCGCGGTGCACCACACGATAGCCACCAGCGTCTACAAGAAGCTGCCCTACGACTTCCAGAAGGACCTGGCGCCCATCACCACGGTGGCCATGGTGCCCAACGTGCTGGTGGTCAATGCCGCGCTCACGCCAGCGCGCAACGTCAAGGAGCTGGCCGCCTTCGCCAAGGCCTCGCCCACCGAGCTGGCCTACGGCTCCAACGGCAACGGCACGGCGCAGCACCTGATCGGCACGCAGTTCCAGGCCAGCACCGGCGTGCACCTGCTGCACGTGCCCTACAAGGGCAGCGGCCCGCTCACCACCGACCTGCTGGGCGGCCAGGTGGCGATGTCCTTCGACACCATCACGCCGGTGCTGCAGCACATCAAGGGCGGCAAGCTGCGCGCCCTGGCGGTCACCACGGCCAAGCGCTCCTCGGTGCTGCCGGATGTCCCCACGCTGGAGGAGGCGGGGCTCAAGGGCTTCGACATCGGCACCTGGTTCGGCGTGCTGGCCCCGGCCGGCACGCCGGCGGACATCGTCGCGCGGCTCAATGCCGAGATGGTGAAGGTCATCCGCTCGCCCGACTTCGTGCAGCGCATGCAGGCCATCGGCGCGGAGCCGCTGGGCAACACGCCCCAGCAGATGGCGCAGCAGATCGCCGAAGAGACCGCCAAGTTCGCCGGGCTGGTGCGCGAGGGCAAGGTGGTGATCGACTAAGGCCGTCGCAGCGGCGCCAGCAGGTCCTTCAAGCCGTTGTGGTCGATCTCGAACATCAGCGCCAGCAGCCGCCCGATCTCTCCGGGCGGAAAGCCCTCGCGCGCGAACCAGTGCAGGTAGTTGGCCGGCAAGTCGGCGATGAGGCAGCCCTTGTGCTTGCCGAAAGGCATCTCGCGCGTGACGAGCTTGTGCAGGTCTTCGGGCTGCATGCTCTGCCGGCCTAGCCGCCGGTGCGCTTGACGGTATAGCCCTGCTTCTGCAGCGCCGCGACCACCGTGTCGCGGTGGTCGCCCTGGACCTCGACCGTGCCGTCCTTCACCGTGCCGCCGGCGCCGCAGGCGCTGCGCAGCTGCTTGCCCAGCGTGGCCAGCGCATCGGCGGCCAGCGGGATGCCGCGCGCCACGGTCACGCCCTTGCCGCCACGCCCCTTGGTCTCGTAGGCCACGCGCACCGTGCCGTCGCCGCGCGGCACTGCCGCCTGCGCCTTGCAGGCGCACTGCGCCACCGGCTGGCGGCAGGCCGGGCACATGCGCCCTGCATCGGTGGAATAGACCAGGCCTCCAGGGCCGTCACGGTGTCGCATGGTGTGCAAAACCAGAATGTGAAAGAAAAGTGCTTCTAGCCAAGGCCCAGCCTGGGCGTGAAGCTATGAAAAATGCAGCGCACAAATGGCCGCGAAGCAGGCCAGGCGCAAACCGCCGCGGAACTGGCTTTGCCAGGCCGCTGGCGGTTGCCCCCTTCGCGCAGCAGAAGGGGGTTGGCGAAGCGCGCAGCGCGCAGCCTGGGGGATGCACTCAGTGATGATGTCCGTGCTCGCCATGCACATGGCCGTGGGCGATTTCTTCGGCAGATGCGGCGCGCACCTCGGTCACGGTGATGCCGAAGCGCAGCGACTTGCCGGCCAGCGGGTGGTTGCCGTCCAGGTGCACCTCGGGGCCCTTGATCTTCATCACGTGGAAGATGTGCGGCTCGCCGCTGTCGGTCACGCCCTGCAACTGGCCACCGACCTTCACGCCGGGCGGGAACTCGCTCTTGGGGATCACGCGCACCAGCGATTCGTCGCGCACGCCGAAGGCGTCCTCGGGCTCCAGTGCCAGCGTCACGGTGTAGCCGGCTTCCTTGCCTTCGAGCGCTTCCTCGATCTTGGGCAGCGTGTTCTGGTAGCCGCCGTGCAGGTAGACGCTGGGCTCCGAGCTTTGCTCGATCAGCTTGCCCTGGGCGTCCGAGACCTTGAAGCGGAGGGTGACGGCGGTGTCCTTGGTGATTTTCATGGCGGCGCGGCTTTCGGATGGCAGAAGCAAAAGCCGCCATTTTCGCCCGCGAGGAGCCATGCCCCTGCGGTGCGCTCTGGCCGGTCTGCAGGATCATGCGGAAAAAGCGGTCCTGGCCCAGTTTCCGCCTTGGCTTGCAGCTACGCTTTTGGTAGCTGCTTGGTCGCCACGGCGTGTCCTGCGGGACGGTCCGCTCGCGGTTGCCGGTCTTCCCGCGTCACGGCCCAGATGCCCAGGCAGACCAGCACCAGGGCGGCGCCGTTCTTCCACTGCAGGAAGCTCTCCTGCAGGAACAGCGCCGACAGCAGGGTGCCGAACACCGGCACCATGAAGTTGAACACCGTCACCATGCTCACCCGGTTGTGCTGCAGCAGCAGGGTCCACAGCGAGAACGCGGCGGACGACAGCACGACCAGGTACAGCAGCAGCGCGCTGGAGGCCGGCGTGAAGCCGCTGAGTGTGCCGCCGCCCGCCAGGCCGATCAGCAGCAGCGCCAGGCCTCCGATGGCCAGCTGGTAGCCCGTGAGCACCACGGCGTCGATGCGCTGCGACAGCTGCTTGCCGTAGATGCTGGCGGCCGACAGCACGAAGGCCGCGGCCACCACCGCGCCCTCGCCCAGCCAGGTGAAGTCGAAGGCCAGCGGGCCGTCGCCGACGTTCACCACCATCACGCCGGCAAAGCCGGCCAGGCAGCCCAGCAGCTTGCGCAGGCTGAGCCGGTCGTTGTGGTAGATCCAGTGCGCCAGCAGCACGCTGAAGAAGGTGCCGGTGGCGTTCATGATCGAGCTCTTCACGCCCGTGGTGTAGGCCAGCCCGGTGTAGAAGAACACGTACTGCAGGCTGGTCTGCGTCAGCCCGAGCAGCGTGACCTGCCCCAGCATGCGGCGGTCCGGCAGCAGCAGCGGCTTGCCGCGCCACGCCGCGAGCAGCAGCAGCACCAGCCCGGCGCCGATGAAGCGGTAGCCCGCGAACACCAGCTTGGAGGGAATGTCCCCGGCGGCGATCCCGAACAGCGCGTAGCCGCCCTTGATCGCCGGGTAGGCGCTGCCCCACAGCAGGCAGCACAGCGACGCCAGCAGGAACACGACCTGCCGCCGCGCGAAGAAGGACGCTGGCGCAGGGCTCACCGGGCCGCTCCGGCGCCGGCGCGGCAGGAGCGCGTCACAGGTGCGGCGCCAGGTAGCGCCCGGTATGGCTGGCCGGGTTGGCCGCGATGTCCTCCGGCGTGCCCTGGCCCACCACGGTGCCGCCGCCGGCGCCGCCCTCCGGGCCCATGTCGATCACCCAGTCGGCGGTCTTGATGACGTCCAGGTTGTGCTCGATCACGACGATGGTGTTGCCCGCGTCGCGCAGCTGGTGCAGCACCTTGAGCAGCAGGTCGATGTCGGCAAAGTGCAGGCCGGTGGTGGGCTCATCGAGGATGTAGAGCGTGCGGCCTGTGTCGCGTTTGGACAGCTCTTGCGCCAGCTTGACGCGCTGGGCCTCGCCGCCCGACAAGGTGGTGGCGCTCTGGCCCAGGCGGATATAGCTCAGCCCCACATCCAGCAGCGTTTGCAGCTTGCGGGCAATGGTGGGCACATCGCGGAAGAAGTCGTGCGCGTCTTCGACCGTCATCTCCAGGATCTGCGCAATATTGCGGCCCTTCCACTGCACCTGCAGGGTTTCGCGGTTGTAGCGCT
>Ga0116227_10008783_pt1 | contig 18786 bp, 16 predicted proteins | sample S1TSphgellanicum_FD_89693 | JGI IMG/M metagenome (GOLD analysis project Ga0116227, IMG submission 89693) | Host-associated microbial communities from peat moss isolated from Minnesota, USA - S1T2_Fb - Sphagnum magellanicum MG | ecosystem: Host-associated > Plants > Peat moss > Unclassified... | reverse complement strand
TTGGGACTCCAACTCTCACCAACTCCCAACATGGGAGTTCACTTGGGAGTGTGAGGGTTCACTCCCTCACACTCTTTGCACTCCCAGGAGCATGTGATATGACTCCCGGGTCTACTTATAGGCTCGCAACCTTGCAACCCCCTTGCCTTGGTCGCAAGCCAAGGCTAGGGTTGCGACAGTTGTGAGCTAGGGAGCGTGCTCCGACTCCTCCTTATTCCGCTGCTTTTTACTTGGGCTCACATTTGAATCCCTTGAGGAGTTGGGAGTGCGTTAGAGGGAGTGAACACTCACACTCCCAAGGCAACTCGCACTTTGGGAGATGGAGTCCCGGTGGACTCCCGAAACTTCAGAGAGCGATTGCAGGGGTCAAACCTCAATGGCTTGTAGCGTTCTTTATATCGTTGAAAAGGTCTTGAAATGTAGATGTCGAAAATGGGCTCGCATTACTCATTTGGACATCTAAAACACAAGTTATGGCCAAAAGAAGGGCCGGGAGTCGAATTGCCAGTTTGACTCTCGACCACAAAAAGTCGGGAATCGACTCGATTTACTTAGCTGCAGGGGGCGTGCCACATATCGTTGGAAAGCTGTTGACGAGAGCTACAATTTTTTTGAGACCGTACCTCAATCAGAGGTCTGTTTGCAAAGTTATGGGGCTCCAAAGTCGCGGGAGTCCCAACTAGTGGGATTTTGGGACTGCCATTCGGGAGTCCCGGGAAAAATATCCATTTGGATGGAGCCTCCGTGGAGAACTGCAAAGTATACTATAAGGGGGAAGGTGGTGGCTTTCCCCCCAAGTCCGGGCCGTGGTGAGTCTTGTTTATCTGTGTTGCCCGTGGCTCGTCCTAGCACTAAGGGTGCTCCAATTATGCACTAACCGCTTTGTGTGGGTTGTGTGCAGGCCCGTGTGAGTGAGTGAAGCTTGTTAACTCTTCCTAGTCCCATCCCGGAGCTCCAGCACGTCCTCTATCCCTTAAAGTGTTGTGAGCTAGGGAGCGTGCTTCGACTCCTCCTTCTTCCGCTGTTTTCTACTTGGGCTCACATTTGAGCCCTCTGAGGAGTTGGGAGTGTGTCACGCACAATCCCAGTTTTAGATGGGATTCTAACCAACCTATTGTGCCCTTCTATGAGCACATTATTTTGGGTGATGAACTCCATTCCCAAAATGCAATCCATTCCACCCAGGGTGGAAACCAACAAGTCTACCTTTCCTCTCCAATTTCCTAGTTAAAGAGGTACCTCCTTTGCTTGAAACATAGTGGGATGGGGAACCCCATCCGCAATGTGCACCTCAATGGGTGCCTTGAGCTCCTCCAAGTGGAGCCCATTTTTTTGGCGCATTCTCGAGTTATGAAGTTGTGAGAGGCCCATGTGTCCAAAAGACATAACACATCCCACTTAGTAATCTTCCTTTTTAAGAAGATAAGTCGATTGCATTCCGGTTGGGCTAGATTGACATTAAGAGCAAATACCTTAGAACTCCCACTCCCCGCTTTGGACTTGGGACAATCTTTGGAGTAATGCCCCACTTCATTGCAATTGAAGCATGTTCCTTTGGGTTTCACCCCAAAATCTCCCTTGGGTTGGCTCCTTTTGAAAGGAGCCCCCTTCTTCACAAAATTCCCCTTTAGGTTTGAACCCCGAGCCTTGGAATTGTTTGGGCTTATCCTTGGTTGGGCTTCCTTGCCCCCAGTTCCATTCCCCCCCATGCCTTGGTTTCTTGTGAAAGAACTTGTTGTCTTTCTTGAACCCGGATTTGTCACTCCGCCCCACATCTGAGAAGTTCTCCAATTTCGTGATGGCCTCGGATAATGAGGCGGACCAACGCTCTTCAAGCTTTCGCTTGGCCCAAGTTGGAAGCCCCATCACAAATTGGCACACATGATCCAACTCGTGCATGTGCCGGATCTCAAGCATGAGTTCGGAATAGGCCCTCACATATTGCTTCAAGTTATCATTTGTGGCATTCACAAGGTCATGGAGCTTGCACCTCAAGATGTAGTTGGAATTCCTTGGAACAAACTCCGACTCAAGGCGTTCTTTAAAGAACTCCCAAGTGTAGCCATGGTTCTTCCCTTCCTCTTATCTCACCGTCCGCCACCATGTGACGGCATAGCCTTTCAAATAGGATTGAGCAAGCTCCACGGCGGAATGCCGTTGAACCTTGGTGGCATGTAAATAGTCATCCATTTCTACAAGCCAAACATCCACAACCTTTCGATCACGGACACCATCGAAGTTCCTGGGCTTGGCCGGTTGAAACCTTTCACCCTTGGAGGTCCCCGTTTTGAGGGCTGCCACCAATTCACCAAAGTTGGGCCTATTCATTTTGAGGAGAACTTCCAATTGTTCTGGGGTGAATAGGACCGAGCTCCTTTGTTCCTCCTCACTTTCGGGTTCATCTTGGTCCTTTTAGGTCCTCGGTTCCTCCTCCCCAATTAATTCCAACGAGGCTACTTGGTCCTTGACGGGATCCTCCAACAAGGAGTCTTGTGTTTGCTTACGGTTCTTCTTGGGTGCCATCCCAAACTCCCAAGAAGTGGATCGAGCTCACCGGAGCTTTGATACCAAGTGATGCGCTCCTAAGTCCCTTGTTAAACCCACTTGAGGGTCCAACTATGTAGAGTTACGGAAAGTTGGGACTTGGGGGCCGCTTCCGACTTCTAGCACTAAAAGGGGGTAGAGGGGCGTGCTACTTCTAGCACTAAAAGGGGGTAGAGGGGCGTGCTAGAAGTCCCGATATTAGACTAGGAAGAGGGATTAGATTATCAAGCTCGAATCTGCATCCAAAACCAACCACAAGAGGGTTAGTTAGCATTCGGGAACACCCTTGGGTGTTGGGACAAGCCACGGGCATTTTCACACACAAAACTCACCACGGCTCAGACTTAGGGGAAGCCACCACCTTCCGCCATATAGTAGTCTTTGCGTTTCACCGCAAAGGCTACATTCGAATGGTTATTTTTCCCGGGACTCCCAAGTTGGAGTCCCGAAACTGTCCCGGGTTGGAGTCCTGGGACTTTGGACACTCATAACTCTTCACCCCAAACTTAGATCGGGACGAGGTTTGAACCAAAGTTGTAGCTCTCGTCGAGAGCTTTCCAAGGCCGTGTCGTACTTCTTCAGGCAAGGTCGGGAAGAGGTCGATTCCCGACTTTTAGTGGTTGGGAGTCAAATTGGTAGTTTGACTCCGACCCTTCTTTTGCTCATAACTTGGGCTGAAGATGTCCAAATGGCCCATGCGAGGTCATTTTGGGCATTTACACTTCAAGAGTTTTCCATTGATATAAAGAACACTCAAATGCGAGAAGATTTGACCCCTCAAATCGTCTTCTGAGATTTTGGGAGTCTCGGAGGACTCCATTTTTCCCACTTTCGGGAGTGTGAGTTGCATTCTCACACTTAGCCCCAAAGTGGTGTTGTGACATCACAACACTTTGAGGGGTAGAGGGGCGTGTTGGAACTTTGGGATGGGACTAGGAAGAGTTGACAAGCTTCACTCACTCACACGGGCCTGCACATAACTCACATGAAGTGGTTAGTGCATAGTTAGAGCACCTTTGGTGCTAGGACGAACCACAAGTAACATGGACACACTAGACTCACCACAGCCCGGACTTGGGGGAAGCCACCACCTTCCCCCTGATAGTATATTCTATGGCTGGTCACGGAGTCTACATCCAGATGGCTTTTCTCTCCTGGGACTCTAGAGTGGGAGTCTTGAAATCACGCCAAATGGGACTCCCGTGACTTTGGAGCCCCATAATTTTACGAGCAGAACTCGGATTGCGATGCGGTCTAAAGCAAAGTTATAGCTCTCATTGAAAGCTTTCCAACGGTATGTTGCACGCCCTTTGCATCGAAGTAAATCGGGTCAATTCTTAACTTTTTGTGGTCGGGAATCAAACTGACAATTTGATTCCCGGCCTTTCTTTTGGCCATAAATTATGTTTTAGATGTTTAAATGAGCAATGCGAACCCATTTTAGACATTTACATTCCAAGAGCTTTCCAATGATGTAAAGAATGGCACAAGCCATTGGGTTTTGACCCCTGAAAATGCTCTTTGAAGTTTTAGGAGTCCATTGGGATTCCATTCCCAAAGTGAGAATTGCCTTGGGAATGTGAGGGTTCACTCCCTCATACTCCCTCACACTTTCTTACACTCCTGGGAGTATGTGATGTGACTCTTAGGCTTCCTCTTGACCCACAACCTTGTAACCCCTTTGCTTTGGTCGCAAGCTCAAAACTAGGGTTGCAACAAAAACGTTTTCAATGTCAACTTGCATCATGGCCCAATTAAGGTGTAGGTCGAAGAAGGTTCGAATGCCAAAATGAATGGCCTCATAGCCTCCAAGGGTCAATACTCCAAATTGATGAGGGGAACTTGCAAAAAACAAATTAGCTCGACTAGCCTGGGAAATGAGGCTAGCAAGAAGATGGGCACTCTTGACATGCTTCGAAAAACCATATAAAGTGTTAAAGTCAAAACAATCAACACAAGAAATATTTCACACATATGGGAGACGCAAAAAAAAAGCCATAATAAAATAAAATAAAATGCCCAAAACCTCTAAGAAACAAAAACTCAAGCAACACCCAAAAAAAAAAAAAAAAAACACAAAAACCAAAAAAAAAAAAAAACCAAAGAAACACCAAAAAAAAAAAAAAAAAATCCTAAAAAACAAAAATTCAAGCAGAGACACACCCTCCCCCGCCTCCCACCCCCCACGATGGCGGGCCCATGGGCCCATGCGATGCCAAAGTGCATACTTGCGAATGGAGGAGCTAGCTAGTGGGTCCAGTTGTGACGCTCATTGTAGTTTTCCAGCGGTCACTCGTTGCCACGCTTCACTCCACTGTCCTTTCTCCATCGTCGATTCTGGCTGCAGCTCATTTTCCATCCTTTACCATAGCCGCTTATAAACCCTCCGAAGCTTTCGCATTTTCTTCTCCTGCACTCCAAATAAAAGATACGAAGAGAGATTTTTGGCCGTCTGGGACTCCCTCACGCGTAAGCCGTTTCTGCAGCTCAAGGCGTTAGAAGAGAACCCTGAAATGGTGGAGCAACAGCAGTTGCAGTCTTCTTCTCCATGGCTGCTGGAGACGCAGAATAGCTGGAGTTTTCCCGCCCGTTCCACGACCTTCAAAGTCTCTCCGTCTCAAGACCACCAGCACACGGTGGTAGCTTCCGCTTCCAATTTCGACTCCCTGTTTGTCTTCTTGGACGCCATGAATCCTTCCGCCGTGTTCAAGTTCCAGGTTTTGTTCTAGCCATTGAAACTCTCTCCCAGAAAGACCAAAATTTTTGGTTAAATATGTAAGCAAGCACTAATCAAACAACAACCAAAACTCTCAGCCTGGTTTCCATCGAACAAACAAACACAGAAACAATCAACTAATTAATATGAAACAGAATAAGTACCCTCATCATAAGGTAGGGTGTTCTTAGGAAACACTATTGGTCTAGGCCAGAAATAGCCACCACCAATTTTAGGGATAAAATTTCCATGCAACCAATGAGAGGTCACATCATGGAGTGTAGGGGCCTCCCTTGCACAAGTAAATAGCAATTGCACATAGACTATTAGAGAATCTCCACCGGTACTCAGTATGTGACTCCAGACAGTAAAATTTATTGCGAAAAAGTCAAAATGTGCCGGTTTAGCTCAGGAAATTTGTTTTTCTGCAGCAAATTCGTGTAGCTTGCTGTGCCTGGTAAAAGACACAACACAATTGTGCACCTTCAAAAAAAGAGTGTAATAAATCGGACCTGATTGCGGCTCAGTATTTCTGATTGGTCGATCATAATGATTGGTCCAGGTGGTTTGCTATTAGTAGTCCCCACGTATATGCAGTTCCCATTTCAGTTTTATTGGTGGGTTTGCCAAAAAAAAAAGCTAAACTTAGACATTTAATTTTATTATTCAGGTTGACATACAGAGCACCGGTCGAGATGCTCTTAGTTCACTCCAGTTAACTAAAACAGATTTATATCATCAAATCCAGGAACCCCATGGGCCTGGAAAAAACATATTCAGGCCTACATACCCAATCTTCTTCTGTTGAACATTGAGAAAGGGCGCCCAAAAAGGGTTCCTTTCCTAGCATTCCTTCTGTTGAACATTGAGAAAGGGGGCCCAAAAAGGGTTCCTTTCCTAGCATTTCCATTGTTCCTTTAAAGATTTCTCATGAACCTACCAAACCCTATTACACATTTAACTATTAGTTCACTCTCGATAACTTATAAATTTTTTTCTGACCACCACATCCAGCAATTTCATTGGCCACAATGTTTTTTCTGCACACCTACACACAAGCCTATTCAACACACTCTGTATATAGACAAGGATTAGAAAGAAAACTAGTTTAGGAAACTACGGTTGATGACTTGTAGGATGCAGCTAGTGGGATTCGAATACCAGATTTTCGGAATACAATACAATAGCCACCTTCACGGAAGCTGGCCGCTTCTTCCCTGCGGGTGCGGTAGGGTTGCCAGTACGCACTCAATCGGTGCCCTAATTCCCACCTAATACTGTATTGTAACGAGGAAAGTTAAGGCCGGGTGATGATCGGGAGGGACAACGGCAGCTCCAAGAAGCTGAAAGACGAAGTCGCTGCAGTAGTGGTGGTGGTGGTGGTGGGAGAGCAGGAGCAGGTGGGAGAAGAAGGAAGGACCGTTCGAGATATGGAGCAGGAGCAATTTGACCGTCTTTTGCAGCTGTTTCCGGTTGTGCGGTCTCGTACTTATTGTGTAATATTTTTTTTGCTTTTCCTTTTCCTCTCAGTCTCCAGTTTCATAGTCTCGTTTCCTGTCCGAAATCGGTGCATTTGCACTCGTTGTAGATCGATCGGTTCATCCCCCTCCCCCTTTTTTTGTTGTTTTCGCAATCGGCTTTCGTGTCATGACCTCAGGTCTCTCATCGCACGGTTTTTAAAGTTCCATATGTGAGTGTGTGTGTGTGTGTGTTTTGTTTTGCCATTCTCTTTATAGGTTTTAAGGCTATGTTTGTTTTTGTTCTTTTTTTCCCGTAGATCATTGCGTCTCTTTTGATCTCTTTTTAAAGGCCGAAGTAGTTGCCTGCAATTTTTGAGACGTGGTTGACGGCAGCTGTTTGTAGTGTACGCAGGTTATAAGCATCGCTCTTAAGATAATCCGAATTTCTTAAAGAAATTTCGTTGTAGTGATCGTTGACCAAATTCTGAGTATACAGCCGTTTTTTAATCTGTTGTTTGGAAGATCATGCTTGTGTGGCAGCGTGCTGCTTGTGATGCACCAAGAGACAAAATCTGCTCGGTTTTTCTTGCTCCAGAGAGTTTCTGTTACCCTAATCTCTATCGCACTATGCATCACGTTTTTGAGAATAAAAGTGTAGAATGTGCATATGCCATCGAAGTTGTAACTCTTGCTACTCAGAATTTCCTGCTGGAATAGTCAGATGCACACTTTCTGTGGATTTGAGACTATATTACTTTGTGTCAAAAGCACAAATCATCCAGTCTCCACTGGTGCCATTTCCTTACATTACTTGTGGAACATGCCAAGGATTTCAAGATCTATCCTAAATGCAAAGGAAGCCAATTATGGTCAGAAGAAAAGGGATCGAAAATTCTCAAGCAGTATTACAATTTGCAAAGGTGACAGAGTGTGTGGTGTACAGGCAGAGACTTTTTTTTTTGGCTGCTGCAGTCTTGAGCATAACTGTGTCACCATGATGCCAGTCACATCTGACACATCATTGGATGAAAGACTATGCTATACAGAATGGCAGCTGGAGGAAGGGATGTTGATGTTATGTTTGTTGATGCAGGCTGATGATTTCAATGGTGTAACAGTCCAATCCCAGAGCTTGGCACAGAGAGAAGATGAATCACTGTTAAGCCCACCACCTCCAGCAGTGCCAGAGGTAATAGTCGAACTTTTTCTTTTTTGTGTCAGATGTTTATATGGTGGGTTGTCTACTGTCCTCTTCTGTGGGAGTGGATCTGTAAATGGGCCAGGAACGATGATTTACCATAGTATTGATTTGACAAATGAGAAAACTTAGGGTGTGCTGTGGACAAGGATGGAGAATGAGATATGTGCTAGGTGATACCTACTCTTATCCACTATAAAGGTCTCACACTCAAAGTTTGTCTCTTTGAACAGGATTTGAATCAGTAAATCATTATCAAATACAACATGTCATCAGAGATGGATTTGAAGACAATCAGTTGTTTCCTTCTTTGATTGTTTAGATCCTTAAGACCAGGCCTGAGTTACACATCTTGATAGGTTTGCCATAGCTTTGTGGCCATAGACCATGTGCCAAGTTTTCATTCAGTGGGTTCAAAGAACTGCAATTGGGGGACAGGAGGGCAACATAACGATGGTACTATGCGGAGGTCTCACACCAGTAATGAGCCTTTTACATTAATACATTTGTTCAAAGACCTTAATTTTGTTTTTGGTCCTGCTTTCTCTTTTCTTTAGGGTGGGTTCCATCATTTTCATGTCTGCTGATTGGTTGCTGTTCTGTTGTCACATCTGAAATATTCATAACAGTATTATCAGTTATTCCATCACTCCCCTCAGATTGACATAAATCATATGTATGGAGAGTTCTCAGTATTTACTAAGATATTGTTTGAGGCTTTCAGATTCCCTCTCAAAGCTTCATAGAAGCTTCTAATCAATGTGTGGTTTACCCTTCAGTTGCAACCAACAAAGTTAGGGTTGCAATATTTAGATACAAAAGGTCCAGGAACTAGGTTCTTGATTCTTGCAAAAAGGGCCTCCATCTGGCTAGAACACTGTGAATGAAATCATTGACAATGTTTACAAATTGGAAGCATTAATACTCTTCCTTCCATTTATCAAGGTCAATCTAAAGTTGACCTTGCACTCTAAGTGCATATTTGTATAACCCAGTGTGGTACTTGGGTAGGTAGGCCTTTGAGGTTAGCAATTCAAGTCCATACCCATGTGACAGACGGGAAGCAAGCGCAAGGACTGAGAAATAATATAATTCAAACACCTGCTTAGCCCTGGAATGCCTGGGGAGATACTGCCCCAAACAGGGAATGACTGGAGAGATTGAAGCAGGTGACAGGTGCAAGAGAGTTCTCTTGGAAATTTAACTTCTGTGTACTCTCTGCATGTGCCTCTGAGATTAGCTGTGCTTTGTGTGGACATAGGTAGGTGAGAATGGAAGCTCCAGTCAAGACATTGAAGAAGAAAAGACCACTGAGGCTCCATCTACACAAGTTGCATCTTTAAGTGATCATGGTACTATCTCTGACAAAGCCAGATCTGTGAATTTGTTTCATATGCCTTCTAGCTTTTCTACTTGGCCTTGCTGCATTTTGTATCTGAATGGATTCCGTTCATGTAATTGTTGTGTGGTCCTGTCAAAGTTTTAGACATTTCTAACAACCTGCTGTTACAAAACCTAAACTTGATTGTTATTATTTCTCATGCCTTGGTTTTCTAACATGTGGGATCTGGAGGGTCAGCCACTTCATTTTGGGACCTGTTGAGATCAGTAGCACAACAGCAGGTACATTTCTCTCTTTTGTGTCAGTGGGAGGGACTAATGTGCTGATTCAGGATTTTGAAATGTTCTCAGATGGCCATCTTTGGTATTGTACTGGTTCACCATAAGGATGAGTTGTGTAGAATTGACCTGTGGTTCTTCACTTAGACAAAGTTATTCCTTGCAAAGGTTCAAGGACCCAAACACACTGATATTCCGCCTAAGGCTCTTCATGTACTATAATGCATTAGGAATTGCCATATCAAGCTTCTCCCCTTCCATTTGATTGCCTCTGTGCATGCAGACAGGCTGTCCTCCTGCCTGCATGCCTTTTCACCTGCTTTTCTGGACCCTGTTTTTTATCTACCTGGCTATCTTTCAGCTACCCCCAACCATTATGGCATGGCTTTGGGGATGGGGCAGTTAGAGGAGAAAGATGCAGAGGCCTTCTGTGACACATTCAAATTGCTACACGAAGAACTTGTAAGAAGCCTCATTCTACCTATGGTTGTGCATTTGTTTCTATGCAGAAGTTTTATGTACAGAGCATGTGGTGTGGAACTTAATGAAATTTATATTTCCATTATCCCTGCCAATGAATGGAACAAATCTGAGGAAAACTAGATCTTTGCAAATTTGTGAGCGAAAGGAACAGAGAGCAACCATGATTTATAAGGCTGTAAGAGGGATGGATATGGTTTGTGACTCACTCTCATATGATCTTCAAAGAAAAGGATCTCAGAAACGTCTCTTGGGAGCCTTCAAACTAAACTTTAATGCCAAGTTTTCCTCTACATTTTAAGGGTTTTTTCAATGGTGACATCATAGATCATTTTGTGACAGAAACTGCTGCAAAAGATTGTCTTCAGGAACCTTGATAGTTAAAAGCTTCCTCTAGCCCTGGTTGGCTACAATTTGGTCTCCTTGTTATTGAATGACCAAAGATTCTCAGGAAAACTGGTCTTGTGGGGGTTGCAGGTGAACAAGGCACTGTCGTTGGATGCAATTGAGCGGATTGCCAAGCGCTGGCCTTTGGCAACCAAATGATCAAGCTTGCCCACTGACTCTTCTTCTGTTCAGCATGAGATGAAGGATTTGCATAGTTCTTTAACATAGGATGACACAATGTGTTGCAGGAGCTTTAGTTGTCATTTGTCTGTACCCCTCTGTGTAATCTGATTCTTTGGGTTTTTGATGAAACTGAAGTGGGACTCCAGGACTAAGTTCTACCATTTTCCTTCAATACTCTACCAAGCTCCTGGAACCTATTATAATCCAACTGCTTGAGATCAGAGTTTGAATGGCTGTAGTGTTCAGATCACATAGCCTAGTTGTCTAGATTTCTTACTTGTTCTTTGTAAGCTTACCATTTCTTATAGTTTATAGTGAACTGGTTCTTTTCTTCTTCCCGTGTAGTTTCCTTCAGGTCTCCTGTTGTATGGTCTAGAAACATGATTGACCTCAGAACAAATATTGTTTCATTGTTTGTATCCAGGATATTACAACACATACCATGTGTAAACAGAGCGAGTCAATGATCTCATAAAATAATTTTAGTATAGCCAATAGACTGGGGTTCAAAAGTTTGTCTTGATGTTTTTTTTTTGGTATTCATTGCAAATAGTTATGTCAAATAACGTTCAAAACCTTTTAGATTAATCAAGGGCTTGTAGGAAAGAAGGAAGTAAATGGTTGTAGCTGGTTACTTTGTAAGTTCATGTCCCAAGTTTTCTTGAAATGTTGTATAACAGCATATTGCCAAACAAGTTGGATTTGTGTGGATGCTGATGCCAGACAAAGCGCCTGTTTTCTTTGGGAAAGAAAGAGTGTTGTTCCAAGATGTTGTACTACTTTATGACACTAGCTTAGGGTACAAAGTTTCAACAAATGTTCATGGAATTGTATGTTGTGATCTCAGGAGTGACCAACCAACTCTAAGCAAGAAATAGGCTTTGGGGTATATTATCATTTTGTCAGTGTTTGTTGATAAGGACCCAGTAGCTTAAAGAAGTCTAGAGTCCACTAGTGTTTGAGTTTATCGGAAAGTCTTTTTTGATGAGTACATCTTCCTTTGTGCAAGACTCCCAGAATTAACCAACTTGCAGTTGCAGACTTCTTGGATGGTGGTCAGTAGATGAGACTAGGTAGTAGTGGAAGAGCGTGCATGGCTCTATCAGACAGACTGTACAAGGTACAAAACCAATACAGCTTGCCACTCTTTGTTTGGTTATTGATCTGCAGCAGGCATTAATTAGACTTTTTTGTCTCACTCTGTGTGTTGCAAACCATGGACAAACCCATGAAAGAACTTTTCCTACTTAAGATGAGCCATTAGCCTAATACAGCACCAAGGTAGAACCCCAGACAACCATATAAACTCTCTTGATTTAAACTACCTGTTGTAGTGTGTACCATGGTTGCCAAATCAGAGAATGTAGGTGTTTTGTGCTACAGGTTACACAGTTGTTGAATGTATGGCTTTTCTGCTGATACTCCCAAAGTTCTTACTAATTTTCTACTCTCTTTAGTTTTTGTTAGATGATAGAAATAGGGTTGGCTAGGAAGCACAACCTCAAAAAAATATGTCCATGTACTTGATTGTTGTCTGAGGGTGCATCTGGTGCATCAGAGGAATCCTCAATCTGGTGCATTGAGGATCAATATCATATGGGATGTGTTGCCCAGCTTTTTGTAAGTTGAGATAGTAGAGCAAGATGAGGGTGTGTATTATTTGCAACATTGAGAAATTGGTAAAAATCGGTGTATCTGGTCCCACATTTTCAGTGAAGAGTTAGCTCTGGTGCTTAGTCAATCTATGAAGGAGCAGAGTTGAGAGCATACCTCTCCACCACTGGTTGGAATTGCTGGTGCTTCATTTATTTTTCCTGTGTGTCTGCAGCTTCTGTTCGGAGAGGTGGAAGCACTGTCCAGTTTGTTGGAATGTCATCATGGAATGGATGGCAGTGTCTGATGTGTAGAACATTCACAGCCTTGGAGGCTTTTCGCCAGCATGCAAGAGGAGTAAACCTTTCCAAGGTAAAAGAAGGGTTCCAAATCAGCTTCAGATCAAATGCATTTGATTTGGAACCCAGATTGTTGGCTGTTTGAATAGGACCAGGAAGGATCCACTGTCCACTATACTGTGGTTGTAGTAGGATTCTAGAAACAAGTAGCAACAAAGAGTACCTCTCAAACTTGTATACTGAGATTGGGGCTGTAAGTGTTTCCAGAGTTCAAACCAATCTTTCTGACATTAGATACAGGTTGACCTATGAATTTTGTTAGCTTGGGAATGTCACATTGCCAATACTCTTCATGTTCTTCACCACATGCAAATATTATAGTGCTGTTTCCAGTGGTGTTTCCCCTAATTTTTTCATTATCAAAATCCTCCCATCTAGACCTGTAGTTCATGCATGTATCTTTGGTTTATTATTGAAAATTAGTTTATTGACTTAATTTATTAAAAAAATTAATTATGTTCAATGAATTACATTGTATTGAATTCAGTTCTGTATGGTAAAGTTGCCATTAGCAAATCCTATTTGTGACATGTAATGTTGATTTCAAATTAGGGTAGGGTTTCACCCCCACTTGCTTTGGTTGCTCTAATTAATATTGTATTTGCTTTTGTTTTGCTTGGTGTTTTTATGCTGTGAATGGGTTCAGAAATCATTCTTTTGTCTTTCACATGTTCTTTTGGAGGGGTATGTTTGTTGAGAAACCCCAAAACACATTAAGTGTTTGGTTGCCATTAATTGACTCATGGATGTTGTGACCTAATAATTGTATCTTATTAAATAGGAATAGTGAAGTTTTCTGACAATTTAGTCATGACTTAGTATTAACCTACAGCCCCATGGCAGACTATGATAATCAACTATGAACCTAATGTGTAATAATGCTCCAAATAATAATAATTAATAACCTAACATCTAATAGTTATTATATATCAAATAATTGGAAGTTTAACTAATTTATTTTAATTGATTTCTTGTGTTGAATTTTTTGGTCCCAACAAGACTGCAATTTTATTTGGAAATGTTTCAATCCCAATTGCAAATTGGTGGCTGGGGTGGACAATTGATGGAACCCGTTTGATGGATAAACATGGGTGATGATCGTACATTGCACGATTTTGTCTAGGATAAAACCCCAAGGTGAAGTTATTCTCAAAATAAGGGAGCTAGGACAAGGTGAAAGCTGCAACCTTCTGTATATAGAGAAGGGTTATAGTATTAGTTTAGTAATGCTCCAATGACACTTGTTGTTATGGATGCTAGTGTTAAGTCCTTAACACCAAGCTACTCATTTAGAACTTAAACTGATCAACCATAAAATACAATGTTATGTTAACTTTTTAAATTCTCATTCACGCTTATGATGTTACAATGCTTACCAATGGTTAGGTTAATGTTAAACCTTAACATTTTCTCATCATCTTCACCTATAAATATGGCAAGTCTCTTTTTGCACATTGTTATTTTCTTTATGTTGGGACGGTGGTAGGTAGGTGAATGGATGAATGGGTGAGTGGGTAAATATGTAGATAAATACGGAGATGCATAGGTGAATGCGTGATAAGTAGGTGGGTAAGTAATGAGTGGGTGTATGGTATTAGAGCTTAGAGAACATTGGTTCACAATGCTAGCATATAATTAAAAAGCTCTTTCATAGATTGCTATTTAACATTACCATTTTAATTGAAAATTTATTTTTTTAATAAATTGTCGTGCTTCTAAATTTTTTTTAACATTCTTTTAACACCAATTGTCACATAAACAACCACATTTCTATCTATGAAGAAAGGTAATTTGTTTTGTTTCATTTTGTTTTGTTATCTCCCAAACCATGATGCTTCATGTCACACTCTTGGTATCTTTGGAAAGTTCTCAACGAGTAGGGGTGCATCGACTTGGTTTGAGACTGCTTGGAGCTATGGTGTGGAAGCTATTGATTATTGAACCATTTTTCAAATGAAAACTAAATAAAACTGAAACTGAAAACTGCACTGGAATTTGGGGGCATTCTTGGTGTTGTTGGAAAGCCCTTGGTGAGCCAGATTTAATAGAGTTTATTTCACAATTTTCAGAGCTAAGGTGTGAAAGATTATTGATTTTTGAGTGAATTTTGTTGCTGAAAATTCAAAAAAAAATTGCAAAAATTGGGTTTGGAAGGAAAAAATCAGTTGAGTCCTCAATTTGTTCACACTTGGGCCAACGGCACAGGCTACACTAGAATACATTTTGTTTTTGTAGGAGATTCTTGTGTTTACACTTTACACCTTCCTCCACACTGGCGTCAATGGATTCTCTATTTTCCTTCACAAAATTTTTTGCTCTTTGAATTTTTTATTTTTTATTTTTGAAAAGTTCAACATACAATCAACATACAACTTATATAACTAGTGTCAAAGCTGGCAAGGTATTACCTGGTATAATAATATAGCCTAAGGTACTACCATACATTGGGACACCTTCCTCTACACAGCCATCAAAAGAGAGGATGAAAGAATCCATCCTGGTCAGCAAAGAGCTTACTCCAATCCATGATGATTTCACACATATCATGTCAGTCTTTTGGACGGACCCAGAAAGCTAATGGGTGGTGGGAAGCTGCAACTGGCCAATGGCCATTTTGTAAAGTAATTTGCACTTTGGAAGAGAGTCAAGATTGTACAACATCATCAGGAACTTTGTAGACCATTTGGCTACATCTCTCCCTTTGGTCTACTTAAAATTGGTGGGTGGTTCTGTACTAAGGTACAAGTTTGGTAGGGCCTTTTCCACTGAGGAACACACAAGCCCCTGTAGGCCATGCTCTCATTCCATTAGAGTAGGTGGTAATGGGTTCTACCAGGGCCTGTTTATATGTAATTGGTTTTTGTGATCAATGATTCACATTCGGTCAATTAGAGGTGAAACTGACTTCAACAGACCTGGAACCTAGAACTAGTATAGAAGACCAGTCTAAAAGACCCTTCTCCTCTTAAAGAATCCAAAATCATTTCTGCATCCACAAGCCAAACAATAGGAAAGAAAAAAGGAAAAAAAAAAGGAGGAAAATTCATACAAATATAAGTTTTTAAAAGTAAATTAGTGAACTCTGAAACATACTTTGATAGTCAGGCTTGTCTGGAAGGATGGGCTTAATGGGTCGATATTGTGTTTATGGCATCATTTGGGATGTGGACTCACAAAGATCAAGTAAGTCAATTATTGGTTTATGAAATCATTGGTCGTGAGATCGTTGGTTTTTGCGATGTCACATGTCACATTATTGGATTTTTCTGCAACATGCCACATGGTGGGATTTTTCTATATCATGCTACCATGGTTGGATTCTTCTATAAACAAAAACTTGTAACCCATTTTCTCCCTCTAAACCTAGTCTCTGTTCATTGCATTTATTTTCCTATGTAGCAAAAAAATCCATGCACTCCCTCCCTCAATAAGTTGGTCACTGGTTGGATTCTTCTATAACATGCTACCATGGTTGGATTCTTTTGTAAACAAAAGCCTATAATTTGCAACCCACTTTCTTCCTTTAAATCTAGCTTATAACTTTCATTGCATGTATTTTTTTGTGCAACAATATTGCAACAACTCTCAACAAATGCAATTAGCATTGTTGTTAGTCATTTGGTGAACCTTGTAGCTTTAGAGAATAAATTCAAAACATTGGTTGAGTATGTTGAGTACAAGCTATTCAAACAAGATATTAAAAGCCCAATGGTGGGAGTGTGGAAAAAGGATTGATACATATGTCAAAAACAACATGCAAGACTTTGATGGAGTTGTTGCTTTAGAAGTTAACGGTAGAAAATGGGGTTGGCACCCACTTTCTCACATTTTCACAAGAATTCCATCATTGCAAGCCCTGGCCCCCACCTTCCTTTGGACACACAACAACAATGAGGCCATAACCATATGTGATGGAATTTGTAACATGGAAAGAGTTGGTATGTTCTCCCCGATGCCATGGTGTGCAAGGTTTTTGAGGCATTATAGATTTTCAAGAGGGTAAACATTCCTTTAGTCCGCCCATTGCATGGTGGTATTAAAATGAATTGCAAACAATGGCTTTCTAAAGGACTTAATAGTAAGCAATGGTAAACAATCTTGGCCATTATGGAAGAGGAAGGGCCCATGTTGTTTGTAAGCTGGGTGGGGTCATTGGCTAGGGAGGTTTGGACAAGCCCGAGCCTAAAAAGAATTTGAACACCTAACAAACTACTCCAATTGGTGGCCAAACTTTGACACTTGGTCACAAAATGTCCATATGCAAGCCATCCAAGAATTTGTAATTGGGAACAAGAATGATTTCATCAATGGGTGGTAGATTCATGAATGGGGTGCACTTGGGAATTCTTTTGATTCCAAATTCACAAATTGGTCAATGTGATAAGAAAACATTGATCTCAATTGGGTTATTGCCATAATATGTTTGTATGTCTTGCCTATGAACACTGTTTTTTCAATTATTAAGAATATGTCATGTGTAGCATCATGCATGTAGATTCTAGTCACTTTCTTGAACAAAATGTAACATGTGGTTAGTTTATGGGATGTGTTGTAACATGGCAACCTTTTATAGGGTGAATGCACCCTAAGGTGGATTAAAAGTGGCACATGTGGTGTTCACAATTTTTTTTTTTCATAATTTTTAATGAAAAAATTTGATGTTTTAAGAATGCAAATTAATCCATTTGAAAGTAGAAGGCAAGAAAAATACCCAAACCCTAAACTTACAAGTTTTCAAATTATGACACATGTTCCAATTTGATCACCTAAGGGAAATTTTTTAAAAAAAACATGGGTTTTTAAAATTTTTTATTATTAATACATTCGGTAGTCAATGTCACTATTTACAAACCAACATTTATCAATTTTTCCATTTTAATACATTATGAACTTACTAGACTATTGGTAATCAACTTGTAGAATCCTAAAAAAATGGATATTAAATTTGATTGGAAACCTTTATTTTAGCATTACAATAGCCATACAATGATACCAGGAAACAAATCAACAATTAAAACATCTTTATCATGTAATAAAAGTTCATAACACTTTTTATGGACTATGACAAAAGATGTTACATCACTTCAAAAATTCATCATGTAATGAAATGATGGCATTTTATTTTCAATTTTTTTAAATTTATTTTTCAAGTGATATAAATTAATTAAATGAATCCCTTCTAAAATTTTCAATCAAACTTCAACACATATTATACCAACTTAAAAGGTACCCCCATAGAAATTGCCCCTATGAGACAAAAAAAAATGGACTATCTAGTGTGCAACCACCTTATAGTTATCAACCATTTTCTTTTTAGAACTTGGGTTAAAAGGCATTCCAAGTTTCGAATTAGTGAAACATGAGTCAAAGATAGTTACACGGAGGAAGATGATAAATTGTCACATGAAGAGGTAACTACTTGGGGAATGATTATTTGTGGGATGAGAAGTCCTTGATGGTGATAACCATACCTCTCATGATGATGTGTTGGATATGATTGTGCATGAAACATGTGATGACAAAGACATGCACTCTTGCTTTGCAAGTGAAGGGGATGGTCAATTAGTGGTTGCACTAATGTAACCTAATTTGACATATCGAGGAAGATGAAGTGAGCTTAAAATTTGCCACAATAAAAATTAAGGGGCAATTTGCATGTGGTTATTTGTCAAGTGAAAAAGGCAAACATCACCTTGTAAGATAATCACCATTCGATGAAAAAGTGTTATGACATTTGCGTTTTTTTAAACAATTGCCTAGAATCCCAATACCTTGGCATAAAATATTTTTAATACACCATTAATGATCTCACAAGTTTATACAAATAAGAAACATTTGAAAAATAAGTATGTCTTACTTGTATAAACTTGTTATCTCACTTTGTGGAGGAATGATTTTGTGTTTGTTGCCTATTTAAGAAATCATAGTTGTTATGCAAGCCATAAATTGCAAGGGAAAAAAAACATTACATTGAGTTTGATCAAGCAAGCTTTGTAAATGTGGAAGTGATTCCATTCATTGAAGAGGAGGTAGTTGTGATTGACATACCCAACTTTGATCTTGATATTACCTCAACATGAATAAATGTAATTTTTGATGCTCTTAATCAATCAATATCATTTTGATTGATCCATTTTGGCTATATTGTCTACTTGATGATTTGGGTGACTTTTGAACCTTTCCAACTACCAATACACTATGATAATATTAACAAAATACCCCAAATTAAAATATCCAAGATATCAT
>Ga0116227_10008780_pt1 | contig 18789 bp, 19 predicted proteins | sample S1TSphgellanicum_FD_89693 | JGI IMG/M metagenome (GOLD analysis project Ga0116227, IMG submission 89693) | Host-associated microbial communities from peat moss isolated from Minnesota, USA - S1T2_Fb - Sphagnum magellanicum MG | ecosystem: Host-associated > Plants > Peat moss > Unclassified... | reverse complement strand
TTTTTTTTTGTAAAAAAAACTTTATTTATTTTTTTTTTTTTTTGTTTTTTTTTTTTTTTTTTTTTTTTTTTTTTTTTTTTTTTTTTTTTTTTTAATATTTTTCCCCCCCCCCCCCCCCAAAAAAAAGCTGGATGTTTGGATGTTAAAATGCTAATGAAAGTGGTCAATTATTCAGAAATATGTTCATCCAAAATGTGGGGAAAACCTATAGGGGTTTGGATGTGGTGTGGTTTTCTACTACCTAGTCCTTTGGGGGGGTGGGAAGGGGGGAAGAAAAGAAAAGAAAGGAAAAGAAAGGAGAGAAAGAAGAAGAATGGGTCATTAGGTTAAGCTCCATGTAATGCATCTGGATGATTTTCATAGGAAAATTTCTTTTGGGTGCAGATTAGGAGCTAGAAGGGTTTAGGAGGGGGGGGGGGGATGAAAAATGACCTGGGATGATTAATGAGAGGGTGAACTAAGAAGGCAAATGTATGAACAAAATGCAACCAAATTGTAAAGAAAGTAAAAGTAGCTTCACTAGGGTTGAGTGAGTAAGTAGTTTGTGGGTGGGTTTCTACAAATGGATGCAATAGATGAATAATGAATGGTTGGATGGATGGATGAATGGTTGGATGGATGGATGGATAGATGAATGGTTGGATGGATGGATGGATGAATGGTTGGATGACAAAAGACAATCAGGAGTCGACAATCTACTAGTCAGAAGTGGGTTTGGGTCAGTGGACTTTTTGCAGACTGGGCAGAGGAGCAAAGAACATGGCAGTAGTAGTAGTACCTTAGTACCTTGGCCTAATCTTGGCCAATTCGAAGACACGAATTATATTATTTTCAGAAATGTTGAAATTTTTTTTAAATCAGTTCTTCCGAATCAAAAAATAAATTAGTGTGAAGGGAAAAAAATAGTGGTTATTTAAGAATATTCCATTTGTTGAAATGAATGTTTCAAAATTGGTTAATAAATTAATTTATTGGAGGATGGAAATGTGTTGAAATGGCCACCAATGTACTATGGTATTACATATACTAAAGGACGTCGGGATGAAAAATGAAGCTTCCCCTGAATCCGTCCGTCTCGTTATTATAGCAAAGAAGAAACAGCCTACAAACCCACTTGTCATTAATTAGTTTTCTCCTTTTTCCTTTTCTTCAAAACCAGCATTTTTTTTTTTGGGAAAAAACCATGGAAGCAACTTTATTCCCGAGATTCATTCGGGCAAGACAACCTTGCCAAGTTGGTCGACCAGGTTGCTTTGTATCCAAAAGGGGCAAAAGGAGCAAGAGTCACCTTCCACCTACAAGAGGGCTCTTGTAGGTGCAAGATGCCTGCAAGATAAGATGCCCTTTTGGAAAGGGAGTTGGGGTAGGGGCTTTTTTCAGCATCATCAACAAGAGAGAAAGAATGCCATTCATTCATTCATTCATTCATGCATACATTCCATAAACTCCCTTCTTCTTTCCTTGAATCATGCAAGAGACACAGATTCTGTCTGTCTGTTCTCAATCCCGGAAGTCCAGATTTGGTTCTTGGCATTAAATCAGAGAGCCACTGCGTCGTCCCCTACTAATGTCCACCAGTGTCCAAATTTCTAAGTCAGTACTAATTATATGATCACACCAAACTCCAAAGCATTATTTTCCCACTTTTCCACTATTCCCACTCATAAAGTTTGGAAGAAACATACCCTCCATGTTTTGTCCAATTCCTCCAATTCTTGTTGGCCCTTGTCACTAAGAAACTGCACCCAATGGAAAAAAGCTCAATTGATGATGATGTGAATCAGCTAGGTGCAAAAAAACTGGTAGAAAATTGCATCACAAAGTTTGAAGGCAAACAAAAGAAAGGTTGCAATCAATCTATCTACTGCATTCCTCACCAACAAGTACACAAACCTGAACCCTTAATTGTGTACAGAAACCTCAACTCTGATATATGATAACCAAATAACTTCTGTCGGTGGAGCAACAAAAATTGATGGCAGTAAATTCCCCCAACTGGTTCCAAATTCTCAAGTCTACCATTCTAATAGCACTCACTCAGCTGGACTCTAGCATGATGGTCTGCACCTTCTTAATCAGATTTGGACCATCAGCCAGGGTTTCAGAAATCTCTCATGCCAAAACCTTGGGAAAGAAAGATCTGAATTTTGACACAATTGCAGGGTGTCAGAAAGAATCAGGTTGCAGATTTATACACATCATTTCAAGGAGTTCTGTACATAACCAGCTGACGCAAACAAAAGGGCCTACATTACTTACAGTCAGTCTCTCAACATCCGCTTCACATAAATGTAACAGGCAACACAACAGGAAACACAAAGAAAATTACAACAATGTGTTTTGCAACCTTGAAAATAAATGCAAGCAATTTATGTTTTCAAAGACGTGGAGAGCACAACAAAGAGAAGGAACTTCAGGCCATCACGAACTTTTTCAATTGCGATGCTTGCAACTTCTTCCAAGTCACTATTCACTGCTTGAGCTGTGTCTTCAATTGAGCCTTCCTGAAGCAGCCCCTGCTTCACATCCTCCTCTTCCCCGTCTTTCACAGTCAGTTCCTCACTCTTTATCGCTGCTTGAAATGCAGCAATCACATCTCCAATGCCTGTGGAACCAGAGAAAATTAGTGTGATCATATAATTATTCTGTGAACTCAGAGATTAGCCAATTCCTCTCAAGGACAAAAACTAGATCATATATGCCAAACCCATGAGTTGCTACCAGTACAGCAATTGAGACACCACTAAAGTCTTTCATCAAATGCATAGAACATGTTTGAACAACAGTGCCAAACAAGTCATTGTGGTTACAATTGATTAAACAAAGCCAAATAGCAGACACGTCCAGGAAATGACTTTCAAGGCAGATCGCCTACACCATTTTTGCACTCTCTGTTGCTATGATTCATTCATATTAAGATTCCTTAGTTCTGGCAAATGAATCCCATAGCTCTTTCAAGTTCAAGACAAGTAAGTGGGACATTTCTTGAGCAAAAAGATCTGCTATTTTATGCCATATAAGATGTGGAACATGCCTGTAATGTAGCTCTCTGAAATGACCTCAATGTCACCTGTCAAGGCTTGTGTTTGGGCTCTGATAACGTGGGCTTTTCCTATACAATCAGTGGGCCAATCAAGACCCTCCTCCGTCTTCTCACTCTCCTCTGTAGTTGTTGTCAACACTGATTTCCCCAGCTGAAGTAAATGTGCTATGCACAGGGCACACAGCTCCGATAGCCTCTGCAGTCTCTCCTAGGCCTCATCTCATCAGACAGCTTATATAGAAGCATTTAAGAACAACAAATATGCCTACTTACAACACATCTGTTCTTGAGAAGCTAAGAGGGATCTGTGGCTTCAAGAGCTAAACCCAACACCTTCAGCTTCAGTATATGAAAGACAAATACCAACAATTTTGTGAACTGTATTTTGCAGAGTGTGACTGGTAAATCAGCAGGAGAAACTACCCAAAAAAGCTCTAGGCCAAAGTCTAGGCTCATCAGATAGGTTTATAGACCCAACAGAATGAGGCCAATGACACAGCAACAGAGTTCACACATGTATGAAGTACTTAGATGAATACTCACATGAACACCTTCTGCCTTGATAGCATTGAGTCGGTCAGTTGTTTTCTGCACAACCTCTGTCATAGCCAGACCACCAAGTGCCACTGAAAACCTGCAAAAGAAAGTCACAAGGTAAAACTCAGATATTTACCAAAAGTGAAATCCAACTCCATATTCAAGTCAAATTCCAAAGAACTGGAAATTAGCCATTCACAGTCTGCAGACATGTACATGACAGTGCTCATAAGAGTGAGAAATTGAGTAGCATTTACTGCAGCACAAGGATGTCAGGATAGCCCAGGCCATACACATTAGTATGTCTAGTAATATGTTTTCTGCTCCAACTGTGCTTCATCAAGCTCTAGTTGTTTCACAAGAAGGGTATCTCCTTGCTGGATTTCAAAAGCCCAGGTGTGTAACCATAGATTCATGCTGTGTGGCTCTAATCCAGTAGGATGATTGATTAAGTCCAATGGTGGTTGAATTACAAACTTCATCATGATTCGCTTTATACTCTCAGAGTGATACACTTACCCAGTGGCCATCTCAGCAGCTTTGCTGACACTTGAATCCCGAAGAGCTTTAATCTCACTCCCAGTGTTGGTGGCCTGTGCTACTTTCTTGCCCTTGCCAGCATCTGGAGAACTTGAATCACTCTCTCCACTGAAGGTAAACAGTTGTTGGAGTTGCTTTAGGAGAGCCTCAAATTCTGCTCTTTGCTCGCCTGACAATTTGCCTCTGGCTCGATTGCACAACAGAGTGTAGTGGTTTGACAATGCCTCCAGTTCCTGTATTGCCACAATCCCAAACAGAGTTGACAGCCTCAGTTCTCATATCTCTAACCATACCAAGGCACCTATGAAGGTGCTAGGGCCCACAAAGTTGCACCAATTTACAAATTCTGAAATGAAACAAGCTCAAATTAACTTGGTAACAAACTGGATCCAAGAGTTCAACAATATTGCACTAAAAGATGTGACACTGGTAGAAAAGAGACAGATATTGGGAATGATAATGTGTCTTATAGAATTTACTCAACATCCTATTTTGGCCATTTTTGTACGTAAAAGACTTGATGTGAAGTGAAACAGAGATGAATGAGCCAGAGTCAAGGGTTACCTCCAAATGTTCTGGTCCCCCATAGACATAGAAACAGCGGTCAAAAGTTACGTCTTCTGTAAAGCTCTCTCCTTCACCAGCCCCCTCCATCTCAGAGTGGACCTCATCCTTTTCAAGTTCAAAGCCAGTTTCAGCAGCCAACATGTCCAAGGTTTCCCTACCCACTTTCTCAAGAACTCGTATGCCCTTTGCAGTCAGCTCTCTGCTGCTCTGCACTCCTCAAACAAACCCAATGCAAATTTCAGAAAAGGCATATCATAGCAAAAAACTGTCCTAGCTTGGTTCTGCATCATATACAAGAAGAAAGCAGATATATCCCAGCAAGGCATCTGATTAAGCCTGGCCTTCTACACAAAGACAGCAGCCACATGAGATACAGGGCTCTAACTGGAGAGCCTGGTGGATAAGTCACCATTCATCATCATTGGTAGTGCTCACTGGACTAACTGATCTCCTCCAGAAGAGAACTTATCTGAACTGAGAACGGTAAAGGTCAAGAATCAAGCACAGGTAAGTGCATTCATGCCTGTATGAGACTTGGAGCAAGAGTCCCACCCTGATGTAGTGTAGTGTTCTCCAGCCTGCACCCACAAACCACTTCTCTCTTGTGAGTCAAATCTTGGCATAAATGGTGAAGGATTCTGTAAGAAAATCCAGGAGCCAACAGCCAACCACAGTTCCAATGGCAAAGTGGATTACAAACTTTGTGAAATGGGTCCCCTACTACTGCCTACTGTGCACATGTGGGGTTAATTATTCCTGGCTGCAATGATTGTTCAGCTCAGTTCCTCCCAACAAGGCACTTCCTGGTGAAGCCTAGGACTGGCACATGTAGTTGACAATTAGGTCAGGGATTTGGGAGGTAGCCATAAAATCCTCTTGATCTCACTACCCACACCAAATAAAGCAAAAGCTCAAATGTTCTAGGACCTACTTGTGCACCAAATCAATGCTCCCTTTCCATGCATTGCCCAACGCTTGCCATGCCCCAGTGGTCAAATTCTCCACTGAGTCATCCAACACCTTCAAACCCTGCATCACTCACATTCACAAAACTGTCAAGAGACCTGATAATCTCTCCCAAAGACTTGGCAAAACCTTGATATTGTTGACAGATCACTGTTTGACCTAATGTACAGTAAGATTGTCTGCCTGAATGATGTTGCATGCATGTCCAAAATAAACAGACCACCAGTGAGCTGGTGCAATCTTCACAGAACAACAAAAGTTCTACTTTCATAAAAACACTACAGACAAGAAGATAGCCACATAGCGGAGAACCTGTCCAAGGAAAGAGTCTTCACTTGCCCCCTCCAGCTTCTCCAAGGCAGCTCTCCGCAAAGATTCTTCCTGAGAAATACCTTTAGAAGTATCTGTCACTTCCTCCTTCACCTCCTCCTTAGGACCGTCATCATGGCCTGCATCTGTGTGCACAGCATCCACCACACTGCTTTGCAGATCTGACACTCCTTTGGCAGCAACATTCGCAGCAGCCACCGCCTGAAATTCATGATCATCTCCGAATCATCAGTTTTTTTCACAATCACAGTAAATGCCAGATCCAGGTGCTTATTAGGTCAACAAACTTATCATCAACGCTTGATAATAAGTCCTCACGGTTGTACTGTGGTTGAACTCTGGTCATATCCAGACTCTTTCTCTCATCAGAAATTCCTCACAAAAAGCATACAAAAATATCATGTAAATGCATCATACATCACATGACAATGATGTTCCTTGTAATTTCTTAATGAAGTCATGATACAGATCTCAATGTCTGAAGAGACATACATCTCTGATTTGCAATTCTCTATCCCTACCAAAACTCTCTAGACTTCTCTCTCAAACTCTATGCAACTAGAAGACAGCAGCCAACAAAGATCACAGTGAGTGCTTCTGAGAGAATTCGTCACCACATCAACCTAGCTTTTGAACATAAAATGAATAGTTTTTCTCCCCCCCCCCCCCTCCCTTCCCGCCCCCCTTAAACTCCAAATCAGATTCCTGCAATCTTGCATCAACACTTTTCAATATGTCACACCGATCTGTTATCATCGTACACAGTACAAGTCTTCACATTCTGTGCTAACTGATACGGATCGAGAGCGGATCCGGAAAGCAGATCACTCAACAAACGATCACAAAAACAACAACAACAACACTCTAGCCACCTTCATCCTGACCTAAGATGGTAACACGGAACACCAGAGGGGAGGGGAGGGGAGGGGAGGGGAGGAGAGGAGAAAGTGCGATTCAAAAGAACAGCAAACAAAAAGCCACCAGAAGAAACTGCAACAAGCACTCACATTCTTGGAGATTTCTTCTGCCGCTTCCGTGGCCGCTTTCTGCAGTTCAGAGAGAACAGAGAAAGCGGATGTCCGCCAGCCTCCCCAACCCCCCCAGCCCGATCCTCCACCCCCTTGTTCCGTTTTGCTCTCAATTTTTAACTGAGGAGGAGGAGCAAGAGGAGCTCCAGCACCACCATCATCCGGCCCCTCCTCCATCTCCATCATCTCTCCTTCGCTGCTACGCTAACACAAAAAAATGCACGGCAAGAGGCAAAATCCGCCACTCACCCGCCAGAGCTTCCTTCACGTCTTCAACCCTCGAAGCTCAAAAAAAACAGAGCTCCTCCTCCGTATAAGTATAACCGTAGTAACGAAGGCCAACGACGCTATACAGTATATAAACAGTACGTAACAAGTATAATACCCTTTTGTATAAATACACCGTATTAACATGTGCCAACGAGCTGTACAGTACATCCAACAGTATGTAACAAGTATAGTACCAAATTGCGTACAAGTATATCATAGTAACATGGGACATTGTGCTGTATGCTATCTCCTAACAATACGTAACAGTATAGTTCCCATTTTTGCGTATAAGTATACCGTACTAGGAAATGCCAATGCGGAACTGTAAAGTATACCCTAAAAATACGTAACAAGTATAGTACTTATATTTTCATATAAGTACTTATACTTATACTTATACCCTAAAAATACGTAACAAGTATAGTACATATATACATAGTACTATATGGGGGTGCTTCCCAACTTCCCTTTTTCTTTATTTCTTTCTTTTTGCAACTAATCAAATTTGATTTGCCATCACAAGAAAATACCAAAAAATACTAAAACTTTGGAAACTTCACAAAATTTAAGTTTCTTTTGGCCCAAGTATGAAGAGGAAAATTCTTGCATTTTGACCTTGAATTTAAGCTTTAAATTTTTTAATATATAATGTCAAAATGTCAAATTTTTCCTTCATTTTTAATCAAATAAATAAATATGCATACCTTTTTTTTTTTACCCCATAACGGGGTATATGATAGGAAGGTACCAAACCTTGCCCATCTATCCAAAAATTAATCTTTGTATAATTAAACCCTAACTTGATGGAAAAGTTTGAATGTTAATAAACATTTATCCAATGGGTAAATTAATTGAAAATATATATATATATATATATATATATATATATACCTTTACCCGTGCATATATCAAAAACAATATACCCACACAACATTAATTGCTTTTGACTTGTTAACAACATGATTTTTTTTATTGTTTATTTGTTTATTGAAACCTATTAAAAATTAATGAGGTAATCAAATGTGTTATATTTCAAGTTTCAATTTAAATGTTTTTATAAATTTTAACCTTTTATTAGCATTTGATTAAAATTGTTTCAAATGAGAAGAAGGAGTTGCAATCACATGATCACCTAATCCTATATATTAAAGCAACAGTGGTGTCTGTCTGTGTGGGCAGTGCCTGGAAGATTATTTTGAAAAAGTTGATTTTGTAAAGTTATAGAAGATTTCAAACTAAATATTTTGGTTAAAAAATAATGAAAATTGGTTGAGGAGTGGAAGATCCCCAATGTCGAAAGTGCAAGTCTACTAGTTATGGGCAACCTTCAAATTTTCATAGTTTGGAAAATTTGATTAAACTACCATGTTTCATTGATAGTAGAATTTTATGGTAGATAGAAGGCACAATAATATTGTGCTTGGTGAAAATAAAACTCTTCCATTGAGACTTGGTACAAAGAAAAAATGAATGGTGAAAGATGTACATCCAATGAACATTTACACTCAATCAAAGAAGGTAACCTTTTATAACAATTTTTGGGCAATTTTGATTGTTCCACTACAAATAACACAAGCAAATGATCAAACTTGGGACATAATTCTTAAACCTTCATCTTACATTGCTCAAATTAAAATAAAAAAACTTTAATGGATCTTGAAATATATGAACAAGGCATCAAAAGGGTAAAAAAAAAGGAATAACATGTCTCCTACAAAATAGACATGTCAAATTTTGGTTAGGAATCTAGGAGTAATAGGGGGATATTACAATGTTTAAAGGTTAATTACAACCAAAAAAATGTTATTAGTTTTTTTTAAATAAATGTTCAAATTTCAAAATTTTATTACATGTGAATTTGAAATTCATTATTACTTTCAAGGAAAATGTAAGCAAGTAATGGGTTACTTGTCAATTGCAAAGGTCATAAAGTTTATCAAGCGCATGCTTACATTATGCATCCCATTTGGATCAAATATTTATAAATGTTTGAAGGGTTGAGATTGAAATCTTGGAAACCTCAGTACAAAATTTTGGAAAACAAATATGTTTAAAGAATAATTTGATTTGGCAAGTGTCATAGTTATTTTACTATTATGGTAGTAATTAAATGATTTTCAATAAATGTTAACTTTTTTCAATTTATTGGCTACTCATAATGGAAAAAATCTCAATAAATTTGTTTGACATTACTACTAATTGCCTTCCCTAAAGCTTGGTGGTGTGGTGTGCCTAAATAATGAAAAATTACTTAGCATTTTTTTTCCTTGCTTCAATTGTAGGAATGTTTTTAATCATTTTTTTTATTACCAAAGTGAAAAACCAAAAATATATATTTATTTGTTAACAAAATGCCATAATGGTAGAAATATTACAATAATTCATCATGTTTTGTTTTAAATGGAATTATCGAACTTTCTTTTTAGGCCAAAATATTTAGGTGTCTTTGGCATTTTTATAAAACACGATCAAACATTATTTGAATCAAATTATGAATATTTAAGTTTTACCAAAAGTCATTTATAGTGCACCTTGCACTTTATAAAAAGAAGTCAAAGTTTTACATCAATTCTGCAAACTTCAAATATCCAAATATCTTATGGCACATTAATGTATCTTTAATTACGTTAATGTATATCTTGAATGTCAAAAGTTTCCATGTGGTGCTTAGATGCACAAAGGTTTTGTCATAGTTGCACAATTACATTCAACATATGATAATTCCAACTTAGAATGAAAACTTGTGGTCATTCAATTTATTCTAGTTATGAAAAAAAGGTCATTTGATATTATATTCCCTTCTTGTGGTGTGTAATTGAAGGTAATGACATGTGGACTTGTACACTAAAATACGTAGATTTGACATCACGCATTAACTTTGATGTCTTCAAGAATATTCACTCATGCATCCATTACCTCCTCATTTCAATTCTGATTGGATCAAATTACATACACTATGAGTAAAAGCACAATAAGGTGAATCAAAAGTGACATTTTGTAGCTCGATTTGAAAGTCCTTTGTATTTTAAACCTAAGGAATCGGTTCAACTTTCAAATTAGTTCAAATGATGTTATAATTAACACCCATTTTCATATTCAAGTTCATACCACCATGTAGTTTATAATTTCTAACTTTAATTTAACACATTAATTAAATGTTGATTTTGAAAGCATTAAGCTTAATACCATAAAGGACTTTGCCAATCATGTATGCATGTTTATCTTATGGAACATTTTTTGTTGGTATTTGGATTGATGTTTTTCAAGAGCAATATTTAGTCAAGGTGTTCTTAAAAGTTTAAATTATGGTGGAATGAACTCGAATATGTAATTGTACAAACACATTGTGAGATGAAAGTTCATATTTCAAAAATTAAAATGGATTTTGTGAAGTGTTATAATCCATATTTAATTCTAGGTGCACCATTCATTATTTTGTTGTATTTTTTTCATTATTGAAAAACTTAATGTGTTAGCTTCACGTAAATGATTTTTTGGTTTATATATAATAAACATTTAAAGTTATATAAAATTATTATTTTAAACTTTAAAATGAGACAATGCGTTTTATGCAATGTAATTTGTAAATACCTTGTATGTCATGAACATGAAAACCATCATAAGGTCAAGGAATTCAAAAAGTGCATAAGAATTACTATGACCAGCCTAAACTTGAATCCAATCACAAAACAAGGCCATGAAATAAACGCAAAGAAAATTAACAAAACTTTAATCATAATACATACTGATTGATAATATAAAACGAGATGAATTAGGTTAAAATAAAATATTGTACCCATGGTAAATGTTGAAATATTGCCATTAAATATCCATACAAAAGTAATGGTGACATAAACTTTCCTTAAAATGCTACTAACTTGCTTAGTTCACTACAACTTTTTTATTTGAAAGTTTTTTTTTAAAAAATATAATGTAACCATTATGCCAAGCATCCCCCAAAAAAATTCAACTTAATTAACAATGTTTGTTAAGAACCATTAAAACGCTAGCTAATAGATAAGACTATGACAACATTTTTCCCAAAAGAAGGTTTTTTGGGTGAAATTTGGTGACTCATCTTATGAAAAAAAAAGAATTAGTGTACCAAAAAATGATTGTTTGAAAGCCTTATATTAGCTTCCTTAATTTATTTTTCAACTTCTTTAAGCTCATTTTGAAAACCATTTCAACAAATTCCCTTGGGTTCAACTTCTTTGGTTCATTTTATTGGAATAGATGAAAACCTTTAACACCTTTATCTCTATTATCCATTGTAACTTCCAAAGGCTTATTTTGAATATTCTTTTTATAATTCATTGGTTGACATATGTGAAGGAGACAATGTTTTTTATAAGTAAAAGGTGATTCAAATTCTAGTATTGTATGAATTGGATTTGGGAGATCCAATATGACCATGTGAAATATTTGTTATATGTTGCCAACTATTACCCATATATATGACACATGGTAGAGTCAAATGGTGTCTATGCATGGAAGTGATGTCCCTTCAACTTATATCAACATCTCCATTTCCTTAAACTCTTGTCATGTTTCCATTTGCTTAGAGGTGCATTAACATGCCATCTTATTCACTTCTTAATTTCATTAGGATGCCATTCATTTCTTCCACGACTCATTAACTTCAAAATCATCATAACATCCTTGAAATTCCCTTTGATTTGCTTTACTTCTAAAAACATAAACATTCAATTGCATTTCATAATCATTCAACTTTCTAAAAATTGCAAAAAACTTGTTTCAATTATTTATAGACAATGAACTATGTCAATGATAACTTTGTTGTTATAGTCAATTTTTTAAAGACTTACCTTCCTCAATTTCTCTTATTTCTAAACAAGGAAATTATGTGTGAAGTTTGCCATGCACGTTACTAGGTTAGGCAACCCAACAATATTGTGGTTAATGAACAAAATAAAAATGTGCACACAAATTAGGAATTTAAACACCACATTCACATACACAAACATGGAAATAGGTTGTAACATCCACTTGTTAACATATGATGGAATGGTTTTGAAAACATGTTGTTCACAACTATGATAAATATCATGGTGATCCATTTCCATGTACCAAATACTACCATTGTAATACCATACACCACTAGACTATTTTCTTCTATTGTGATTTTTTTTCTTCCATTTTTTTTCATTTTGTTAATTGCATTGTGAATATTTTACTATTTTGCATATTTTACCCTAAAGAAATCAAATGTTTGACTAATGTTAATCGATTCCATTTTGTTGAATCCTATGGTAATTGATATATGTAATTTAAGTTTTTGAGTAACCATATTTCGAAGTCATCAAGAATATACATAATTTATTGTTGCAAACAAAGTTTCAACTTATAATGGTTCAAGTGTTCATGTAATTTGTTATGTTTCATTCCTCATAATTAATTGGTCATAATTATGATTGAATTCCACATATTTTGCATTAAGATTCAACTTTCAAATTTTGATGATAATCAAATATACAATATTGATTTCTCTATTTTCATTATCCATTCCAAAACTAATGTCACAAGTAACAACTAATTGGCTATATATATATTTGAAATTTTACTACAAATGACATTAGGTAATTCCACATGTAATTTTCAACTTTTAGTAACATTTGATTTAAAAGTATTCAATGATAGAATGTTTGTAAAAATTATGATTTTTTTCCAACCAATATGTATTTTAAATTACTAATTTGTTTTTTTAAATGTCCCCTATTTCCTCATTCCAAAATAAAGTTTGTTCCAAACTTACACCATTAAAATTTAAAGCAATTTGTTATGTATAACTACCACTTTGAATTAAACCTTTCCATTTTTTTCGCTATTATTATTTAATTGAAGCTTATGTGTTGACATTTGGTTCATAATTTGACACCTAATTTGCCATGGAGATGTAAAGTAACTTTTTTAAATGCAAGCTTTTGAATATTTGCAACAAAAATGGCTACAAACCATTGTGAAACTTGTCATCCCATTCCTAAAAGGGAAGCACACCTAACGTGATGTCCCTTTTTTTCTTTAATTATATTGATAGTAGGTAGTCTCTTCATTCTATGAACCTAGGCTTATATGCACCCAATCCATTCAACTAAAATTACTCCATGTACCTTTTGTTGATAACATTTGACATAACAACCTCATCTTTTCTATTAAAAATAGCTTTTGAAAATTACTCACAATACTAATTAAATTGAAAGGTGCATTATTTTGTCCCTTTTTCAAAATTTGATTGTTAAAGAATGACAATTTTTTGTTTGGAAACACATTTTATATTGAAAATCTAATTATGATTTTTTTTTCAAAAGCAATTTCTCAAAATATCAATGAGAAAAATCATTGAAAAAATGGTGTTAACAAAATGGTAAATCAAATAGGTAAATTTTAAGCAAAAATTGTAAAGGTTTATATCACCTTTGAAAGCATGACCCAAACACTCTATTATTATTATAAAGATATGTAAGAAAGGGCATTTTAAAACCTTTTATATTGAATGCAAATAGTTTGAATTCTAGTCTAATTTTGAAACCATAAATGTAAATGTAATTCCTAACCAACTTATAATTATAGTTATTATTGATGTTTGACAATTATTTTTCAAACTAACAAACATATTACTTTTCCCTCTCCTTCCTTTTTTTCCTTTTATGTTCATATATGGTTCCTAATAATTCATCATTAATTTTGTCTAATTTCAAATTTGTGCCTTGTCATGTCCATGTAGAGTTATAAGGGAAACATGTTAAATAGGTTTGTTTGAAAGAGGTAGGTTATCATGTAAATGACATATTATTTATAGATAACATGGTCATGAAAAAGGTGCATGTTAACTTGCCTTTTCATGTAAGGGGATAAGGTTAGTTAACTAGGTTTGCAGAGAGATGGGTGTAAATGACACTTGAACAAATATATATCATTTAAAATTTATCTAAATGAAATATGGAAAGGTTTCAAATTTTCTAATGAATGATTTGAAAATGAATCCAAATTTTTATATTATTTACATACACACAATGTTTTACACTATTCTTATGCATCAGGATTGATGATTTTTTTGGAGCATATTTTTGCACTAGGTAGCAACCAAAAAAATTTAAAATTTCTGTTGCAATTTTTTTGGTTTTTATGAAAAATTTGCCTAAAATCAACATATATATATATATATGTATATTTCGAAAAAATGTCACCACCTTTCAACTACACACAAAAATTGATCACCATTTTGTAGTTATTTGGAGAAAATAGTGGAATTTCAAAAACATTGTTACCAATAAATGGTCTATCTACATCAAGTTGTTCAATGCTTATTTTTACCTTAGAAAATTGAAAGAAAAAAAAATCATGAGGTTGAAATGTTGTGAAATTTTACTATCCATAATGCCTTTTCAAGATTAGTGGAACTAAATTATTTCTAAACATTCCAATTTTTATATAAATTATTTGCTTGAAATGCCAAATTTTTAAGAAATTACAAAGGAAAAAAATATACAAAAAATGTGGAAACCCATTAACTTTTTACTTTAAAGCAGTCATCCATTGGAAAACAAATATCCAATAATTGACAACATTTTTTACCTTATAATTTGATGGAACATTATATCCCCCCAATTTTGCCCCCCAAAAAAAGTTGTTAAAGGGCTCATTATGTTAAAGATTCAAAGTTCTGAAAACTTGTCAAAGAAGCTTGTTATTTTTAGTGGAAAAATTTCGCAAATTATTTTTTTACAACAAATATGGATTTTAAAAAATAAAATAATTATTTGGCACTTTAATGTTGTTGAATCTAAAAAGGTATTAAGGTATCAAGATGCATAATTTGATTTCGGACCAACTCATCAATGAACATCAATAATGTTTAAATTTTACCTTTTTCATATGCATGTTAAATATAATTTAATTTTCCCCCAACATTTGCAACATGGTGGTCAAGGAGGAGTAAACCAATTGTTCACAAAATGTGTTTCAATGGAAAAAGATTTCAAATGTAAACATGGAACATAATTAAAAAACAAGAACAAAAAATGAGCAAGACATAGTTTAAACATAACTTGATTATGATATAATATGAAAACATGAAAAGAACAAAGTTATGGTATAAGATCATATTTAAACCAGTATTAAACATATTGAAGGTAATGAGAAGTGCCGCATCTATTTATACATGTGTGTGACCTAGTTTAACAAAAATGCAAGTTTTTTTATGAAATTATTTTGAATTATGTCAATTCAAAATATTTAAAGAACCTTTTGGAGTGCCTTTTTAATTACGTTATAGATAAACAATGAATGAACTGCATCCATGTGAATGAAAAAAGACATTCATGGATGAATTTCATTCATGATGTTGGCAATGGTGTTGATGATGATGTTAATGAATTATTATGGGGTGTCATGTGTGACAACAACATATTCAATGTCAGCTTTAAAATCACACATTTTCAAACATGCACCATTAATGGGTACACCAAAGTTTAAATATATGGTTGTGTAATGTATGGTTTTGGGGTGGTGCATGATCTAAGGGCATGACTCCTTAACAATTTCATTCGTTTTAATAAATTATCATCATCATCATCACCATTTGGTCCTAGCTTTGGAGAGCTTATATATATTTTATATATTTTTGTTTTTTTGAAATTGCAATTCAAACTTACATTTTCTTATTTAATACATGTAATAACCATGGTCCATATATTTTTTCCAATAAAATGTGATGTAAATTGCAATAATTTATCACCATAGTCTTAAAGAAAAGAATATGTGTATAATTTTTCTTTGAAGTTTTTTTTAAATGTCAAATATATGTTGTAACTTACCATGAAGTGTTTTGAATTGAAACAAATTTTATAGGGATTATTCATGACTTTTCAATGGTAATCAAATGATATAAGATCATGTTCCTTGATAACAAAAAGTGTTTCCTATATAGGTTGGAGATTGGATCCACCAAAATAGTTGCAATTTACAATCGCAAAATGATGCCCCATATACACTATGTATATACTAGCCCCATAGGATGAGACAATATATATTAAATTTAGTCTTCATCTACCATCTAATGACGTCATCCTGATGTAATGTTTCATGTGAGTATTTGTCGTCTGCGACTTGTCTTAGGCGACTACTAGATAGTTAGTCATAAAACGTCTCTTTCAGCTAAAAAACAGTCGTAGACACTAGTTGCAAATCAAGTTTTTCCTTCTTGTGTATTTATAATGAAATATGTGAATGCAAACACTCAATTCCATCATTGTTTATATTGAACATGAACCCTAAATATTATGGCTTTTTATATTATATAAAACATTGTCATAATACAAAATCATTCCCAAATCAATGATTATAAAAAAGAAATAATTAATCCATTTTAAAATAACAAAAAATTGTGAGAAAATTGAGAACCATTCATATTTTCTTGAATGTCTTTGCAAGCCATTGATAACAAATAAGTTGTTTAAACATGTTATTGATAATTATCATAGTGCCCCTCTTGTCAATGTTTTGATTCTATAAAAGTGGCATTTTTTGGGCTAAACAAACACATCTTACATTGAAATTTTATTTTTTCCAAATTTTTTTTAAGAATTAAAAAAAAAAACTCACCATCCAAAAAATGCAATTGTGAAAATTCATAAAAATAAAGAGAATACATGAATCAAATTGTAAAACATACATATATTTGATTTTCACCAAAACTATCATTTACAATGGATATTAGTTTCTCAATGTTCTCCACCATTGGTTAAATGACCATTATTAATGTATGGAAGTTTCAAATTTGCATCATTTATTGCAAAAATAAGATATTAGCAAAATTGAAAAGAGAAAAAATGTTTGGTGTATGACATAAGATTATTTGTGAAAATGTCAGGACCATCATTTTCAAAGTTGTTTCCTTTTGTTCAATTACTAAACGATAGATAAAACACCTAAAACAAATTTTAAACTTCACAATGTGTTATTAAATCCTAGTTCCTTTTGCAATTTAAGATCACAAAATAACACCAACATAAGAGACAAATCATCACCAATCCCAAAAAAAAAGAACATTACATCAATCTTTGAACCAAGTTTGGATGAATTGTAAAATAGACCAAACATTTACAAAAATGAACTTGGGTAATTTGAATGAACTTAAAAATTAATGAACCACAATGGAATCAATCAAAGTTGAAATCAACTTAAACCCTAATATTGCCATGTATAAAATACCTAAAATTACAAGATGTATGGAGAAGATAATTAATAAGGCAAACTCCAAGCGTGATATTTTCAACTCGTATGTTCAAAAATATTTATACAATGACATTTGTTCAAAAGATATCGAATATGGTAGTTCGAAAATGAGCTTTTAACTAACTAACTCTCCATGTTATGTAGATGTGAAAATGTTTGGAAGAAGAAACATATGAATACACAAGTTGTGTCCTCAATTATGGATAAAAGGAAATTAGGGTTAGATGTGAAAATGTTTGGAAGAAGAAATATATGCATACACAAGTTGTGTCCTCAATTATGGATAGAAGGAAATTAGGGTTAGTTGGTAGGTGAAATAGAGAGAGAGTGAGAGAGAAACAAACAACAAGTTGGAATGGTGGGGTGCACAAAGATGGTGTCAAGAGTTGGCATGGGACATGAAAGAGGAATAATTAAAATTTGAAATGGTCATGAGCATGATGAGGGTGATGGTGTCAAATTGACCAACCCCAAGTCCTTCATCCCTTAACCAAAGAAGGTGGGCCACATAAAGCATGGAAGCATGGGACCCTTAACAAGTGGGAAGCATGGGACCTATACATGCATTATAACACCCCTTTTTTCCATTCATCCAAATTGCCCAAGTTAATATGGACATGTAAAAATTACATCCCTACTACCTTTAGTTTAACCATGGCTCCCCACATTAGAGAGATTTGCATATGTGTAAGTACCCACTCATCCCAAGTCAAGTTCCTTTCCATCCTAAGTCACATTTCTATCCATCCAAAGGCACATTTCTTTCCATAGCAAAGGCAAAGTTTGTTTCCATCCTAAGGCACATTTCTTTCCATCCCAAGTCAAAGTTTGTTTCCATCCAAAGGCACATTTCTTTCCATAGCAAAGGCAAAGTTTGTTTCCATCCTAAGGCACATTTCTTTCCATCCCAAGTCAAAGTTTGTTTTCATCCAAAGGCATATTTCTTTCCATAGCAAGGCAAAGTTTGTTTCCATCCAAAGGCACATTTCTTTCCATAGCAAAGGCAAAGTTTGTTTCCATCCTAATGCACATTTCTTTCCATCCCAAGTCAAAGTTTGTTTCCATCCAAAGGCACATTTCTTTCCATCGCAAGTCAAGTTTGTTTCCATACTAAGGTACATTTCTTTCCATCTCAGGCAAGTTTTTTTCCATCCATCCCAGGGCTTATCTCCATCCAGAGTCCATAATCTCCATGCATTGCAAGGTCTTCCCCTCCCCCCCCCCACCCCCCCCTCCCAACCCCCCCACACC
>Ga0116227_10008779_pt1 | contig 18790 bp, 6 predicted proteins | sample S1TSphgellanicum_FD_89693 | JGI IMG/M metagenome (GOLD analysis project Ga0116227, IMG submission 89693) | Host-associated microbial communities from peat moss isolated from Minnesota, USA - S1T2_Fb - Sphagnum magellanicum MG | ecosystem: Host-associated > Plants > Peat moss > Unclassified... | reverse complement strand
TCCACCCCCAATACCCTCCTAACAACAAAACAAAAAGAAAAAAAAAAAAAAAAAAAAAAAAAAAAAAAAGCAAAAAAAAAAAAAAAAAAAAAAAAAAACAAAACTCTCAGTTGTGAAATTCACTGACGGAAAACCTCCTACACCAACTTCTTCTTACGAACTCAAAAACCCAACCCGACAACAAAACAAAAAAAAGGGAAAACTAGCTGGAGAACTCTTCTGCAGCAATCACTCAGCTGATGGTACTTTACTTACCGGTTGGCTACTGGCTCTCTGTATTTGGGAACTGGAACTCGAATCTGCAGTCCTTTGATCCGCTCAATCACCGAGGCAGGAGGCGACAGAGAAACAAATAAGTTACACAAAATCCCACTCCACCCAAAATCAAATACTAAGTTACGTTAGCGCGTGCGTCAATTGTTGGAGCGCAGCAGAGCAGCGATGATTCCGAATTCGGAAAAAACACGACATCCGAGGCGCACAGAAAGAGAGAGAGAGAGGACAGAGCGCGCGAGAGACGCACAAGAGAGGAGACGAGAGCAGCGACGGCATACGAGAGAAGAGACTAAAGAGACCACCACTACGTGCTGCTGCCGCCGTAGCGTACCAGTTTCCAAGAAACTTACCAGCGGTAACTCCTCGTGTTTACTTCTCTTTCTCTTTCTTTTTCCAGCGACTTACCAATTTTTACCACTATGTCACGTAACCTCGTAACTTCCGCCTGCCTCCACTTACTTACTTCCTACCTAACTGGAAATTTACCCAACCGGGTATCGTAAATAATCCAACGTCGACCGGGTATTTAGTTTGGATTGATCACCGCCAGTTCTTGACCGAATCGAGAGAACCTCCGGTTCTCTCGCGGTGCCAAGAGGTCGTTATAATCAAAGACCCCCCCTCCGGTTCTCGTAAGGTGCAGAGGGGTAGCGTGAGACGGTTCTTTGGCGGGGTTGGGGTTTGAAGAACCTCCGGTTATTACAAATGAACCCGAAATGAATCCAGTGGTGGCTTTTTTTTTCTTCCCCCCCGCCAATTTTGTGATTTTCAAAGTTTTGCAAATTTTTTCATTTTTTTAGCAATTTATTTCGAATTTACTCTAAGGAACGAAAATTTTCCAAATTCTTTTTTTCCCGCACAGTGCGAAAATTAGCCACAAAAAAAAAAAAACTCTGTGTAACAGTTTGACACTAATTATATTATTTTCAGAAATGTTGAAATTTTTTTTTTTTTGAAATATGTTTTTGCCGAAATTTTTTTTTTCTCAAGGGAAAAAAAAAAGAATCTGAAAAAGTATTTGAGAATATATCAGTTGTTAAAATAGAATCCTCAAAATTAATTCATTAATGGCCACATGTACCGGGTATTTGATTCCTGAAGACCACGGTTATGTGTTAGGACCCCTTGAGGAACCGGGGTGATAACCTGATTGGGGCTACGCTTGCAATTTCTAGTACCCGCCCAAACCCGGGTAACTTCGGGTCCGTGTTCCCTTCTCGTTGGCGTTCAAGAAGTAAATAAATAAATAAATAAATAAATAATTACTTACCGAAGAGCGTCGTAATAAACTTGCCGACTGTATTAGGCCATCCATCGACTATGATTTTGCCACGTGGTTGAGTCTAGTCAATAGCCTTGTGTCGGTAGCTTGGGAAAAAGGGAGGTTTATTATTAGGAGTTAGAAGTCACGACCCAATAACAATTTTGGTCATCATCCAATAGGGTGATGCCACGTATATATTCTTTTTTTGGGAGATAATAACTTACCGTAGGGAGTAACGACTCACACCTATAATTATAATTATAATTATATAGTAATTATAATAATTATTTTTATTAAAAAAATTATTGAAAAAAAATCCTTTCTTTTGGCATTTCCTATGGTGGTCTCTCAGTCTCTAAGTCATTGAGAGGAATTTTCATGTGGGTTGAAAATTGGGAATTTGGCGTGTTGTTGGCATCAAAAGTTGAGAGGGAATTGCCGAGGAAAATATGGATGCAATTTATTTTTAGAGTCAAAATGGCATGTCGGATATCGGCCCGTGTGCTCTTACAGACAACAACTATATTCTAGAATGTAAAAATAGTAATTACATCAAATTTCTCATTGTAATCTAATATTGTAATCAAGGTTTTTTTTCATTTTATTTTTTTAATGAAAAAAATAGTGATTTATTTTTAGAATTTTAGAAAATTTAGTCAATTTTATGATCAATAGAAAAAACATAACTTTCCCAAAATTTTGGTCAAATTTTGACAAAATTTGTCATGGAGAAAAAACTCTAATTGTAATATGTAGTATGAAATGTTCACTACTATTCAACATCCACTATATTTTTATTTTTTTATTAGCAATTTAAAATGGAAATGGATATGTACCAAAGAATATACGAAGTGATTCTTGTGACATGTTATTTATATAGTAAAAAAAAACATTTATGGCTTACACCCAAAGCACTAATGGAATTGCTTTAGTATCTTTGGAAGGCACCTTACATCTATGAACATACCTCCTAGAAAAAAAGAGGAAGATATTACACTCACATGAAATTAGTGCAATTTACCCTAGAAAACCAAAAAACATCCCAAATTTTTTTTTGTTGAAAACAAAATTTGTGAGGATTTTTTTGTTTTGTTTTGCAAACCTATTTTTTAAAAAAGGAAACCATGTATTCCAAAATTCTTTTTTTGTTGTTTTTTCTAATTTTGTGATGTAGCCTAGGTGGTGCTCATCCATAAGCCAATACATGCAAAAAATGAAAGGGCAAAAAACATCCTTATATATTTTTGGCTACTTACTTTAACCATGTATCAAAATATGGTGATATATATAATTTTAGCAATTATTTTTTCATTGAATTGCAACAAAACAATTTCAATAATTTCACAATAGTGTGAAAATTTGCACACAAAACAATGCTTGATGCATTGACTTGCATCTAAAAACACCTTAATCTTGTGACTAGCTTTGACCTTATGGTGAGAAATGGGTGGTCTTCGAGCACATATATAAAAAGTACTCAATAATTTGAAACTAGTTTAAAAGGCTATAACTCAAAGCTCTAAAAAGAGGTAAGGGGCAAGGTTTCTTTTCAAAGATATTTTGAATATCACATGGGCGGTTATCATTAACACAAATATGGTGCACTTTTGGTGATATTTGAAATATTGAAGCATGAAGCATCTAGCACCTTTTGGTGAAGAGCATGTTGTGTGATAAATCATTCCTAAAATTCGACTTAGTTAATTTTGCAAGGTTCAATTTTTTATTTCACTTTTTGACAATATTTTGCCAATAAGAAAAACATGGGTAAGAGGAGGCAAATGATTTGATATTTCGATTGTTTCAAAGATTTATTCTAGGTAAGTTGTTAGGTATCTCATTTTATTTACTCTTGCAATTTATGATAAAATTGCAAATTTTAACTTTTATCTTAAGTAATACAAGTTGTTATATTGTCTATAATTAATATAATCTGAATTAAAGTTATGATTCATAAAATAAAATAAATAAATAATGCAAATATCATGCATGGCTTTCACACATTTTATGCCTTTTTAGATTTTGAGTCCTCTCACAAACCCCATACAAAAGTTCCTCTAATTGAATGAAGAATAAAATAAAACAAAGTAGATAGTCACAAACTAACTCTGGATTCGGTTTCTATTTTTCTTTGTTAGTGTCACAAAAGCCCAGAGAAGTCTCCACTCTCTACCCATACAAATACAGTGGCCTGTAAAACAACACTTTGGATGAAGTTCAGTCTTTAAAGTGGATGAAATTGAGTTTGGATGTTTCGACCAACAAAAATCAACGAGAATAAAGGGTGACGTGATATAATGAGCTCCAAAAGGGCGAGTCAAAAAATTGGTTGCTTTTGATTGGTGAATAATAATGATTAGACCAAGTAATATATTATTAAATAGGTAGTCTCGCACTTTATACTGTCCAATTTTTTATGTTTATAAGGTGGGTATACGAAAATTAATAAACCACATCTGAGATAGTGTTTATAAGGTGGGTATACGAAATAAATAAATGAATAATCTAACCTCAAAATCTAGCAATTTCATTGGCAAATAACATTTTATTTGCACAACTACACTCAAGCCTATTCAACCCCATCTATATATTAGTACACTAATATTGTAACCCGAAATCCTAACTGTGTCTGTATATATACAGACACGTTTAAAAAATCGTTCAAAAGTCCAAACAAATCAACCAACTAACACGGTTGGTCTAGAGTTTAGACAATCACACACACACACACACACACACACACACACAAGTATACGGAGTCAAACATAGTGCAGAGAGCATTCCCACCTTTGTCATTTTGATTGCTGCATGTGATGATTTGCAAAGGGGCTGACCATATTATATAAATACACAGACTACAGACGCCTTTTGAGTTCTGCCACACCCAAAGAACAAATCAAACGCCCATTTCTTTCGTGGAAGCTCGCCTTGAGCTTTTTTATGTGCCAGACACTGCTGCTCGCTGAACTCAATCACACTGTTGTGATACTAGAACCACCCAATGGTACATTTGCACATGAGCTGAATCATTCATTCTTTTCCTTTGTTGATGAGAACTTGGTAATCATTTTCTGGTCGCCAAGAATTTCTTGGTTGTGATTGTGTGAATCCCTGTGAAGAAGTACGGCACAAAGCTGCCACCTCCATTGACATGTCTGGATTCATGATGAGGTGCCCAACTTCACAGAACCCAAACCCTAACTAACCTGACCTTGGGTTGGAGTTTAAACCGAGTATGCATACATATATATATAATTGTTGTTATTGCATTGGATTCATGGTAGGTTGGTGAATGTCATAACCTTAAAAGTGTTCATGAAAATTGTGTACCCAACCTGCCCTCAATAAATGTGCACAAATTGTAAGTCCACCTGACTTCGTATTAGGGTTTAGGGTTTAGGGTTTAAACCCTGGAACTGATTAAGGTCCATTTCCCAAGAGAAACTTACTACTGTACAAATGGAGTACCTACCTACTGGACTTTCTTCTTTAATAAATTCCTGGCAAAATAATAAATGTCTACCCCTCACTTCTCAAGAACTCACATTCCATGGGTCCCACCATTATTAACCCAACAACAACCCTAGTGGTGGTAGGACTGACTCATGGTCACATCAGGGGTTTCTTTTATGGATTTCATTTGTGATGTATGTAGCCAAAGTGAGGATCACCCAAGAAATAGTTTAGCCAATTCTGGCTACATACTAGGTATGAAAGTAGGGGCAAGAAAAAAAAAAAACAGAAAAAAATCCTTCTATATTCTTGACTACCTACTGGAACTTATCATTAAAAATCTGGAAATATTGAAAATAAAAAATTCTTTAAAATCTGGCAAATTTGGGGGTTTTTTTTTATGGATGAGAAATCCTTTCTATAGGTTGAAATTTGGCTAAAAATTTATCAGTGAAAGAAACACTAGGATCGAATTATATCAATTCCAGAATTGTTGAAATTTTCATATATATATCCAAAGAACAAAATTTTGTGCAGAGATTTTTTTAAAAAATTGGAATATTTTATTTTTGACATAAAAGGTTCAAAATAAAATAAAAACTCAACCCTGAAATGTTGAAATTGCCACATTACTACAATATAAGGTAAGGAACTTTTCTGAGATTCTTCTGTTTTTGAGGTACTACCCTTGTACAAGTGATACAATAAATATGATATAAAGACAAGCACTTGTCTTTTTTTCATTTTTTCATTTAAAAATTATTATTGGGATTTCAGTTTTTACCAAGTTTTGCATGGAATAGCATAAATTCAAAAATTTAAATCACAATGTTGTTGTGGTCCAAAATAGTCCTGACTTTGAAACATTTATTTGATATTTATGGTTAATAATGGCCTTGTGAAACCAAAGGATAATTGTATTTTTTCAGAAGAATTTTCTTAATAATAAAAAAAATTGTACATAATTTTTGGAAAAAGTTGGACCACAACAAATATGGTAGAGCACCAGACGCCATGGGCCCATCCCCAAGGGGGGGCCAACCCATAAGTAAAATCCTATCTCTGAGTAACGAACTATTTACATACAAGCTTTACACCCACCACAAAAGCACACTGACACTGGAGAGCTGGGGATCATTTGCATGTCCTTCCTTCACAATATTATTCTATTCTACTTGGTGCTTGTTTTGTTGCCCATGCAAATCATAGGTGAAGAACTCCAAGTTTGCATTTGACAAATCCATGAGAGTCCTTGAAGCATCTTCTGCATGTAGGCTACTGTAGCCTCACAAATCCACACAATAATATACATGTTTTGTGTATCACAAATAGTACATATATATATATATATATATCCATAGTGCACAATTTCACATAGACTGGATTCATCTCAACATACATAACTGGTCAAAAAATTTCTATTGTATTTGGAGGGTGCCTTATCCTCATTGAAATGCCTGGCTCAATAGTCAATAGAGAATGCCATTGTCCATGGAAGGTTCTCAAATTGAGAAACCTTATATATGCACATGATTCCTCCTCTCAACCTTATCACAACCATTTGTGTATAAAGGAAAATTCTACCTCTTCTTGGTTTTTGAAAGCAACCTTTCATTTTTGTTTGTTGTTTTTAAAAGAAATTCATGGAACCTTTAGTGTGATTAATAATATGGTTTAGGATCCCAACACGAATTTATGATTTAATACACCTTTGATTTCAAAGAATTCCCAAACAAATTTGGAGCCCAACACAATTTATGATGTGGTTTATTTCCATCTCTATTGCACCCAAGTAAAACTAATAAAGGTGCATCCATCCACACTTGGTGTTAGGAACTCTGGGGTTGAGTCCCTTAACACCATGCTAGCCATTTAGGACTTAAACTTAGTTGCCATGAAATTTTTATGTTAAGTTAACATTCATTTAAAATCAAGCTAATCACCCATTTAATCACCCACCTAGGATGTCACCTAAATTTTCATTTAACATTGACCTAACATCAAGTGTGAATGCACCATAAGTTGCCTAAATAGATACTCTCAATCACCATGGAGTGAGGTATTAGTGCAGGAGGAAATCAAGAACAAACACAATTTGGAAAAAGAAATCTTGACAACAAATGAGACCATATATAATAGCAATGAAAAGTTTTTGTATTTTCTCAAAGGGAGAGGAGTGCTGCTTTTTTGTTTGTTTTTTTGGAGAAAGGTAACTAATGACTTCACGACCAATTCACTAAGGGTGGAACATTTTTTTCTATTTTTCTTTTTCAAAATTCAATAAATTGGTTGGACATGATTAATGTAATGAGGACATAATTTCAAATTTTAACCTTAAATTAAAACCAAATAATGTAGCATGTGTTGTTGGTCCAAGTATGAATTGGTTAGCCAATGAATTTTTCATTCCAAAATCATTTTTTGTAAATTTAACTTCCAATGACAAAAACTAGTCAAAAATCAATATTTCCCACGTATAGGATTTAAAATATCCTATTCCCTAAGGGCTTTCCAACAATAGTAAAAATGCACCCAAATTCCCCTACAATTTTTTATTGTGATTTAAATGACTTTTTAATGAGAAAATTGTTCAATATTCAATAATTTTTGCATGCGAGTTGAAACATCATAAAACCAATTCAATATATTGCTACTCATTGAGGGCTTTCTAACATTACTAAAATTGCAACAAGAAGTGCCATGATTTGACAGATCTCAGCATGACAAACAAACAAACAACCTTTTTGCACAAATAGATATTAAAATTAGCTTACCATCTTTGACATTTGGCATTGGGGGGGGGATATAAACAAAGTCTTTTGTTTTTTTTTTAAAAAATAGTTTTTTCTCATTTTAATCTCAATATCATGTATATTATTTTACCTTTTTTTTTACTTTGTTATATGATGGAAATTGATGATTATAAAGAGACTTGGAATTTGGAAATTGATTGATGCTCGAAATATATATCATATTATGGTTGGTGCCAATATTTCTTTTTCAACTGTTTTTATTTGTCAAGAGAGACCAATTTTTGCTGAAAGCACACATTTTACATGTAAAAACACATTTTTTGAGTATTTCCCCAAAACATTCACCAAAAAATCAAAATGGGCTATTAAAAAATTCCATTATGTGGATGTTATTTGAACAATCTTCCTAGCCAATTTTATTATAGATTGGAAGTAGCTTCCATGTATGATGTAGAAACAAAGTCTTGTTCTATTTTTACTTTTTGTGACACAAAAAAAAGAGTCAATTTATCTCCCATATGATATGACATACAATTATAGCATGGTATGTATAAGAAAATTGCCAAGGGATAGTTCCCTACTTCCAACCAACCAATCAAACCAAAAGACTTATGATGTTGGATTACATTAAGCAAGTGATGTAACACATATTATTTCAAAGTGCTAGCACTTTTGGATGGAAATGAAGTTGGGGACCACGTTTGCATCAAACATTACCTTGTCAATGGGCCATTTGAATGGACATATGATACATGAATTTGGAAAATCTATTAAAATGCCTATGTTATTTTGAAAGTCATGTGTGTAAATTTGAACATATTTCATCCTTTTATTCGTTGTTTCATTTTGTGCACATTTGCTTTCATAGTAGGCAATAAATTTAAGTTTTGATACAATTATAGGGTAAGTTTTAAGATGATATGGGGTTGAGTTTCAACACCCTTTTATGTTTTAAAGGGTCAAGTGAATTCTCTTGCCCACACCAAGCACAATTTTTTCTACCACATTGAATAGCTAATAAAATCAATGAATATATCATTTGCAAGAAAACATAATCTTTTGGAAGTTAACATCTCATTTTTTAGATTATTAGAAATTCATTCTAGAACTGTAACTAATTTTCGATCATTTGTAGCCTTGATAAATGAATTGCAAGGACATCATTGTCATGAGGAAAGACATTATTGTGATCAAAACATGATGACATCATCTAAAGAGGGGGATTTGTCATGTTTAAACACATCATAAATTGAATCACTCCATATCCATTGTTGTCAATATGGTAACATATATGTTGCAACCCATAATGGATTTCATGTTGTAATTGTTGAATGTTTAAGGTGCCATGGAAAAGTTAAACTTATAAATATCTCTTTTGACTTCCACATTGCATTCCACACAACAATATATCAACAATCTTCTTTGACAAAGTAGCATTCAATGTGAGCAAATGTAATCATTAATAACTTTGATAGGATTACTTCACTTGTCTAATTAAAGCATATGGTTTTCTTAATGAATGTATGGTTTAAGAAGAGAAGTACACACTAGTTTAAGTTGCAATTTTATTTGATGGACTAACTTTGCTGATTTCATAATCAAAATCATAAGTTTCAACGACATTTTACATGCTCCAAAGCACATATCATAATACCTTGGGCGCTTCAACACATGTTTGTCAAATGGTATATTCCCAAATATTTTATTATTTTATTATTTTTTGAAATTTGTTTGGGAACAAATTCAACGTTTCTAAAATAATGTAATGAGTATTGAACTCACCCATGTACCATGGTATTTAACATTTAAAACCACTTGGTGGCTTTGTTTCACCTTCTATCCATTGTTCACCCGCCTTCACAACAATGTCCATTGTATTGTTGTTTAAACTTCAATTTTCTCATTTCCTTTTGATTTAGGGGAAGAAGGGCCTCTTGGATCATATATTGTGATTGCAACCAAACTCAAGAAAGTCATGAAATTGAAAAAAAAATCAACCTAAGAGTTGGCTTTTGCAAAATTACATGAAACATCAATTGTTTTTAAAAGAATTTCATAATGTTAAAAAGTGTATCAATCTTCCATTGTTTGGGGGAGAATGTTGCAACCTTAATTTGAGGTAATGATCAAAGGGCGGACATGCTAAGAAATTGCGTTCATAGCTAGCCCAAGGATCAACCACAAGGAACGAGAGACTCAAACAAACAAAAGGGTAAAATGTGGGTGTCAACAGGAGCTATTTGTAAGATTCCAAAAACATATTCTTACTCCTAAAATATGTCAAGCATGTTGAGCAAAATTTGAAGCAACAAATGATGTTTAAATTGAATCATATTTAAGTCATATTTTGAAAATTTTAATATGAGATTTTTTCCCTATTAATCATATTCTTTCGAAATTTCAAGATAGCAGACAAAACTTGTAGCATGATGTGGAAAGGAAAAATGTGTTTGAAGTTGGTGTATTAAAAAAAAAAGCAATTCACAACCCATCTTGGGAATGAGAATTCATGATATGTTATTTGAGTAAAAGGAATGTGAAATGTAATAATAATGAAAATACCACATGTCCTAAGTGATGAGGCTAGGGTGTGTGTGCATGATATGGAAAGAATATTGTATACATCCAATTTTTATATACTTACACAAGTATTCCAGTGTTCACAAAACTATAGAGATTAATTTTGATGGCCCAAAGTGCTCCCAAAAAATCATTATGGTCACCATAATAAGTTTCCAAATTTCCATATTTCTTCATCCATTAAGCCTAATGAAGGAGGTGACATAACTAGTGATCTACTAGAATGCCTTTCAAAGGAGATCCAAAGTTCATAAATAACTACATTTTTTTGCCATTAATATTTAAAAAAAGATTCTAAAGTTGAAAGGTTAGCATTGCAAGTGCAAGAATATGTTGTAACATTTTCTAATTGATAGGAGGTGAAAGGAGTTGCTAGAAACCATTTTTGGGAGCAAAACTCAACAAACTTATTATCACAATTGACAACTATGCTTCAATCCTTTCAATGTAAGAGGAATGACAATTTCTCCTTTGTCAAGAGTTCCAAGCCTCTTGTCATCATCCTAAACCAGTTTAATGCATTATGTGATGGACTCTATTGGAAATGTTCTTTAACAAGGTATAAGCATTCTAACTTAAAACATATGAGACCTGTATGAGTTTGCTGATAACAAAGACGTGCAAGTAAAAGCTACATTGGGTGGCCAAACAAATGTCTTTGTGTGTAGAAAAGAAAAACTAAAATTGGACATAAGAGCATCTCCAGAACAGAGATGGATGATCCTGCACAGTAAAATTGGATGAAGAAAAGTTAAAAGTATGCCAGTTTGGCTCAGGAAAATCAGTTTGGCGGAGCATAATTGCATACCCCGTTTGTGGTGGCTGGTGAAAGGCTGAGGAACACTGTGCACCTACACAAAAGAGTGTAATAAATATGATCTGACTACTGCTCCGTGTTTGTTATCGGTCTGTCATGATGATTGGTCCCGGTGGTTCGCTATTAGTAGTTCCTAACCTATTTGCTGTCCCAGTTTCAGTTTATGGGCGGGGTTGCAAAAAAGCAGATAACTAAACTTGGATGTGAAAATTATTTTTGCAGGGTTCCATACTGAGCACTGCTGGAGATCTTCTAACAAGAGGAGATGCACCCACACCCAATATGTAGGCCTCGATGATAGCTACGAAATCCAAAACGACGTGCAGATTATTTACATGTCTACGCCCATAAACATGAACTCTAGAACAATGTAAAGTGAGGATCAATTACATGCCATGATATGTGAACAATTGATCGATTTTATAATAAAAATTGGCCCTTTAGAAGAGAACTCTATCATGTGCATATGTTATTAAAAGTTCAAAGTCCAAACCCAGTTTCACTCTGTGTAGAGCCTGAACTTCATCGAGATTTTTGTGTACAGGCCACATTACTATTCAAATTAGAGACTTGACTATGTCAATCAAACATATGTCAGTTGAACTTTCTGTACATAAAATGTATCATGATGGAGTACATTGAACTGGATATATATATTTTGTTTTCTCTTCTACTTTCCATACCACAAGGTCCTTCACCTTCCCCTTCACCTCGTGTGTGTATATATATGTTTTATAAAGTCATATAAAACATTATATATACAATTTTCTACTGTGTTCTACAACCATGGCAAAACAAAGTACGGAATGCCCTGTTGATTCTGTTTTTGAAAGAGTGTCATATATTGGTGTCATATATTATTATGTTCACAACATTGTAATTGGCTTATTGGTGAAGACAGTTGTTGTCGTCTGTAGCCCGCCACTTCAGTGCCTACGTGTATAAAGGCTGTTGCGGGCTCTGTTGTATTGCCATTCCTCATTGGTGAAATGAGGAGTGTTCCCTTTCTACAATGAGAATCAGACATTTTCTGTCACAACCAACTTTTCAACTGGTATCAACTTTTGAACATACCCAACTGGTCCTAATATGGGTTTTCAGTGAGATGAGGAATGTTCCCTTTCTACAATGAGACTCAGACATTTTCCGTCACAACCAATGTTCAACTGGTATCAACTTTTGAACATACCCAACTGGTCCTAATATGGGTTTTTTTGGCCCCTTTTTTTCATACCCTGACAGGTACTGGTATTGGGTACTTTTAAAAAAAAACTTTCATACCAGTCTGGTACTGGCATTAGGTCCAAGGCCTTTTGCCTGATACCTATAGTACTAGTATAAAACACCGGTCCACAAGTCATGACCAAGTCTTTGCTTTGTATTCTTATTAGTTTGCTAGACAAAATGGCAAAGGCTCACTTCATCATTGCCTGAAGTCATTTCTGTCATGCATCCTTTCAAACTTCAAAGGAGAAGATAGCTCCCTAATTCACCTCTGACATACCTATGGTGCACAAACCATGCATAATTCAATGGTTGAAAAGAAATCACACACTTGGTTGGGTGGATCTCAAAAAATGAAAACTCTTTAAATATACCTAATGGGTCATTGAAAATAATAATTAGAAATATTTTGGGCAACATTATTGACTAATTGCCAACACCATGTGTTGTTGTCGATCCATGAAAATATCATTGACCTCTTTGGGCTTGATAAATTGCCTAAAGATTATACACCCTCCCGATCATGTTCTATTTCCAGCAACTACAGTGATTACCAAAAGGTATTGAGATGAACCTTTGGAAATTAGTACACTCATATGTATGGGTATTGGAGGGTCATGAATTTGAGTACATTATACCAACACTTCCAGTTCAGCCTCTCAAGTAATGTTGAGTTTGTTGTGGATTTGCTGGAGATCTCAACATGACAAAACATGTTGAATTTGTTTTGTTACATTGAGATCTCCCAAACCATGGTGCCCTCATTATGCTCTTGATATGATTGGAAAGCCCTCAATGAGTAGGGGGTGCACCAAGTGGTTTTGTTATGTTTAGATGTATAGTGTAGGAGTTATTGAATAATTCAATTAAAAAAATTATAGGGACATTGGGGCCCACTGTTGGTATTGTTGGAAAACCTTTGCTGAGTAGGGTTGCATGGACAAGATTTTGAAAATTTTAAGATCTATGGTGCATGAGATATTGATTAAATTTTTTCATTGGACATTCAGGAGAAATCCACAATTAAATTTTTAATGAAAATTGGATTTCAGACTTAGGTTAAAGAGAATGCATAACATGCCACATCTTATGATAAAAGAAAGAGATTCTAGTGACTGATGATTTGTGACCATCCTAAAGATCAGGCACAAAACAAAATAAGTGTAAATGTGAATACCTGCAAGTATTTAGTATTTACCACTCTTTCAGAGCTGGTCATGTTATTCCGGCCATAATTTGAAGACTATGGTTGTCTCGATCCCTTCCAAATCTTCCCTTTGTATTGATCCCTTAGGGTTAGGGTTTTAGATTGTTTGATCAGGGGTGGCCCACGTTCTAGAAGCTAAGTTCACAATTATGGGTAACATTGGGCATGCACAACCTAAACAATGGGTACTTGTTTATCACATCCAACATAGAGTGCTAATTGTTTCTCCAACCCACCCATAAACATGCAAAATTGGACATTATAAGGTGAGAGACAATTCCAATGCTACCACCTTCGCTAATCAAAAGTACTCCTGTTTTGTACAATGCCTTGTTGCCCAACTTTGGACATGCCAAAATGAAACTAATATAGCCTTTTCCATTTGGCCCACCTGTTTAGCCAAAAGAAGAGGACTACTAAGGGAAACAAGTTTGGGCTAGAGTGTCAAGCAATTAGGAACAAGATGGCAGATACATGGAAACTATGAGAACAACAAGGCACATTTGGCAAAGCATGTGGGATACATTTAAGGAACACAATGGAGTTGGACAACACAAGGGAAAACAATTAAGAACATCATGGGGAACAAGATCTGTAACCCAATGGAAAAAAATCAGTGTTATTAACATTGGCATTCTCATGCAGACTAAGAATTGGGCTTTGATGCTCCCAATTATGCAAATAATTTTGTGCATATTATTATTTATGTGATTTTGCTTTGTATCAATAGTTTTTGGGTGCTAATGTTTATCACATGACAACTAATAAATATTGTGTTATAGAATTAGTTATAGAATTAGGGCCTGATTCCACCTAGGAACGTGGTTGGGTGGTAATGGGTTCAAAGCATAATGGGTTTTCTCACACCCGATTCACATTTCAATTGTGATCTCAATCAAGAATTCACATTAAACCAGATGCTCTATTGAATGGCTTTTGAATAATGCCCTTTTTGTTTTAAAAATTTTACTCACCTTAAATGAAATCCAAACAAATGAAATCAAAATCAAAACAACCCAAGACTTAAAGTGTTGGCAAAACCTTCAAATGTAATGATATAAAAGCTATTGAAGAGCAAATCAAGTGTGTGTTTGCACTTTGAGCCTTGGTGAAGAATTTCAATTTATTCTGCAAAAAATTGAGGAGAAAACTTCATTCAAAAACTTCATCCAATGCACCATGCATTTAATATTTCTTTTTTTTCCATATGACCAAACCCCAATTGGGCACATGGTAAGGTCGACATGGGTTTTTCACAACCATGTCAACCTACAATTATGCAATGGAGGATTGACCTAACCCCATTGGGCACATGGTAAGGTCGACATGGTTTTTTCCCAACCATGTCAACCTATGATTATGCAATGGAGGATTGCATTGCTCACAATGGAGTTTGAATCATCTCTTCATTGAATTCCATCTCATAGTCACACATAAAACATGCACACCAATACCCACACCTCGTGTTCATTGATGTGCTTTCGAATCTCAAGATGTTGCAAAAGATGACACACTTGAGAGCCACACTCCTTGGGGAAGAACCATTGTAATTTCAATGACCCTGATCTACGTCAATCAAACTTCTGGAAATTTGGATCAAAGTCACCATAAGATTTAATCTGCAGCAATAGATTTACATATGTATGTCAAACTTAGTGTGACCATGAGAGAGCACTGTTCTCAGTAGAACTCTTCACATTGTGGCGATTCCAGTCCTTTCCTTACCAATGATAACAAGGGGTGTGTCAAACTGTAGCCTTGCCATTTACATTAAAAAGGGTATCTTAAGGGAAAAGAAGAATTATGGAAACTCAAATATTTCACCATGCAAAAATATAATCTTCCCAAAATCCTTAAAAAAAAACCAAAATCCTTCAAGATATCATAACTCTATAACTAATCTCAAGTTTCAACACAAGCCAAAATACCATGTTTCAAAATCCTCATATAAAAATAGACCTATCACCTAGGGGCCAAAATCCATTGAGCTACTACACTCTATAATGAATCTAAACACAATATCCTTGCTTTGGTAGGCAAGGCCAACAAAGAGCTGGTACATGGGTTTCCAGCTCTTTTGTCTAAATTTCTAGATAGTCATTGATGAGCCTCATGGAGAAAAATCCAAAGGGTGCTACATTGTTGCTCACAAAAAAGGAGATCACATTGGCCTGCCGACCATCTGGGCACTCTATCTATGGAATGAAATGGGCAGCTATTACCTCTCTTTTTGCTCCTAGCTGCTCTGCCCAAGCAGTCATAGTGTAAGGATCATTGACAGACATACAAATGATATTTGAGCTCCTTTCCTCTTCAAGCTCTCAGCATGCTTCAGAAAACTTGGCACATGAGCTTTTAGAAACACCCGGGCTGTAAAGTAAGTAAACAATGCCAGAGAGAACAAGGATCTTCTCTAGATGCAACACTAATGCTAGCACTTGAATGGTGAAATTGGGGAGTACTTACAGGTTGTCCAAAAAGGATGACCTGATTCTTCTTCCCCTACAAGAAAAACAGGACCATTTAGTATAAGCAAACCGCTATAAGAAACTGAACTCAGAAAACTTCCTTTGGAATCACTGCAAGCGGCTGAATCTGTATTTTGTTGTGTTGGGTGACCATGAAAACTCTCAGAGATGGACATTTATATGCAATTACAAAGACAAGTTCTCAGACAGCCTTGAGAATGTATATCTAGATCAGGAAGCTCTGAAGAGCATTTCCTTGTGGACAGCCCTTCTCTAAGACTCCTGCACTTTGAAATGACACTCACAAGTGCACTTGAGGTCATGAAACAACACTAGTTACAACAACACCCTTTTTTCCCCTAATACAAAGCCCGCAAAATGTGACCTAATGTGCAACTTTGTGTGCATAAATGCTGCTCATTATATGTTTGTGTGCCAGAACTGCTATTGTACAATTCTTTTTGGAATGGATTGTAGATGCTGATTGTAAGAAAAAAAAAAGCTTGGATGTACATGAGAGCTAGTGGAAAATTATTTGGATTTCCACTAGAACTCAGATTAATGTAGGCCCAATAGTGGAAATCCAAACATGAAATCCAAGTAAAACATTCCACTGGCTCTCATGTACATGATCCAACCTTTTTTTATTATTCCCCCTTACAGCCAGGACCTAGAATCCATTCCAAAAAGAATTGCACAATAGAAACACATTCCGTAAGGATTGCAGATTACTGGATATCTCTCTGAATCAGCCTGGACCCTTTGCTTTTCCTTCAAGGTCTTCCCATAAATGGCCTTGTTGCAGTGCCCTAGCCATCCATCCATTGGATGTATGTGATGAAGCCCATGTCCCATCCGAGTCGTTGATTCTGAAGGCTCACACCTCCCTTCACATTCTGTGCAATTTGTCCTCTGTGCATGCAGGGTGCTGTTTTTCTAGTGTTTCCACAGGGCACATTATATGGCGTAATGCTTCGTCCCCTTAAAATGTTCCTACCAGGGTACCTGACGAAATGCCACCCGTATGGGCAGGGTTTTTATTTTCAATTTTGTGATGTAGCTGAAGCAGCAATCATCCCTAAGATGATTTAGCCAGATTTGGCTATAGACTAAATATGAAAGTAGAAAAAAACCAGAATCCTTCCATATTCTTGGCTACCTATTGGGACTTATCATAAAATCTGGCAATTTGGAAAAACAAATTTTGAAACCTGGCGAATTTGGGCCATTTTTCCCATGGAAAATGTTCCTTTGCATAGGTCAAAATTTGGCAAAATTTTGCCCAAAAAAAAACACTGCATATGAGTGTCTCATTTTTCAAAATTCCCCTCAAGTTGTTCCACTCTAGAAGTGTGCATCCACATATACTACAAATCTAGGCTGAGGTTTTTACATACAAAAATAAGGTTTCTGGATAAGTTCCAGTTGTAGTCGGCTTGTTTTTGTGGGTCAATTTTTGCCCAATTTCAGCCAGTATTCATTTTTTCAATTTTGTAGTTTCAGAACTTTGGCTAAAATTTTCAAACTTTCAGTAAAATTAGCTGAATTTAGACTAAAAAACAGATTTTTCAAAAAAAACCGCTGATTTCAGCCTCAAAAGCATGTTTTCACCATATATATAGGAATTTTTTTGTGAAATATTGCTCAAATTTAGGACCCATATTCACCTAAAACTTAGATGCATGAAGGTTTCGTTGCAACTTGATTAGGGGCCACTTGATTAGGAGGATGATCTCCTATTTCATTTTATTAATAATTATAACTTTTAAAATTTAGTTTTCTTTAGTCAGCAAATCTTTGCATTAAAAGTTGTTGCCCTTGCACTTGTACAAGTTAAATCCAAAGTGTCTCTTAAAGGAAAACCCAATTGTTGTCTTGTTCAGACGTCTCACATTCCAATAGAAACTGTGATGGAACCCTCAGTGAGGTTATGACCCTGCTGAGCCTTCTTGTTCTTCAAATCCTTAAGCTTCGAGTTTTCAAATAAGACTTTTATTAAAAAATCAGTTTGGAGTCTAGTTTGGATCTTGTTTTTGGTTTGAAGTAGATTGCTATCACAATTATTTGAAAAAAAGTGAATTCATTTTCAATAGATCACATTGTAAATAGATATTTATCTCAACAATTTTGCCAATTCATGAGTTTGCAACATTGCACAATCACGATCTCACAACTAATTTTTAGAACAATGACATACAATAATTAAAACTTTCATAATTCTGCAAATTCATTTTTCAAATCGAGAATAATTGGAATGTTTTTGGAAATTCATGTTGATGGCATATAGAACCAGAATTCCATGATTTTTGCACCTTGGGTTCTTGGAGAGGAGGCCTATGTGTGTGAGAAATTTCAGCCCATTTGGAGATGGAGTTTTGAAGGGTTTTTCAAAGGTGGAAGCAAGTGGTGTGCACAAAATCAGTTTTTATTATATTTTGAGCAGCTTAACACTTGTGCCGATAAGCATTAGTACATGTAACTCACAAGTGGTGGGAATGTCATGCCGTCAACACTGCTAGAATGTTGTGTTACCAACTTTTGATTGTTTCTTGACTTGTTTGCGAGAGTATAAGTGTGGGATATGTGAGGCTTGTTGTTCCATAACAAGTTTGCAAAACACAAGTTTCAAACACAATGTGTGTACCTTGCTAGATGCCATGATGAGTTTGTGAAACACAAATAATATGACAAATTTGGGGTTTACCAAACAAGCCCAATTTGTCCATTTTTTCATTAAACCACAAATCC
>Ga0116227_10008777_pt1 | contig 18791 bp, 17 predicted proteins | sample S1TSphgellanicum_FD_89693 | JGI IMG/M metagenome (GOLD analysis project Ga0116227, IMG submission 89693) | Host-associated microbial communities from peat moss isolated from Minnesota, USA - S1T2_Fb - Sphagnum magellanicum MG | ecosystem: Host-associated > Plants > Peat moss > Unclassified... | reverse complement strand
GCTTTCAGATACCCCTTGTCCAGCACGACGGACCGGTCCGCCGGATGAATTTCCGACTGCCGGCGCGGCTGGATCATGCCGATGAATTCCGGGACCATGGTGAACATCCTTGTCAGCTTTACGGATGTCTAATATCTCTATAGATGAAATATAGAAAGATCCGAGGAGATCAATTTGGACGATGTTCGGCCCTTGGCCGCCGCGCCGATCGCCGGTGATGCGCAGGCGCTCGAAACGGCGCGTGAACTGGCCGCGACCTTTGCCGCCGGCGCCAGCGCGCGGGATGCCGGGCGGATCCTGCCGCACTGGGAAGTGGCGGCGTTCTACAGCGCCGGCCTTGGCACGCTGACCGTGCCGAAAGCCTATGGCGGGCCGGGAGTCTCGGCCGTCACCCTGGCCGAGGTTTTCGCGATCATCGCGGAGGCGGACGGCTCGCTCGGCCAAATTCCGCAGAACCACACCGCCTTCCTCGAACTGCTGCGATATGCGAACGATGACGCGCAAAAGCGCAAGTTTTTCGGCCTGGCATTGCAGGGGGCGAGCTTCGGCAACGCCCTGGCCGAGCGCCACGGCAAGACCACCAAGGACATCGCCACCACCCTGATCAGAAATGGCGACGGCTTCGTCCTTAACGGCCAGAAATTCTATGCCACCGGCGCGATCTATGCCAGCTACGTCCCCATCGGCGCCCTGGACGAGGCAGGCCGCTTATTCCGTGTCGTCGTTCCGCGAAACGCGCCGGGCCTGACCGTCACCGATGACTGGAACGGCATGGGCCAGCGCACCACCGCCAGCGGCACGGTCACTCTTGAAAACGTGGCGGTTCCGGCCGACCACGTGATTCACGTGCACGCATTCGCCGCGCAGCCGAATCTCTATGGCCCCACCTCGCAAATCATCCAGGCCGCCATCGATCTCGGGCTGGCACGCGCCGCCATCGCGCAGACCATCGCCTTCGTGAAAACCCGCGCGCGGCCCTGGATCGATAGCGGCAAGGACACCGCCGCCGAGGATCCGTTCATAATATCCGCTATCGGGCATCTGCACATCGCGCTCGCCGCCGCCGAGGCGATGCTCGAGCGCGCCGGCGAGACCATCGATGAAAGCCGCCTCGCGCTCGACGAAGCCGCGCAGCACCGCGCCTCCATCGCGGTCGCCGAAGCGAAGGTGCTGACCACCGAAATCGCCATCGAAGCCGCCAACAAATTATTTGAACTCGGCGGCACGCGCGCGGCGATGGCGGATCTCAATCTCGACCGCTTCTGGCGCGACGCGCGCACCCACACCCTGCACGACCCGGTGCGCTGGAAATTCCACGCTGTCGGCAACTACCACCTGAACGGCGCCGCGCCGCCCAAGCACGCCTGGATCTGACACGCTTTTTCCTGACCTCACAAAAAAGGCTTCACATGACACGACGTTTCTCACGCCGGCTTTTCACCGCACTCGCTCTGGCCGCGGGGCTCACCATCGGCGCCGGCCCGGCGCGCGCCGATTCGGTCAGCACGCTTGGGATTTCCTACGCATACTATGACCCCGTCAGCCTGATCCTGAAGGATCGGGGGATTCTCCAAGACACGCTCGGCCCGAATGTCAAAATCAACTGGGTGCTCAGCCAAGGCAGCAACAAGGCGCTCGAATTTTTGCGTGGCGGCAGCATCGAATTCGGACAGACCGCCGGCTCCGCGGCGCTGCTGGGACGGGCGAACGGCGCGCCCGTCCAGGTCATCGGCGTCACTACCAACGCGGAATGGACGGCCATCGTCGTACCCGCGAACTCGCCCATCACATCGCTGACGGAGCTGAAGGGCAAACGCATCGCCGCGACACCGGGAACAGACCCAGATATTTTCCTGCTCCGCACGCTCGCCACCGTCGGCCTTTCCGGCGGTGACATAACGTTGGTGCCCCTGCAGCACCCACTCGGCCGGCAGGCTCTGGCCGCCGGCCAGGTGGACGCCTGGGCCGGTCTCGACCCGTTCATGGCGGAGGCGCAGCTGATCGACCACGACAAGCTCATCTACCGCAACCCGAAGCTCATCTCCCCCGGCACGCTGCTGGTGCGCGAAGATTTCGAGGCGGCGCACCCCGACATCGTGAAAGACGTGCTGATCGCCTACAAAAAGGCGCGTGATTGGGCCATCGCCAACCCGGACGGCACCGCCGGCATTCTCGCCTCTGAATCGCATCTTCCGCTCGACGTGGCGAAACTTCAGCTCAGCCGCTCGCATTTCCAGGGCGAGGCGATCACGTCCGCGGACGCCCAGGCGATCCTGGCCGCCGCCCCGGTGCTGCAGACCAGCGGCAAACTTTCGGCCGGCGCCAATCTAAACCAGGCCGGGGCGACGCTGATCAACACCAGTTTTACTACCGAACTTGGCCTGAAATGACTATTCGGGCGCGAAGAGTCCCAGGCTGGCTGGTGGGCCTCATCGTGCCGGCGGTTCTGCTGGCGGCCTGGCAGGGGGCGGCCGCATCCGGCCTCGTGCCGCCCGCCATTCTGCCCGCGCCGGGCCTGGTCATCCGGACGCTGGCGGCGATGGCGCAAAGCGGCGAGATGGCGCAGGCACTCGCCGCGACCGGCTCGCGCATGTTGTTCGGCTTCGCGCTCGGCGCCGCCTGCGCCACGGTTCTCGGCGGTCTGTGCGGCTCCTCCGCCGCCATCCGCGCGCTACTCGACCCACTGATCCAGGCGCTGCGCAGCGTCCCTTCGCTCGCCTGGGTGCCGCTATTCATCCTTTGGCTCGGTATTTTTGAGGCCTCCAAAATCACCCTGGTCGCAGTCGGCGTGTTCTTCCCGATCTATCTCAACCTCGTCAGTGGCATCGCGAATGTGGACCGCAAGCTGCTCGAAGTCGGCCGGGTGCTCGGCTTTTCGTCCTGGCGCCGGCTGGTGCGGATTCAGCTTCCCGCGGCTCTGCCCGCCTATGTCGTGGGCCTGCGGGGCGGCCTTGGTCTCGGCTGGATGTTCGTCGCGGCGGCGGAACTTCTGGGCGCCACCAACGGTCTCGGCTTCATCCTCGACGACGGCGAGCAAACCGGCCGGCCCGAGCGCGTGCTGGCTGCCCTCCTGTTGTTCGGTCTGTGCGGCAAACTTACCGACTGGGCGCTCGCCGCCGCCGGCCGCCGGCTTGTCTCTTGGCAGGACATCGCGGCCGCCTGATGCCCTACCCTCTGCGCATTAACGGGCTGGAAAAATCCTATGGCGGCCAGCACGTCCTCGGGCCGATCGATCTGGATCTCGAAGCCGGCACCATCACGGCCATTATCGGCCGCAGCGGTTCCGGCAAAACCACGCTGCTGCGTTGCCTCGGCGGGCTCGAACAACCCACCGCCGGCCGAATCACCATCGGTGACGGCCAGGTCAGCCCCGCCGATATCGGCTACGTGTTTCAGGAGCCTCGGCTGATGCCCTGGCTGACGGTCGCGAAAAATACCGGCTTCGGCCTCGCCGGTTTCACGAAACCGGCGCGCGACCTCGCGATCGCCGAGGCCTTGGAACTGGTAGGCCTGCCGGACGCAGGCGGGCTGCTGCCCAAGCAACTCTCCGGCGGCATGGCGCAGCGTGTCGCTCTGGCCCGCGCGCTCGCCCCGCACCCCAAGCTGATCCTGCTGGACGAACCCTTTAGCGCGCTGGACCCGTTTACCCGCGAACAGATGCAGGACCATCTGCTGCATCTGCACGAGCATTACGGCGCGACGATGGTGCTGATCACCCACGACATGGACGAGGCGCTGGCGCTCGCCCTCCGCATTATCGTGCTGGACGGTCCGCCGGGGCGCATCATTGGGGATTTTTCACCTGACCTGCCGAGCCCTGCGGACCGCGTTTCGGCCGCGTTTTTCGCGTGGAAACGCCGGCTGACCGCCCTGTTCACCCGCCAGTCGGCGCCACCGCCCGAAGCGGCCTTTTCCGACCAACAACCAGCCCAGGAGAATTTCCCATGACCAGCCATCTCGTAACGTTCCGTCTGACCGGGGAGGGCAGCGGCGTCGCCCAGACCATCCGCGAGGAAGGCAGCCCGCATGTCATCCACACCGATGCCCACCCCGCTTTCGGCGGCCATGAAACCGCGCCAAGCCCGCTTGCCTACGCGCTGGCGGCGCTGACATCCTGCACTCAGGTCACCTCCCAAATCGTCGCGCGGGACCTTGGCCTTACGCTCGGCAAGTTTCGCGTGGCGGTGGACGCCAAACTGGACCCGACCGTACTGGCCACCGGCGCCGAAGGCGTGAGCAATTTTACCCGCCTGACGCTGGACGTGAACATCGAAACCGACGCGCCGGAGGACAGATTCGCACAGTTCAGCCGCGAGGTGGAACGCCGCTGCCCCGTCACCCAGCTCTACCGCCGAAGCGGCGTCCACGTGACGACATCCTGGACCGCCAAGGCGCCCGCGCTGCAGGAAATAATCTAAAGCTTTATGTCAGGTCAAAGGAAAATCGGCCCAAACCCCGCGCGAAGCGAACCAGACATTTTTTGGTTACTTTTTTTCAACAAACTAACTGCTTCCTTCGCTTTCTCAGCGCGCCAGCGATATCTCCGGCTGTGATTTTCGATCAACCTAAAAATCCTGACGTGAAGCTTGCAAAACATCCCGCTCAAAAAGCGTGTGTTGCATTTCTGTTAAATCTCCTGTATCTCTACATACATGATAGTCATTTCGCATCTCGGCATTGAACCCGCTTACGCAACCTCAGGATTGTTGGTTGGTCTGCTCGTCGGCCTGACCGGTGTCGGCGGCGGTTCGCTCATGACACCGCTGCTGGTCCTGCTGTTCGGCTTTCATGCCTCCACGGCGGTCGGCACGGACCTGCTGTTCGCTTCGGTTACGAAGACCGTGGGTACGACGATCCATAACGCCGGCAAAACCGTGGACTGGCAGATCGTCAGGCGCCTGGCGACCGGCTCGATCCCGGCCACGATCCTCACGCTGATCGCGATTCATCATTTCGGGGTCGAGAGCAAGGGCGTGGCGACCGCGATTTCACTCACGCTCGGCGTGGCGCTGCTGATCAGCGCCATATCGCTGCTCGTCAAGGACAAGGTGATCGCCATCGCGACCGCGCGCAATCCGGATTTTGGTCTGCATACATCGTTCTGGCTGACGGTTCTGGTGGGCTTCGTCGTCGGCATTCTGGTGTCTTTGTCCTCCGTCGGGGCCGGCGCGCTGGGGACGATTGCGCTGTTCTTTCTTTATCCACGCATTCCCATCATCCGTGTCGTCGGTTCGGATATCGCGCATGCCGTGCCGCTGACCTTGATCGCCGGATTAGGGCATTGGTATTTGGGCTCGGTGAACTTTCATCTGCTGGAGTCTCTGCTGGTTGGCTCTATTCCTGGCATCATACTGGGCAGTTACGGTGCGCGCTATGCGCCGGACTGGCTGTTGAAACCGTCTCTCGGCGTCGTGCTCACGCTGGTGGGCCTGAAAATGCTGACGGCCTGAGTTGCAGAAGCCCGCGCGCAAAGCGTTAATTCTTGGGCTAAGCCTGGGGAAGGTCGCGCAGTTGGCGCGTCCGCTTTCCAGCGCCGGCGTAAAGGTTTGGGTGGCGTCTGGCGATCAGGATGATTTGTCAGCGCTGCCCCGAGACGATCATATCTTCGAGCATAAGCTCTTCGCCGGCCGCATCGCCTCGGTGCACGAGGTTTTTGAAGCGATCGACGCCCATCCCGGCGCGCTGGATTTTGTCCTGTTTGAAGCGGGGAACCCGGAACCTGCGGTAAAGGCGGACAAACGCATCGCCGATGCGATCAGAGTAGCGCTCATCACGGTCATTTCCCAATCAATACGGCGCATGGTGCCGCTGGCGCATGGCCGCATCTATGTCCATGACTACAAGCCGGAACGCCGCGGTTCCAAGTTTCCGGCGTTGTTTTCAAAAGTCCAGACGGTCGAAAAGCTGGTCGAAGGCGCGGCGGCGGAAGCGAAGGCGGCCGGCATCAAGATCGAATATTTATCCACGGTCGAGAGCCTCAGCGAGATCGATTATTTGACCGGTCCTTCTGAAGCGCTTCGGGTTGAACGAGAGCAGGAAGGAAGGAAGCAGTTACTTTTTTGAAAAAAAGTAACCAAAAAACTTTTGATTCCCTAGGCGTTTGAGCGGTCATACTGTGGCCACTCAACAGCCGAGGTTAGTAAAAGTTTTTTGCGGAGGTTTTTTTCAAAAAAGCGACCGCTTGCTTTGCTAGCTCTTAGCCCGCGTACGCTTCTTCACCACCGGCGTGATTTTTGCCGCCGCCGCCTTGCGCAAGCCTGGTTTTCTGGCGGGCTTGCTGGCCGGCCGCGATGCCGTAGTTTTGAATTTCACTGACGGGCTGTCGAGTTCGTCCTTGCGGCGCGCGGCGGCGGCGCGGGCGGAATCCGCGCCATCGGCAAAACCGCGGCGGACGATGTTGCTCTCAGGCATCAGCTCCGCCAGGAACACCGCGCCGAATACCACGCCATAGGAAAGTCCGTAGGCGGTTTTGTAAACACCGGTACCGAGGGACTCTTTGGCTTTCTTGGCGGCGGCGGTTGCGGATTCGCGGGAGTTGGCGGTCGCCTCGCCGATTGTCTCGGCCGCCGAGCTCAACGCGTCTCCCAGGACGGATAGCGGGTCCACATCGATTTTCTCTTTTACTTTGGTCGCCATAATCATGCCTTTCACTGCAAGTCTGATGGGGATGAAGGTTGCGCATTCGAATGACTTTGTTCTGTCATATTGCCAGAAGCGTCAACATATAAAACGCCGGAAATGCCAGGAAGAACGCCGATTTTGCGTGTTGTGACATGGCAGTCACCGCCGGCGCGGGTGACTCGGGAGGCGGTCATGAGACCGGGCGCCGGCGGGCGAAGCGGACTTCGTTTTCATCGATCGCTCGGGTCATCTTCGCAATCATTTTGGGATGGCGGGCGCGCTTGATCCACAGCCAGGCCAGCCCCACCGCCATGTAGGCGATGAAAATATAAGGCAGGATATTGTTCGGGTACCTGGGCGGCGGGAATAAGGTGGAGCCGGGAATGCCGACGGTGCCCAAAAACGGCAGCGCCATGAAGCCGACGGCGGCCACGGCAAAAATGACCGAGCGCGCGGTGAGCTTGCCGATGCCGCGCAGATATAGCGGGGCGGCGATCGAAATCAGTACATAGACCACGATGAATCCGAAGCTGCAGAGCGTGCCGAAATAGCCCTGCGCGTCAAACGCCGTGCAGCCGGCGAGATAGCAGCCGGCGGGCAGCAAAAAAGTGATCAGGCCGGCAAATCCGACGGCGATATAGGGTGTTTTGTTGGCTTGATGCGAAGCACCAAGCCGATCGAAAATCAGGCCGTGCCGCGCCATCGAATAGATGATGCGCGCCGTCGAACTGATCGACGCCAGCGTGCAGGAAAAAAAGCTGAGCAGAATGCCGATGTTGATCAGCACGCCCAAAACGCCAAAACCCATGGCAGAAGCCAGATGGTTCAGCGGCGCTTCGGCGGTGCCCAGATCGGCGGCGGTGCCCTTGTAACCCAGCACGACCGTGTAGGCCATGATGATGAAGATCAGGCCGGAGATGACGACGCTCTGCATCACGGAGCGCGGTATGGTCGAGAGCGGATTTTTGGCTTCGTCGCCCAGCGCCGTCGAACTTTCAAAACCGGAGAAGCCGAACACCACCAGCACGATCCCGACCAGCACGCCGCCGGGCTTAACGCCGGTCAGCCGCCATTGCGCTGTATCGACGACAAAACCCTGATGCCGCCAGATCAGCATCCCGAGCACCAGAACGGCCGCCAGCGCCGCACCTTCGCAGGCCAGCATCAGCTTGGCCGAAAGCTGCACGTCACGGGAGGCGATCATCGCGGCGGCGATGGCAGCGGCCGCGAAAATCGCGAGTATGGACAAGTGAATCCCAATCTGACCCAGCATCTGTTCGGCGAAAATGCCGAAGCCGCATAACGTGGACATGCCCGTGAGCATATACGCGAACGACAGCGCCCAGCCGCTCATGACGCCGGCGGTCGGCCCCAGGCCCTGGACAATGTATGTGTATAACGAGCCCGACGAGGCGGAGCGCCGGGCGAACTCGTTCACATTCAGGCTGACCAGAACCAGCCCCACCATTCCGAGCAAAAACGCCAGCCAGGTCCCGTTACCGGCGGTGGCGAAAATCAGACCCAAAATCGCCGCCGGCACCGTCGAGGGCGCGATGACGGAGACCGACTGCGCCAAAACCTCCACGTAGGACAGGCAATCGCGTTTCAGGCCGGAAGCACCGGATGCCGCCCATACGGCCTCGGCCGCGCCATGTCTGGCGCCGTCGTCAGGCATCAGCCGATCCACGCTGAGGGAGAAAGGTCCGGCCAGCGGGGCGCGCCGCCGCGCAGAAACGGGACAAATCGGCTGATGCTCGCATAATGGTTTGACAGACTCCCACACCGGCCCCTAAAAGACGCAAATTACTAACTCTATCGGAGTTGTAGTGGTAAGATTTAGAATGTCTTATTCTTTTATGTCAAATCAGTGACAAGGCAGCGCGCAAAATTCCGCTTGCTGACGCTGGATTGGCCTGGGTTAGTGCAGACAGTCTCCATGCCCATTCAAACACGCGAAGGATAGCATCCACCATGCCCGCGGCAGCCGCATTTCGGAAAGACGCCTCGCCTTCCGGCAATCGGCAAACGGGCCGCCGCCGGCGCGCCAGCGCGGGCCCATCAACCACCGCTCTAGCTGCCGCGACCAGCCGCCCGCGGCGGCGCAAAGCCCAGCTTGCCAGCTCCGTGCGGCTGGATGGCGTGATGCCCCCACCGGCGCCGGTGAAAATGTCCCATCTGCTGCTGGAAATTCTGGCCAAAACCAGGGGCGCCAAAACAATCTCGCTCGAACAGATTTTTGCTGCCATCGGCGAAACCCATGCCGGCCCATCCCTGATGCTGATGTCTCTCCCGGCGATCCTGCCAGTTTCCGGCACCTCGGATTTCGTCGGCCTGCCGGGTGCTGCCGTCGCCGGGCACATGATGATGGGCCAAAGCGAAATCAAACTGCCGGCCTTCCTGCTGGAGCGCTCGGTCTCGCGCAAATCGCTCAGCGTCATCATCCACGCCATCCTGCCGGCGTTGCAGATGCTCGAAAAAGTAACGAAACCGCGCTGGCGCTGGATCAATAATTTCGCGGTGCAGCGCCTGCTCGGCATCTTCGTGTTTATCCTGGCCCTGGCGCTGGCGTTTCCCATATTGGGCTTCACCGTGCCGCACGCCGCCGCGCTGTTCATGATCTCGCTCGGCATGGTCGAGCAGGACGGGCTGGCCGTGCTGATCGGGGTCGTGGTGGGCGTGGCGTCGCTGATTTTGATGACGGGGCTTGGGCTTTCCGCCGAAATGATCCGCTCGCGCGCCGGCGGCTGGGTGAAACGCAACCTGACCTTTCTGGCGCGCACATGGGCGGCGAAGTTTCTGGAAAAACGCTCTTTGCGGCGCGCCAATCTGCTCACCGCGCGGTGGGCTGACCTGCTGCTGCTCTGGCAGCCCGAGGCGGTACCTGCGAAAATCTCGGCAACGCCTGCAAGGCGGTGCCCCAAACCGCGCAAAAAGACGGCGAGAGCGGTTTGAAAAAAGAAAAAATCTATGAATTTCCCATCGACAGCGCCCTGACACCAGCCAAGCGCAAAATTGTCGAAAAGCACATCGCCGGCATCTCCCCGCTCTCGGACAAACCGGTATCGTATGAGTGGGACGAAGGCGAGGGCACGGTGCTGCGCGTCAAAGTCGATCCCGTGCTGTTTGAAGTTCATTTCCAACTCGAAATAGTCGAACTCTACGGCGCCGCTCCGTTATGGGCGCGGGTGCTGTTCACCAAGAAAAAGAAGGCCGAATTGCAGGAACACGTCGAGGGCATCCTGCATCAGGCAAAATTCATTCTGCCTAAGAAACTAGCAAAAAAGCCGGCGAAGGCGAAGGTGAAGAGTTAAGGAAAACAGTTACTTTTTTCGAAAAAAAGTAACCAAAAAGCCTTTGCGAGTGGGCGTGGGCACCGCGGCTGTCTTTAATCGCCCCCGCTGGCGGCGATTAAAGACAGCCGCGGTGCCCACGCCCACCCGCAAAAGTTTTTTGCGCGCTTTTTTTTAAAAAAGCGCTGCTTGCTTTCTTCTTTCCATCTGCTTCGCCAGGCCACGTAATTGCCCCCAGCGCCGCCCGAAGACCACCGCGGTGCCGGCGTTCGATATCAGCCCCGCCTCGCGGCCGCCCAGATTGGCGACCAGGCCGCCCGCGGCGCCGAGCAGATTTGCCGCATAGACCACGCGATAATCCGCCCGCAGATGCCCGCGATGGGCCTCGCCAATCCGCGCCAGCGGGACCAGCGCGTGCAGCCCCGGCTGCAGCAGCACGACATCCGCCGCATCCTGGCCCATCGTCGGCATGCCGGCCGTCGAGATACTGAGCTGACTCGCCTTGATGTAAGGCAGCACCTCGGGCGCCGCGCCATTGCCCACCCACACCGCCCGCGTGCCGAGCTTGGCCAGAATCTCCACCTTGCCGTCCGCGCTCAGACCGCCAAAAACCGTTGAGATGCCGGCGGCGGCGGCGATCTCTTCCGCCTTGGCCTCGGCCTCAGATGAGAGATACATGAAGCGCGCCGCCTTATGGCGCGCCTTCAGCGCCGCCAGCGCCTCGCCGGCTTCCGGCGCGCCATGGCGGTGCAAAATCACAACGCCGGCGACCTTGCCGTCAAGCCGCACCCATAGCGGTTCGGCCTCCGCGCCCTGATGGCGCTGGCTGGCCCGCCACAGCGCCGCCGGAATATCCGCATGCCCCGTAGCAGCCTGTGTTGCCACAGAAAAAGCCTGGCCATCGGCCGCGACGCAGCGAATCACGCCGGCTTCGCGGCCGTATTGCTCGATGGCCGGCACCGGCGCGGCCCGCCGCGCGCTCTCCAGCCGCAGCGCGTTGCCCCGCGCGCTCGCGGCGCCGGGATAAGCCGCGGCGGCGTAGCCCAAAACCCTCTCCGCGGGCACATCTCCCGCCGTGATCACGGCGGCCACCGACAGCCCAGGGCGCGCCACATCCGACGTGTTGTCAAAGACGTAAATGTCAGCCTCGGTCAGGCGGTCCAGCTTGGCGGGGTCGCGGAACACGATGCCGTTCGCCAGACCCCGGCCCAGCCCGAGCAGCGCGGTCAGCTGCGCGCTGAGCCGCGGCGCGGTGGCGTAATCCGGCCGGATGATGGCCTGCGAAGGACGGATCGTCCGGCTCAGCAGCAGGCTCAGCCCGGCGAGGGCGATGGCGGGCTGGGCGTTGCGGTTGGCGATTTCCTCGGCGCGCGCGGCCGAAGGCAGGCTCGGGATTGTGCCCTGCGGCAGCACGGCGGCGATTTCCCAGGCGATTGTCCGCCCGCCGGGCCGCTCCACACGAATCGTCAATTCGCCGTCGCGCACCCTCGTATTGGCATATACCAAGTCGCCTGGCCGCTTATCCTCCACATCCGCGGCGGCTGACAGCATCGCCTCGTTCACCACCGCCAGGCCGCCGGTCACCACGCCGTCCGCCGGTATCGTTTCGCCGCGCGCCACCACCACCATGTCGCCCGGCGCCAGGGTATCGGCGTCCACCGCCGTGATCCGACCGTCCTGGCCGAGACGCCGCGCCGAGAGCACCTGATGCCGGTAATCGGCGAACAGCGCCCGCTGATGTTTCGTGAGCAGTTGGAACGAGACTTTCGGCCAGAGCTGCATCAACACCGCAAAGATTGTCGCGTTGAACGGCATGCCGGTCCACAGCATGAAGCCCAGCCCCACCGAATACAGCGCCGGCAGCCCGACCTGCCAGTGCGCCAGTTGCCGCGAACCGTTGATGACGTTGGGCAGGCTGTTGAGGGTCACGCCCGCCACCGCCCAGGGCCGGATCGCCGGCACAAAAAATTCACCGGCGGCGGCCAGGCCCAGCAGACCGCTGACCAGCACCAGGCGCTTGTTGGAGGGCGGGGCGCGCGTGCCGCCCAGCACCACCGGCCAGCTCTTCTCCAGCCGCCGCACCAATTGGTCCACGCTGACAACTTCGGGATCGAAGCGGATGGCGACGCTCCCGGTTGCGACATTCGCACTTGCCGCCGCGACGCCGAACAAGCGCGACAGCTCTTCCTCCAGCCGGTAGGCGAGGCCGCGCCGCCGGCGCAACAGCCGATGGCTCAGCCGCAGACGCGGCCCGTCCTGGGACTGCAACTGCCAGGTCGTCAGCGTATCCGCGATGCGATTGACCCGGATTCTCTCGCCCAACGCCGCCCCGAGATATAGCCCGCCGGCGCCCAGCGCGGCCCCCTCATCGTCGAAAATTTTTAGCGCCCGGCTCAGCTTTTGCCAGATCCGGGAGGCCTGGTCCGAGTGCTCGTAGTGAATGCGGCCGTAATCATCGCGCCGGCGCAATTCCACCGCCGCCACCTCCGGCACGCTGAACACCTGCGCCAGAAACCGTCGCACGTCCGGTTCGCCGAACAGACTGGGGCTCCAGATCGAGACGCCGTCGCGGCCGGGGGCGATGCGGATTAGAGGCAAGTAAGGCCTGCTTTTTCTGAAGAAAAAGGCGCCCCGCCTGGGGAAGCAAAAAGACTTTTGCTCCTGGGGGCTTTGGTGGGAGCGCGTCCTTTAAGTCCGCGGGCCGGCGGACTTAAAGGACGCGCTCCCACCAAAGCCCCCAGGAGCAAAAGTTTCTTGGTTCTTTTTTTCAAAAAAGAACTCCTTTCTTCATGCCTGAAAGGTCAGCTGCGCCGGCCGAAGATCCGCCTCGCGCTCCTGTTCCGCCCTGACCCTGACGACCTTGCGCAGCGGCAGCAGTCCGTTCCCCAGCGCCAGCAGCCCGCCGACCTGGTTGAACATCATCGAGTGCATGACGCCGAATCCGGCGAAGAAGGCGCCGCCGATGCAGATCAGGTTCGGCCCCAGGATCAGACCCCAGCTGCGGTTGATGTTGCGGTGCAGGTCGCGCGAAACGTCCTGGAGTTGCAACAATTTGGCCAGGCTCTCCTCCATGAACACCACCTGCGCGGTGTCGGTCGCGATACTGGAGGCGCCGCGCAGTGAGACCGAGACGTTCGCGGTTTTAAGGGCCAGGGAATCATTCACCCCGTCGCCGATGAAACAAACCGTTCGGCCTTCCTTCTGCAGCAGTTCGACATATTTGGCTTTGTCCTGCGGCAGCACCTCGGCGAAGTAGCGGTCCATGCCGAGTTTTTCCGCCAGCGCCCGCGTCGGCCGTTCGTGGTCGCCCGAAATAATAGCCAAATGCTTGGCACCCCGGGCCCGCAGGCCCGCAATCACGTCTTCCACCTCCGGCCGGTTCGCCGCCCGCATCTCCAGCGCGCCGCCGAGCGCGTCATCGACGCCCACCATGATGAGGGAATGGCCTTCCAGGTGGGTGCGCTCCATCTCACGCTCCAGCACCTCCGGCAGGCGGATGCCTTCGTGCTTCATGAAGCGCGCGCTGCCGACCCGCACGGTGTGGCCTTCCACGTGCACGGTGATACCGTAACCGACATGATATTTGGAATCATCGGTCGGCGGCAGCGGCAGGCCGAGGCCATGAAACCGGTCCAGAATCGCCTTGGCGATCGGGTGGCTGAACTTGTTTTCGGCTGCCGCCGCCCATTGCAGAATCTGGGTTTCGGAATGGGCGCCGAAGGTGAGCACGCGGCCCACTTCCGGGCGCTCGCGCGTCAGCGTGCCGGTTTTGTCGAACAGGTAGGTATCGACTTTGTGCATCGTCTCCAGCGCGCGGCCGTCCTTCACCAGAATGCCGTATTGCGCGCACAGCGTGAGCGAGGAGAGCATCGCAATGGGTGCAGCCATCCGGATGCCGGTGCCGAGATCGCAGTTGACGATTGCGACCGCGCCATTGCTGCCCACCGTCGCGACCCCCAGCGCGCCCAGCGCCAGCGTCGGCAGCACCGCCATGTCCGCCAGCTTCTCGCCGCGCGATTGTGAATGCAGTTTGTAGCCGGCGGTGTCGTTGAGAATCCGCGCCAGCTTCGCCGCGGTGGTCTCCTCCCCGGCGCTGGTCACCGCCACCCTGATCTTGCCCGCCAGCAGCGTCGTCGCCGCGAACACCTTATCGCCCTTGATCTTCTCGGCGGGTGCTGATTCGCCGGTCAGCGTATGCTGGTCGATCATCGCCATCCCATCGGCGACCTCGCCATCCACCGGCACCGTCTCGCCAGTGTGAATCACAATGATGTCGCCCACCTTCAGCTTCTCCAGCGGCGTCTCGATCTCCTTGCCATCGACCTCCAGCCAGACGAAGCGCGGCTGCTTGCCGAACACGTTCAACAGCATTTTTTTCGAATTATCTTCGGTCTGCTTCACCAGCTTGCGCGCAGCGCTCAGGCTCCAGGCCAGCACGCTGCCGGCAAAAATCTGGCCAGTGGCCAAGCATACCAGCACCACGATGGCATCCAGCACGTCAACTCCGAGCCGCTTTTCCTTGAACAACAAGTCATAGGCGTTCTTGAAACTGGGGATCGTTGTATAAGCAAACGCTACGGCGCTGACTTGCGCCAGAGACGGCACCAGAAACCGCCCAGTCGCCGCCAGCAGGAAGGATGCGGTGGCGATCGGTAAATCAAGGTCGAGCTCGGCGATCGCCATCTGCGCCGCCTGCTCGGCCGCCTGCTGCACCACCTCCTCCAGAATGTCGATCAGTTGGTGTTTGAGAATCTGTTTTGGATTGAAGCAGATCAGCACGCTGGCGGTGAGTTCGTTGGTGGCGTAGCGGTCCACCCCGGTGGCGTTCATGAGCTCGCGCTGGATGGTCTCAAAAACCTCGCGCCGGCGCAGCAGGATCGGGTTGCGCAGCCGCAGCCGCCCGTCGATCTCGTGTTTGACGGCCCAGCTCGAAAGCCGGGTGCCATGGCGGAACAGGCGCACCACTTTGTCATCCGCCGGGATCAGATGCCGCGGCAAGACAAGCGTTTTGGCCGGCGGGCTCCCGTCGCGCAACGCGCGCGCGATTTTGCGGACGATTTCGCGCCGCAGCGGCGCCTCGGCCTCGAAGCGGATTTCCGCGCGTTGTCGGACGGGATCAATTTCGACTTGGCGCACCTCGGGCGCGGCAAAGGCGCGCTCGAAAAATTCCCGTGCCTTGGCGGTCCGCGCATCAGCGAATAACGCCGCGCTGCGCAGCAGAACACGCCCCTCACCCGGAAATGAGATATCGACATCCGGCGTCGCCGCGGCCGGCTGCCGCCGGCGCCCCGCTTCCGCCGGCCTGTCGGAAACGGATTCGGTCTTGACTCGAAAGCCTTGCGCGCTGGTCATAGTCTAGGTCTCGCCAAAAATGCAGGGCGGCCAGAATATATCCACGGGCGTGCAGCTGCGCGGCCAGTCCGAAAGCCTCTTCATCGTTGCGCCCTGGACCTGCGGGCCAGCCGCCTCCTCGCGTTTCGCTCGGCCTGAAGATCCTCCAGCGCTTCTTGCCTTTCAATCGCCCGGCGTGCCGCCCCGGCATAGGCCTGGCCCAGCACCGCCTGTCCGGCCCTGAGCAGCGGCGTCAGGTTGCGCCGAAGTTTTTTCCATGGGCTGACGGACGGGTCGGCATCCTCCGCAATAATCTCGTAGTCGCCCACGCCGCCATTGATGTCGTGTGTGGTCATGGATGAGTCAAATGATTCGGCAGCAAAGAGGCCGGGTGGGAGAGAGGTTCCAAATCATTGTGAAGCTTTGATGACTCTCAATGCAAAGTCAAGTCCGCCTATAGGGAAATAGTTGGCTCGTGAGGAGGGCAAGATGCCCTTCGATGTCATCTTCCAAATTCGGCTCTGAGCACCGGCGCCAGATCGGTTCTTTCCCAGGAGAAAGTTCACAATTCCTCGTCCGGAGTGCGGCCGAAATGGGATATTCACCGGGCCAGACGACTTCATCGCGAGCTCGGCGGCACAGAACGCCCCTGCAAACCCTCCACCAATGACCGCAACGACAGGAGAGGAAGGATGCATGGCCGTCACAAAAATTACGCCTATAACAAAAGTGGATTGGTATTTTTTACTCGTCCCCCACCGTCTCGCCAATGGTGAGGCCCGGCTTGGTTCAGACTGGCTGAATGATGGTGATGCACGCTTTCGCATCGGCTTGCTATGTCAGTGTGGCTGGGTCAGCTCCAGGCGTGCAGCGGCGGGCTGGCGCCGTTTAGAAAGTAATTTCCCAGAATGGCGAATTTCCAGCGCACCGGGTCGTGCAGCGTATGCGTGCGCGCGTTGCGCCAATGCCGGACCAATCGGTGCACGGCGAGCGTAGAACGCGTGCCGGCCAATTCAAACAATTTGTTAGTCGCGGAGATCGCCAGCTTCGTACTCAGCACTTTCGCCGCTGCCACCGCGATTTGCGCCTAAGCCACGCTCGCCTTATCCGGTGCTGCCACCGCCGTGTCGATCGCCATCCCCGCTTTGTCCAGATCGACGATTGCCAGACTCATCTGGTCAAGCAGGCATGGTTCAATTCGGCTGGGTGTTTCGATCACGAGGCTCATGCCGATCTTCTAGCACGGAAAGACAGCGGCTAAACATAGTATTTTCTCGATTTTCCGGTTGTTTTTGCCGATATTTCGGCCGATCTGCGTTTTGCTAATATCGCGTTGATATAAAATAGGTTTTTGGCTTGCCTGTTGCTTTTTTGCCTATTGGCTGAGTGGAGCGAGCTGTCTCCGCAACTTTCGGCTAGGGCTCGACAAGTCCGCTGGCGAGGGAGAGTTTGGCGATAAGCTTGTTTCCCACAAGGGATCAGTTCCGGAAGACGCAGATCGCGACGTATGACGAACTGGTTTTCGTTGCCGACGAGGGTTGTATTATTCCCTTTTCTTGAAGACAGAATATCGTATTTTCTTTGGGACTACGCGAATAGGCAGGAGATCGGCGCTGCCCAGAGGCGATCGCCGAATGGCACGGCCCGATTGTGGTCAAAAAGCACCAAGCCCATCTCGAACTTATCGCCTGTGGCTTCCTTCAAGCGTTTTAGGCCGCGGAAGTCGGCGGCGTTCACGGATGCCGCCGCCTTTACTTCAACGCCGATTATCCGGCCCCGGCGATCTTCGATCACCACATCCACCTCATTCTGATCCTTGTCCCGGTACTGGCTGAAACTCAGGCGTTCACCACTCCATCCCGCCAGTTTCATCAATTCGGAAACGACAAAGCTTTCCAGGATGGGCCCAAAAATTCGCCGGTCTTGTGCGACCCGCTCCGGGGTCACGCCGCGCAGCGCCCCGAGTAAGCCGGAATCCAGGAAATGCAGTTTTGGCGTTTTTGTCAGACGTTTCAGCGCATTGCTGTGCCAGGGCGGCAGCGTCTGGATCAGGTAAAGTTGCTCGAAAATCGCTATGTAGCGATGGGTGGTGACATGGTTAAGTCCGATCGCGGCGCCGATGCCGGTGTGGTTGATAAGCTGCCCCGAATGCTCGGCCAGGACCCGAAGCAGACGGGGCATGCGATCAAGCTGATCAACAGCGCCAATGTCGCGCACGTCGCGTTGAACGACGGCGTCGATATAGTCCAGATACCAATCCTGCCGGCGCCCCCAGCTTTTGCGCGTGAGCGCCTCGGGATAGCCGCCGGAAAGCACCGCTTCCACCAGCCCGGAGCCGATGATCGACCTGGATGACGTGGGCGGCTGACCCGCAAAGCCGCGGACGAAAAAATCCGGCGGACCGGCGGCGGTGATTTCCGCCTGGGCCAGCGGTAGCAGCCGGACCGATTCCATGCGGCCCGCCAGCGAGTCAGCCACGCGAGGCAAAGTCATCAAATTGGCGGAACCGGTTAGCAGGAAGCGGCCGGGCCTGGCATCGACGTCGACACTTTCCTTTATCGCCAACAGCAATTCGGGCACGCGCTGAATCTCATCGATGACGGCGGTATCGAGATTGCGCACGAAACCCGTCGGATCGGCTTTTGCAGCCGCTAGGGTGGTCGCGTTGTCCAGCGTGACATAGGCACGCCCCTCGTCGGCGAGGGATCGCGCGAGCGTGGTTTTTCCGGCTTGACGAGGGCCGGTGAGCAAGACAACGCGCGTATCCGTGAGCGCTTCTTGGACCCTCGCGGCGGCAAATCTGGGGTACACAGGCTACTCCGGCTGATTGGAACTTCAACACCGTCCAATTGAAAGACAAGGTACGTCTATCTGAAAGTCTCCCCCCCGGCCAAGTAAAATCGGGAGTACCTTTCAAACCGGGTCATCTCAAAGATCGACTTTCATCGCGCGAACGCGCCGGCTTGCCCCAACGGTTTATTCGTCGAACGTGAGGTTCGACTTGCAGAGCCAGGCCCTCAACTCCTCCCGGACCTCCGGAGCCGCTTTTTCGATGCTGCTTAAAACGATCATCGAAATTCGCTCCTGCTGCTTGCGCAGATGATTGTTCAGGAGCCGCTCACGCGTGATGTAACCGGCATTCACGCCCGGCAGGGAATGATTCATCAGCAGGTGGATATCGATCTCGGACAATCCCGCGGCCTGAGCCAGCGTCCGGTACGACTGCCGCAGATCATTGCCCCATTTCGGCAAAACCTTCCTGTTTTCGCAATATTCGATGAGGTGGCCGTCATTGCTGCGGGCGGGGAAAAGCCAGAATTCAGCCTCCTCCTCAAACAGGGCGCGGCCCGCCCGCATCGCGCGGATGATGGAGCGCATCATCGCCCGGGATAGCGGAATATCAAATGCTTTCTTGGCGCCACCCTTTGGCGTCGGGAAATGAAGAATGCGCTGGCGAAAGTCGATATGCTCCATCCGTACGCGCCGCAGTGCATCCGGACGCGAGCCGCTGAGCAACGAGAACAAATGGAACTCGCGCCGAATGGGGTT
>Ga0116227_10008776_pt1 | contig 18792 bp, 5 predicted proteins | sample S1TSphgellanicum_FD_89693 | JGI IMG/M metagenome (GOLD analysis project Ga0116227, IMG submission 89693) | Host-associated microbial communities from peat moss isolated from Minnesota, USA - S1T2_Fb - Sphagnum magellanicum MG | ecosystem: Host-associated > Plants > Peat moss > Unclassified... | reverse complement strand
CATCAATATCCACCAATAGTCACCAATAGCCATTAATAAAATAGCCACCAATAATCACCAATATAGTAGCCATTAATATCCATCAATATCCACCAATAGTCACCAATAGCCATTAATAAAATAACCATTAATAACCATCAATAAAAGAATTACCAATAGCCACCAATAGCCATATATTAGAATTGTCAAAAATAATCTATCGTGAAATAATCTATAATAGGCAAAAGTAATTTAAGATGAAATAACATATAGTAGCTTAAAATTGCCAATAATAACATAAGGTGAAATAACTTTCAATAACCAAAAGTAACCAATAATAATTTCACATAATAAAAAATAGCTTAAAATGAAATAACTTAAAATGACCAAAAATAATTTATAATAGCTATAAATAGCCTAAAGTGAAATAATTTACACCAAAAAATAACTTACAATAGCCAAAAATAGCCTAAGGTGAAATAGGTTTAAATAACTAAAAGTAATTTAAAATAACCAAAAATAGACTAAGGTGAAATAACAAAAAATAGCCAAAAATAATTGAAATTAACCATAAATAATAATGTAGGGTAAAATAATTTAGAATACTGAAAAATAACCTTATAATACTAAAAGTAGGTAGTATTATTATATTAATAAAATCTTATCCATTTATTAAATTATTTTTTTCAAAAAAATGGTCATTAAAATGTTATTGAATAGTGATATTTTAAAAAAATTCTTAAATTTTACACTTTCAAAAGGAAATAAATGTAATTATGCACATTATTTTTTTAAATTTTAAAATAATTTCGAATAATTTCATTTGGATAAAATATTAATAAAATATGAATTTTCAAAATTTATGTTTTTATAATGTTTAAAATGAAGTATTTGATAAATAGAATGCAATGTAACATATTATTACAATGAGTGGGGTGGCTTGATGGTAGGGGTATTTGTTTCCATACTAAAGGTGAAGGGATCAAACCTCACAAGTGGTGTCTGTGTGGTCAACAATGGTAAGTTATCGAATATTCTCTTATGTAGTTCTTAGAATATGTGTTTAGGTTGGTTACGTGGTCTATGTATTTAGGTTAAGTTTTAAACTTAGCCTAGGTAATGACACATGTCAATACTTCATAGGCTAAAAATCATGAAATTATCAATAATATTATATATTAAATAATTTTTAAATTTAATTAATTTGCATGATGCCTAATTAATTAACTAGTAAATGAATGGCTTGGTAAATTTATATTTCACTTGAGAATAACCTTGTTTCACTAAGTACTAATGAACCCATTCATTATCTATAACATTTGGTCCTTATTCATTAGGGGGTTAACTAGTTTCATCATGGCAAAAATGTTCAATTTCATTCAAAATCTAGTGAAACCCATAATGAATTAAGACACATTTTGGTGCAATGAAGGGGCACAAAAGAAAATGTAGGAGTTGGACACCCAAAACTCAAATTATAGGAACGAGCTAGAATAATTGTATAACCAAGTTATTGAAATCAGTAAAACTTTGGGCTCCATAAATTATGGATAAATTATTCTATAGTAGACCCTAGAGTAGGAGTAAGCAAATTGGAAAATCATGGAGCTATCTTTAGGCATGACCAACAAGGAGTTCAGGATGGCAAAGACAAAGGTGGAAAGGCTAGAAAGTCAAAATGAGGCACTTATCAAAAAAACTCAAAAGTGCTAAGAGGAAACGCAATATTCAACTAAAAAAACCCAGTTGCTACAACAAGATCTTGAAGATTTGAGGCAAAATCCATGCATGATTTCAAAAGAAATAAAAACCTTATAAGGGAGATGAAGACTTTGAAATAGAAGGTTGAATTAGCTGACCTTTACCACCACCAAATGGAGGAGTTTGATAACCTAACGATGGAGTATGCATTCATGAAAGCAAAACTTTTGATTTATCATAGAAAAACAAAGGGAGCCAAGTAGAATAGTGGGTGTTGCATAAGGAGTAGGTTGGTGAAATTATTTGGGAAACATTTGAGACCTACTGGAAGGATGAAAAACTTTAACAATGTTTAGAGGCTTATCAGAAGGTAATGCCTCACTTAGTGATGCCTCTTTTTTATTCCAGCAAGGTGGAAACACCCTTTGTCTCTACTACCAAATTCAACACACAACAAAATGAAGAGCAAAGTGAAGGAGGTCAAATGGAAGTAAATTCTGTTGTTGCATTGAAATTTCACCTTGTTGAGTTGGAGGTAACTTCTGATATTGGAAACATTCTCAATATTGCAAACCCTTCTGATACTACAAGGTGATTCAAAAATGTTGAAAACCATGTCCCTACAAAAGTTAATGTACCTCACATTGATTCGATTGCCCTAACGTTTTTCAATGCAACAGTCAATGTGGACAGTAAGGTTATTATGGTTGGAACCAATATGGACACCAAGGATGTGACTTTTGTACAACCATATATAGCCACTAACCTTGTTAATATTTTACCAAACATTTCCACTACACCGAAAAGTGTAGGATTAAATATTGGGGTAGTGTTGTAAATTGAATAGAGGCCACTATAATGGAATAATAGCTTAGTTTTTTTGAACCATTGTAATTACAAAGACGTAATCCCAACTAGAAAAGGGGATGATGTTGAAGGTTGAATTTTATTGAAATATTTTTATTAGATTTATGTTACCAAAATCAGTTAATGGATGTTTCTTTATTAATGACCAAATTTTCCTTATCAAAAACATGTTACTAATTTTTACTGAAACCAATTTTACTACCGAATTAGATTTAGTAATTTTAGGACTGATTTTTTTGGGATAGGGCTAACCACTTGTTCCACCATTTTCTTAAATTTCCTTCTTGAAGTACTTTGTGCATGGGAGTATTTTTGGAGTAAATTAATTTTTTTTTGTCATACTTTTGTATGTAAAAGTTCTATTAGTTGTTTTCTTTTCGTATGTTGTGAGTATTCTATTTTTTGTATGTAAGGTCTTCTTCCTTGTATTTGTTTCGGGTTTGTTTTTATATAAAGTTTATGAGGCTATCGTACTAAGTTTTCATTAGCCTTTTGTGTTTAGGATTTTTACTTATTTAAGGAGAGTAAAAAGACTTTATCTTTTGCTCCCTTATTTTATTCCTTTCAAAACCCGATAGTCCACTAGGCGGCCTTAACAAGAGGGGAGTTGTTCAAGTGTGCACAACACGAAGATTCATTGCCATTGATGGACCTAAAAAGTTTGGCCACTTAGCGACATCATATTTCACTCCTAAGGGTTGAACAACTAAAATGGACCAAGCAAGCTATGATCAAGCCAACTAATTTGTTGTTTTGATGTGATGAACCTACAAGTGCATTTAACTTCAAAAAACCAACACAAATTCTAAACATACCATGTTCCAATCCATTGTGACCATGAAGGCAATGAGAATGTTATTCCAAGAAATAGTTAACTTGAAGCACACAAGGTAATGTGGATGCTTATCAACAATTAGGTGATTAATCCAAGGAAATTAAGATGGGCGATGCTCTTGCCGTTTAGGTTCTACCAACTTGATTTGACGGGTGAAGGAAAGTAAAAAAATAACAATTGGGATAATCAAAACTTAATTGCAATGATGGAGGTTTTCAAAGCTAGTCCTAAGATTTAGACTACAAGTCTAATGTTTAATGTGCATGTCACATCACTATGGAACCACATGTATGGATTTACGCAACCATGAAAATAAAACAAGGTAAACATCTTACACAAGAAAGAGGAGACATTTGTCCTATATGTGAAAAAGGTGCAAATGATTGAGCATCCAAACACATTCACACTATTGATATTGATGGTGGTTGAAATTACATAAGAAAGCCCACTACTCCTTTTTAAAAGATTTTAGGTTGGGGTGGTTAGGTTCAAAAGGCACAATCTTGACTTATCATTGAAGGTCACCCATGGTTTATAGGTTGGTCATGCAAAGGGTCTCCAAGAAATGTTGCATCATTTTCTATAAACTTAATAAAGGTTTACTGTGCATATCATTATCAACCAAGATGGAATTGTGATGAATTAAGTGCATAAGGTCATGGGAAAAACAAGGTGTGCATGTTCTAATTAGGATAGGTTCTAAATTTGGCATTCAATTACACTCGAGGGAGTGGTTGTTTGTGTTGTCCTACATCAATGCAACAAGGGAGTCACTTTGAAATTTTTATTTTTTAAAAAATAAACATTTACATTGAAATTTCATTGAAAGGTTTGCGATTAAAATTACATTGGATATGTAGCCCAAAGCATGGATGATTACAACTATTTTTGACAAATGGGTTTCACACTTCATCACATGTGCTCATGCATGTGGAAGTAACATATGCACAACTAATCATCACTTGTTAGTTTTAGATGGCCACAATTCACATGTTACAATAGATGTTATGCATAAGGCAAGAGGGGTGGGGTTGGATTTGGTTACTCGCAATCACACCCAAGTCATGTTTTACAAGCTATTGTTGTCGCATGTTTCAAATTATTCAAGGCAACATTTAGATTTTCCATGGATGTGTGGACCTTAGCTAACAAAGGAAAAGGTGTTAAAAAAGAAGACCTAGCACAATGGGTGTTTATAATATTTGGAAAAACATTAAATCCACCTAACATATGCAAGGGGTTCAAGTCGATTGGAATTTAACCTTTTAACCCAAACATTATGGCAAACAATATGCAATTTAATGATGCATTTGTGAAGACAAAAACACTTAATCTAGAATTTGATTAAGTTGATTTACACATTAAAGAAAGTTTTGGGTCAGTCGATTCTAATCATTGATAACATTTAACATTATTACATTGAAGTCAATGATTTTAAGTGTGAAACACCCACTATGAGAAAAAGGATGTTTTGCAATTGGCTTTGCAACTCATTATATTTATACGCCGTGAGTTTTAATGGACAAGTTGCATGAGTTGCAAAGTTCCAACTTATCATATATATGGTGCAACTCATTGCAACTCAATTGTAACTCAATCAAAATAATTCATTTCAACTACTATTCAATTCCATTATAACTACACCCATGATGTCATGTTGATGTCATTAATTGTCATCCATCTATTAGAATTTGACACATGGCATTATGAAGAATTTTGGACATTAAAAAAATTCAAAATATTAATCTTCATCATCCATTATGATTGTAAATGATGGTCCAAAATTGTGACACATGGCACAATAAAAAAATTGCCATATGGCATATTGATTGTATTTTGGAAAAAATTAAAAAATTAAAAAATTTAATAACTAGGTAGGTCATACATAACCATAAATAAGTAGGTTAGTAGGTCTTAAAACCTACATACCTATATACCTACGTATTTACCTAGGACTTTAGGTAGGTGGAAAAGTAGGTCCTACTTACTTACTTAAGATGATAAGTAGGTAGGAAAACACAAGACTAAATGCATTAAAGAATAACCATGAAATTTTATTTTATATTTTATATTTTGCCTTCGGGTTAAGCTTTTTTCAATTCATCCCAAAATGGCACATGTATTTGAATGTGAAAAGATAAGAGAACTAACCTTTTTTATATAATTTGTAACACGGGATTCGAAAACAAAACATATGGATTAAATCTTTTAGTTGTTCATTAGTTGCAATTGAGTTGCAACTATAACAATTTAGCGTTTAAAGTAGGCCAAATCCAAGGGGAGGGTTCCATTGTTTTTAATGTCTGAACAAAACTTGAACACCTCCTATTGGTGCATTTAGTCCATAAAAAATCATCAAAAATGAAATAAAATTGAAAAAGTTGTGGCCTTTCAAAATAGAGGGGTTACGAACTCAAAAAAAACCACCAAATGTTATAAAGGCTAATTCCCAAACACACACAAAATTCCTTGTATTTTTATTTATTTATTGTTAAAGTTCAAAGACAATTTGTAGAACTTCAGGTGTTGTTCCTATAACACGTTAAATAATTTACAATGAATAAAAAATAAAAAAGTTATGAGGTTTGAAAGTAAAAAAAGGTACAAAAAATAAAAATAAAAATTTATAAGTTGGAAAACTTATTTCTTTTCTTGTTATTTTTTCATTATTCATTTTCCTTTGCACTTCAAAAATGATTTTTAGAATTTGAAGTAGCACTCCCATAACATTTTAAATCACTTGAAATGAAACACATATGATGAAGATATAAATAACTGATGAATATGTATATTTATTAAATTATAAATAGTTATTTTATAATCATAACATAGTTGAACAATAACACTTTAGTAGTGGTGCATTAGTGGCCATACTAATCGTATCAATGGGAATCATAATAAAAAACTAATTGCAAATGTATCCAATGATGGGTGGTGGAAATGTGGACATGTGGCATAATCACATGTATGTACATTGTACATTAGTTGTAGCATACTTATTGCTTTAGTGACACATTTATAATAAATAGTCACTACATGTAACTATAATGCAACTCCTACAAAAGTCAAACATGGTTGACTACATATGTATGTATGATGTGTATAAATTATTGTATAGAAGACCCATTTTCAACTCACTTGCAACTATAATGCAACTAATTAATTTTCTAACGTGACAATTTATTTAAAAATACATTGTATTTCTAAAAGGATAGTTGCACAATAGTTGTAATACCCAAGGGATAGTTGCACAATAGTTGTAATACCCAAGGGATAGTTGCATAGTAGTTGTATATGATTTGTTTTTTGAATTTTAGTTGAAGGGTAATGTGATTTTGACGGACACGATTTCTCATAATGACCTCCCAAAGGTCCCATCTCAAGGTCATGCAATGATTTAAGTACTTCATTGACAATTGTAGGGCCCATGGCATCAATCAATTTGGCATTGATGTTGTTGATGCAACCCATTAACCATGTTGTTTGTATTTAAAACTTTGCCTAAGGTCCTATGCAAGCCCACATGTTGGGTCTCAATAGAATAACCTTTCAATGATCATTTGAAATCCATTATGATGACCTCTAATAGTTATGTGTATGCATTTGAGTAAAAATTAGCATGTAAGGAAACGCCAACCAAAGAATGTCATAAGGAGGATACGCTTGCATCCAAGGATCAAAAAATTGTTGAGAAAATTACGAAGGAGATTACTAAACAAGTGAGGCTGAATGAAAGTTGGTGAAAAAAAACATTTGTTGAATCATGGTTTGCCAAGCATTGCATTGAGCAAGGTGATGCACTCCATGTTGCGATCAAAACTAATTAACCTTTACTAGCAAATGCTTACCAAGTCCCATTATGTGGAATTGCACTTGGGATCTACAATTTCAAAATGGCAAAAACAATTGAAAAACCAAAAGCTCAACAAGAAGGTAGAGAGGTAGTGCACAATGCTTTTATTGAACCAATGTGGGTCCAAAAACAACTTTCAAACTCCACTCCAATGTAATGAGACTTAATTATTCAAGAAGTCATTGCAAGAAGCTCCAAAGTTCATGAGGAGCTAATAATAAGCAAAACACAATCCTTGTGCAATTAAATGGCTAGAGTTAGATTAATGGTGGTTGGTTTACTAGTTATGCACAAAGACTTTTGTAGCTTTGTAAGCACAATTTTCATGATGGGATGATGCATTTAATCGCAGAAATTTTATACATTTAAAACTGATAATAGAGAGTTTTGCAAGACCCATGTCACATTATTCAAGTCAATGTTCCTATATCTTCATGAGGAGTTGCCATATATCACAAGTTGATTATTTATGAGTTAATATAGGAAGGCCCAAATCAAAACTATAATCCAATCTCATGTATGAGCCTCCAAAATACCCATAATAGGTGCCTAGGCTTCTAGACTTTGGAAATTTCTTTTTAATTCAGAGATGCACAAAAATTTGTGATTCCACATCTATTTGGGTATTCATTCATTTGCTAATCCAATGATTTTATGTTTTCCATCCTAACCCTCTTTGAATTGTCGTGCTCTATAAACATACTATCCATTTACAGACCACACACACCTTAGGAAATTTATCTAAGTGTGCTTTTATGCCTAGAGAGCTGCACAAAGGTGCAAATCAAGGTTTAGTGACTGGCTGCAGTGATGTTTAGGTGTTGGACACCAAGCTTTGTATTGCGTTGAAGTCCTTCTGATTTGTGATGCCCTTGTTCAGGGGGTTGTCACCACCACAAAATGAAGAGGCTTTTTACAGCATCTCCACCCCACACCAGCAAACAACTCCTTTATTTTAAAATAGAATACTGTTTAATGATCACTCTCCCCACCCACAAATGTCATAAAAGCCCCTTTAAACACTCAAAGACCATTTATGTCTTAACATTTGGACGAGTAATAATCACTTTCCAAATCCATAGTAGAAAAAAGCTTTTAAAGGGGTTAAAATGACCACTGCAAAATGGACCCTCATTACTGGAGACCAGCAGGATTTGGCCTATCCTGCTGCAAGGTTTAATGAAAAGGGGTGTTTGCCAGTGTGGGGTGGCAGATGCTCTTACATACTATTGTCAAATCGTCTTTTCTCTAGCTGAGCTTGTCATAAAATAGGGTATGTTTAGAATTTTAGAATTTTAGTTTTCTTCATCATCACATTGTCCGACTCGTCAAGCAGCATTGAGCCGGGCGCCGCATCTAAGTGATTGCACCTGGTCAGTGATTCCCATTACCAAACACTCTGGCGCATGCATATGCGGGGTGCGTGATACAATGTCATCAATTTGTCCCTTTGTTGGTACATGTTGATCGCTGAGCACGTCACCACAAGATTTCTCCATGACTTGAAGCGAGCAGTGTTTTCTTTCTCCCTTGCAATTTTTGTTATTGTTTTTTCGACGAAAAGTTGGGAAAATTTAACTAATTTTTTCTATTTTGGGGAGAAAAATCACCAAATTTTCCTTATTACAAATTTGGAAGATGAATAACAAGCAAACAAACAAACAAACCTTGCCATGCATCTAGTTATGATATTGATTTCTCCATGATTTGAAGTGAGCAGCAGCAGTGTTTTTTTCTTACAAATTTTGTTGTTTTCTGAACAATTCTTCGGGAATTTTTTTTAATTAAAAAAATCAACTAACTTTTCTTTTATTGAAGGAAAAAAATCAGCAATTTTTCGATATATTAAAAATATATTAATTTTAAAAAAAAAACATTGTGATCATCAGTTAGATGCATCTAGCTATGGTCAGTTGACGTGTGGGTCTGACTGAAAAGCTTGATGGAAAAGTGGGCGAGAGTGATGCGTTTTTTCATCCGGCTCCTGATCCTACGTTAACCAACATTGTACCAGGGTCAATGTTTTATGGCTGCTGACATTGAACTTTCTTTTCTTGGTCGTTTTTTTTTCAACCCTGACCTCCATACTACCCTCCCACTATTGACCTCCATCTTGGCCCAACCTACCAACTGACAACCAATACCCCTCCCTAACCCACCCTACCTATTTATCCTCTTTTTTTTTCTTGGTCAAATGTCTACATCTTGTCAAAACTTCTATCTCTTGCTAGCTAAACCTCTAATTCTCAGCAAAAACCTTTTTACTTTTCAATCAAGCTTCCACCTCTTGGCAAAACTTTTTACGTATTCTTGATTAAATCTCTAAGTTTGACAAAACCTCTATCTTTTCTTAATTAAACTTTTAATTCTTGTCAAAACATCTATGTTTCTTGGCTAAATTTTATTTATTAGCAAAACTTCTATCTATTCCTAAGTAAATCTCTACATCTCAATGAAACCTCTATGTTTCAACATGTAAAAGTTCTATATTTCCTAACTAAACTTATATTTTTCAACAAAAAATTTCTATTTTCCTAATAAAACTTTTGCCTTCCAACAAAACTTATATGTCTTTCTAGCTAAACTTTTATCTTTTTGCAAAACCTCTTTATTTTTTTTACTTCCTAATTAAAACCTTTACTTTTCAACAAATGTAGCAAAACCTTTACTTTTCAATAAGACCTTTGTATTAACCCCCGCCCCCAATTTGCTTACCCATTCACTTGCTATTAAACTAATTTGTTTTGCATTTAGACATGTTTGTAGAGTTGTTAGTGTTTATGACATCTACCATTAAGATCATTGAGGGTTTTATGTATTTATTGTTTTAAATTAATTAACTTTAAATTTTAGGGCTAAGTCTTCCACTCATTAGTTTTTTTCATTTGAATAGTTTTAAAATTCAAAGCATAATTTAGTTTTCTAAATTCATTTTTTCCATTTGTATGATCTACCATGGGATGCGGGTATTGTGTTCTTAAAATGGCTTTATATGTTGCAATACTAGCACACATGGACATGTGAAAATCACTTAGTCTTGGTTGAAGATAATTGAGTGATAACACAATTTGAAAATGCAATACCCACATCAACTTAAAGGCTTAAACCACCATGTTCAAAATGGTTTGGGGTTCCCAAAACAAACACCTATTTTCATGACCTATATGCAAATATTGCATTATAATAATGGTTTTGTCCTTTGTAATACCTACAAATGGGTTTCGATGAAAATGACCCAAATTTGGTTTGCAATTGTTGATTAAAGACATAGTACCAAAGTGTAATACATGCATCCCTTCACATTGTGCTTTGAAAGGACAATGAGATCCCAATAAACCAACACTTATTTTGTGACCCATATGCAAATATTGCTTTTTTTGTTAAAATGTTAGTGCATGTTTTGCAACTCATACGTGAATATTGCACACAATTCCAAGAGTCCAATGTGTTTTAAGTGATCATATGCAAGTATTGCAAAATTTCCCTTACATCTTGGGGATTTTACAAAACATTATGTGAATATTGTTTTAAAATTTTGAATTTCAATAATATAAAGAATTATAATGCTACAGTAAAAGATGGAGATTAAGGTTGGGGTTGGTTTTTTCCTATAAATTTGCATATAACTTACAAAAGGGAACAACATAAGTACAAGGTTGAGAGATTCAACCCAAATGCTCACATTTTATTTCAAAAAAAAATCATAAAGATGGAAAAAATTCTAAAACAAACAATGTCTCACAAAGAAATCTATTAAATGTATAAAAAATTGAAAATTATATTATCATTTCTTTTTCATAGATCCCAACCATCATTTGCTTCAATTGAGTTTGATTTGGTGTGAAGACACAATCAAATCCCAAACAAAAATAAATAATGTCAACTGAGCTACATCATTGGAACTAGCACTATTTTGTGAGTTAGTTTGAGTTACATATGATGAAGCAAGATATTGATAAGTTAAAACTATAATTGTTTTTCAATTCCTTACCCAACTTGGTCTAGATAATGGTTTTTCCCAGTAGCCATGTTGTCACAAATCCTCCACACTCAAAAAAAAAAAACTTAAAATATTTATAACTACAAAATTTTCAAGACCTGACACCTTTTTTAAAAACCTAAAACCTTATTATTCCTAGAATTTAATTTTTTTTAAATGAAAAGAATAAAAAAATGGTATTATATTAAATTTATTAAAACCCCCCAAAAAAAATAAAACAAACTATTACTACTACCACCACTTTTTTTGGAATTTAAAAAAAACATCAACAATCTTCTTTTTTCTAGATTTTTAAAAAAAAGGATTCAAGAAAAATGGGAAATTGGAAAAGAAAAAATTCTTCTAAAATCTTTTTAAAAAGTAAATACAAAGGAAATACAAAGGAATGCAGAAAAAAATGTAAAAAAAGGGAAATAAAACCTTTTCTTTTGAAAATTTATAAAAGAAAGAAAAACAAATCTTCTTTTGGATTTTGAAAACAATGAAAATCAAGAAAAAACATATTTTTACTTCTCTTTTGTCTTTTTTTCCTTCCTTTTTTTTCTTTCTTCTTCTTTTTGTTCCTTCTACTATTGTTTCACAAACCAAAACAAAACCCAAAATAAAAGAAGGAAAGGGTCAAGGCATACTTGGTGATGGTGTGATGATAGGCAATGGCATCCGGCACAACAATGTGGTTGTAATTGGGTGATGGTGTGATAGGTGATGGTGGGTAGGTGCAATGATGGCAGTCAATTAAGCGGAGTAGGGCTTGCAAGTTGAGTTCTTTGCAGTGCTATTAGGTTTTTTTTTTGAAAGGGAACACGGTTTTTTTCAAAAATTTAAGCAAATGCATAAGTGTGTTACAAAGAATTTTTAAAAAAAAATCTAAACAACGAACAAAGTTGCACCATTGTTTCTTTTTAATGAAAAAAATGCACAAAAAAATCTAGTCTTCTTACGCTTCCTCCTTTAATTTTTTTTTCTTCTACTCTAATGATTTCTTCTTTTATCCTATTTTCATAAATACACAAAAAGATCAAATAAAAAATGAAATCCTAGGAAAAAAGAAAGGGCATACCTTTCTAGGTGACAATAGCAAGTAAAAATGTCAACAATTGGAGATGACAATTGCACAATAATAATAAAGAAAAAACTAAAGCTCAACCCATGAACAAATGATAAAAAAATAAGAAGCAAAACAAGCATCAAAAAACAAGTAAGCAAAGAATTAAACAAAAACAAAAACAAGGAAGAAGGGGAAAAAAAAAAACAAAGATATAAAAGAAGTGAAAGGGGGAAAAAAAAGAAGAAAAAAAGGAAGAAGAAAAAAAAAACCAAAAAGAAGATGCAAAGGGGAGGTGATAGGTAACCTATTCAAATTCTAACTCAATAGCTTTCACTGCAAAAATATCATATTACCTTGGCAGCTTCTAGACAAATTATATATATTTTTAAAATGCTAAAATTTCAAAAAACCATTTTTCTCAAAAAAATTCTTTTATTCTGAAATGAAATGAATAATATTTTTGAAATATTTGAAAATATTTATTTTTCAAAATGGACCCTTCAAAATTAATTAATTATTCAATAGACATGTGCAAAAAGTTACCGTTGTATTATGGTTGTTGAAACTTAAAACGTCTTCCAAAAAGCAAAATGAACCACTAACATATTGTCCATTAGAAGCTTCTTAATGATGCCCAAAGTGAACTAGCACCCACGAATGCACCATGGATGGTGCATGTGTGTGGACAAATTTTTTTTTTTGGGGTTGTATTCTTGGACCATAAATAATCATAATCATTAATTGTGTTGTCAACAAAAGGAGTATACACAAGTTTGTATGCACCCTGAATATTATTGCAGAGTAATGATTAAAAACATCAACACAACAAACTTAAATACATTCATTCAATGTAATCCACACTACACACATCTACAACATAGTGATAGAATAACTTTATGGACCTCGGCAAATGAGCTCATTTCGAATTTCCTCTTTCTATGGATTATCATGGCCTACAAGTGTGGGTATCCCAACAATAAACAAATTTTATATAAAGCTAATACCCAACTAATAGAAATGTTGGTTCTAGAGATGGAAAAGACATGGACAAGCAGTTTCAGCCATTACAACAAAACGTGTCCATGTACGCCAAGTGATTTCACTAGATGTTGAGTGACTTCATTGGTCATAGTGACCAGGACCTTTGGGAAGTAGTGAATTCACTAATCTAGTGAACTACACCCACATTTTGTAGTAGTGAACAATGATCTCTTTAGATTTTCGAAGACTTCCCATTACATCAAATCTACTCAAAACTCCCAAACATGGTACTCAATCTTCCTCATATTCCCATAGAATTCTCAAGCATGTTCAACTTGAGTAGGATCCCCACAAAGGCTAGCCCTAATAACCTTCTTGAGTCTCTTATCACTTTTTGCCCTTAAATCCTATTGACTCTTTAACTCCTAATGTTTTACTCACTAGCTTTAGTGCAATGGAAATCATAAGGCATTTAATGAATAACACATTCATATAATGAGCTTCATGCATTCATCTTGAAAACTCCTAATAACAATCACTAAATTGAAATCAATTCACTAGTAGAAAACCCCCCTTTTTAACCAAAAGTTTTCAACTACATGACATTTGCAACTATGTTTCAACTGGATTTTTTAAATTTTTAAATAAAATTATGGAAATTACTAATTAAGTTGATTTGTTTACTATATTGGTATATAGCTAAAATCATTTTCCAACTACATAGCCATTTGCCAAATATTCCCAACATCGACAATGTCCCCAAGTTTAACTTCCAACTATGTTGGTAAACAATGTGAAGCATGTTCCAACTAATGGGTCATTTTTGAAATATTTTTGGCATCTAAGGTTCTTTAGTTGGCACATAGTAAAGACATTGACTAGTGTTCAACTATTTTGGATGATAAAATGTACTAGAGGATAGATGAAATACACTCTTGTTTGCAACTATCTCTTTCAACTAGGTTAAACAATTAATAGGTAACTTGAATTTTATACATATAATACTATAATATTTTTTAAAAATTATGATAACATTAAATTACATGTAAATTTTATTTGTATAAATGAATGGTTTTTTTTGTGCATATAAATATTAAACTTTAATTTGAAAATAAATTTTAAGAAAATTTTAAAAATATGTTAGTACTAATGTTTATGTTCACTACACATGTAATTTATTATTTTTATGTAAATCATTACAACATATCAAGTAATGATACATAATTAATAATATTATGCAACTATAATGTTTATTCACTTTTATACACATGATATCTTAATATTTGTTTTAAATTATGATAAAAACTTATTAAACACTAATGTACCCTATGTCATTGGCCCAAGTTTGAATACATTCAATTGAATTTTCATTCCAAACCCTTTTTTGCAATTTGTTTGAATTCCCAACATTGATATGTACCCACCAAAAATCAGTAACATTGTTCACATTTTAGGTCTCAAAATTACGAAATCAACTTTATTAAATCAAACTTGGTGAAGGCTTTCCAACAATACCAAAAATGCCCCCAAATTCCAATATAATTTTCAATCTTGGCTTTTCAAAAAATTCAATGAAAAAATGGTTCAACAATCAATAAATTCCACATTGATAACATTCTAAACCAAGTCGTTGCACCCCTGTTCATTGAAAACTTTTTGATGATAAGTTCCATAACATAACCTAAGACACCATGGTTTGGGAGATATCATTATGACAAAACAAAACAAACTACCTTCCTTCATGGATAAATAAAGTAACATGTGTTGTTGGCCCCAAGTGTGAACACATTCAACTCATTTTCCCTTTTAAACCCAATTTGTTGTAATTTGTTTGAATTTTCAACAACAAAATTCATTCAAAATTCAATATCTTCCACACCTTACATATGAAAATTATGAAATAAAATTCATTAAATCTAACTTAGTGATTACTTTCCAATAACACCAAGTACACCTTTGGATTTGAGTAATTTTTTTATTTATGATTTTATTAATTTTTATTAAAAAATGGTTCAATAATCAATAACTTTTGCATTACAGTTCCAAAGATTTTTCAACCCAAGTTAGTGCACCCCTATTCATTATTAGGTTTTCAAAGATATCAATAGCATTATATGGAGTAATTTGGTTTGGGAAATTTCAACACAATAAAATAAAACAAAACAAACTATCTACCTTCATTAATAGATTAAATTATGTGCAAATTATCTTTATATAAAATGGATGGTTATGTATGATGCAAATATTTTTTGTGCACACAAATAATAAAATTTGATTGAAGGAAATTTAAAGAAATTCTGAAATATAAATTTGTAATAATGTGCATGTTTAATACATCTAATTATTATTTATATGTAAATTGGATTTTAGTTTACAACGTATCAAATAATGATACGCAATTAATATTTTTGTGCATCTAAATATTAAAATTTTATTTCAAAATAAAATTTAAGGAAATTTTGAAATATGAGTTTGTAATAATGTAACTTCAATATATGTAATCTATTATTTCTTTGTAAATCAAATGTTAATTTACAACAAATCAAGTAATGATACATAATTCATAATTTTGTGGAAGTTTAATGATTATTCATTTTTATACGTATGATGTCTTAATATATATTTTTAATTACAATAAAAGTTCATTAATTTTTTTTGGTATACGTAAATGTTTTATGTATACATGAATGATAACATGTAAGATTTTTTAGTGCATATAAATATGAAACTTTAATTTGAAAATAAAATTTTAAAAAATTCTGAAATATAAGTCAACTTAATAATGTGTATGTTCAATACATGCATAATTTATAATTTATATGTAAATTCAATTTCAGTTTACAACATATCAAGTAAGGATATTTAAGTAATATTTTTTTGGAATATGTTCATTACATGTGTATTTTATTATTTCCATGTAGATTCAATTTGAGTTTATAACATATCATGTAATGATACATACTTAATATTTTTAAAATTTTCTGTTTTTTCCTTTTTTCCATTTATTAAAATTCCTTATTTACTTATTTATGATGAAACTATAATATTTTGTAGAATAATTAGTAAATATACTTAATAAATTATAATATAATTTCAGAAATTATTTTTTTAACACTAATATAATATAAAAATATATTTATTATTTAATATTTATTATACTAAGTCATTTAATGGTTCCAACAAGTTAGATAGAAATACGAATAAAAATAGTTAAATAACTAGCCTAACCTAACTACTAGTTTAAATAATATTATTAATGTTGTTGTTGTAATTGTAATCAATTATTAATTATCAAAATATTATAGTAATTATTGTAATTAAAATATCATCTAAATTTTATTGTTGAATATTTATATTTGAGTTAATTATTTGTTTTATGAAATGTTAATAAGAATTTCTAATGAATTTTTAATTTTTAAAAATATTCAATGAAAATAAATATTTAATAGATAAATACATTTTATTGCTAATTTTTTAAAAAAATAATCACCATATTATTTAATAAATGATGATAATATGTTTAATTGTTTGATTATACAACTATGTAGTTAAAAGTAATTGATGAATAATTACTATAAGTAACTAAAGTAAGTAGTTAGACTCAAGCTAGATAGATTATTAGTTTAAGCCTAGGCCTAACTAAACTTAGACTAATTTGTACAACTAGATTATAATTATTTGAGTTGCAATTAGGTTGTAATTGGGTTACAACTAAAGTAGACAACAAATGGTATTTTATCACTGAACATTTTCAAGTTTTCCCTCATTCCAACACCAAATTCAATGTTTTTTTATGTCATTGGAAGCACAAAATAGAGAATTATAAATGTTCTTTGAACCTCAAAAACAAAGGAACAAAACAAATAATGCAAGAAGAGAAAGAGTGATATTTTGTCTCAAATTTTGTCTTTGGACCCCCTTTACTTCCAACGACTATATTTTGTTCATTTCAAATTCATTTTGAACGATTTCAAAAGCTACAATGCGCTACCTCAAAATAAAACTTGTTTAAAGTGAAAAATAAAGAAAACATAGTTGAAGAGCTTAAGCTTCAAAATCATATTGAACATTTTTGAAAAAGTCCAAAACACAACCCCCTTCATTTTGAAAAGGCATATTTTGTTCATTTTCCATTAGATTGTAACATTTTTTACAGATTTGGATACACCAAGTGGAAGATTACAAAATTGTTTCAAGTTTCAAAAGGAATAGACCATGGACAAGAGAGTTATAATGATCCAATAACGTTAAATGTTTGGTGATAGGTATGTTCACCCTAGGTCACAATTAAAATCTTTATCCCATATTGTTTGGTTTCCATTCTATGACTCCAAACTATATGAAGGAGGGCACTAGGATTGTTACAGAACACAATAAACATGAAAATCTAATATCCATTTGGGATGAACCAATCAAAAAGGTTCAACCCTAAAGGTTAAACCAAATGAAATAGGATTTCATTTATTAATTGCCATGTGGTTTAGGTTTAAGCCTAACATAGGTGCCTAGATCTAGCCCTAATTTAAACTTAAATTAAATGGCCTATGTTTAGGTTTAACCTAGGTGCCTAGGTTTGAACCTAACCTATGCTTTAGCACCATGTGGCCTAAACTATTAATGTGGATGTGCCATAGTGTCATTTAATTATTTGTTGACCACAAAATTTGTGAGCATGCCACATGTCATTTAACCATTAATTGACCCCACATTTTATAAATGTGCCATGTGTCAACATTGTGAATGTGCCATGTGTCACCAAAGCACTAGCCAAATGTTTGATTTACATAGTTACAACATAGTTGAAATGTTCAATTTTTACATAGTTGCAACCTAGTTGAAATTGTAATTATATTTTTGGCTGATGTCATGCTTAATTAGTGGATGAAGTTCATCCATTAATCAAATGTAGTTGACAACATCCTTCAACTATATTGGTAGAACAATTTTCAACTAAATTAGCAAGTAGTGGCAAGTAGTGGCTATTATTATGGTGTTGACACGTGGCATAGACTTTTGACTGTATTTTCATTCTCGACTTGTACTTTTTGACATTATCGGTTAGCAGTTGCAAAAAATAAATTGCAACTATATGTGTAGTTTTTTACTTTGTTTGTAGTTGAACAATAATTGAAAACATAGTTGCAAAAGGAGGGGTTTCCTACTAGTGATTAGAGTCCAAAAATCATAGTGCTTACCTTTCATCCTCGTTTGGTATTTATTCTTCTCCACCACTAAACGCCCCATCTTCCATTTTGCAACTCCACATTGTCTTCATCACACCACCCAAAAAAATCTAAAAAACAATGTTCAACCACAAACTTCCTAGTTCGGTGCCAACACTCCATGAAAAACAACAAATGAAACTCCATAACTTGCAAACAACAAAAACACAAGAAAATAACAAAGACATCAAGAAGCAAAATGTAGTTCCTTTAAAGTTCGTGATTGCCAACCATCCCATCCCTTGGCATTTTTTTCCAATCACATCCATCAGTGCAATAAATCATTCATTAGGGCAATCTCGCCCT
>Ga0116227_10008773_pt1 | contig 18795 bp, 16 predicted proteins | sample S1TSphgellanicum_FD_89693 | JGI IMG/M metagenome (GOLD analysis project Ga0116227, IMG submission 89693) | Host-associated microbial communities from peat moss isolated from Minnesota, USA - S1T2_Fb - Sphagnum magellanicum MG | ecosystem: Host-associated > Plants > Peat moss > Unclassified... | reverse complement strand
GATTAGATGCTTATCAAAAATGGAAACAAATGAAATTTCCAAATTGGGCTAATTTAGAAATTAAATATATTGATTTTGAAAAAATTACATATTATTCAACTCCTAAAACAAAAAAAAAATTAGAATCTTTAGAAGAGGTTGATCCGGAAATTTTGAAAACCTTTGAGAAACTTGGAATTTCTTTATCAGAGCAAAAAAAATTAACAAATGTAGCTATTGATGCTGTTTTTGATAGCATATCTATTGCAACAACTTTTAAAGAAAAATTAGGAAAGTATGGAGTTATTTTTTGCTCAATTTCTGAAGCTTTAAAAGATTTTCCTGAATTAGTTGAAAAATATTTAGGAAAAGTAGTCTCATCTGGTGACAATTATTTTGCTGCTTTAAATTCGGCAGTTTTTAGTGATGGATCGTTTTGTTATATTCCTCAAAATACAGAATGTCCTTTGGAATTATCAACTTATTTTAGAATTAATGATAAAGATGCAGGACAATTTGAAAGAACTTTAATTATTGTAGAAAAAAATAGTTCTGTTAATTATCTTGAAGGGTGCACCGCACCTCAATATAGTGAAAATCAATTGCATGCAGCAATAGTTGAGTTAATTGCTTTTGAAAATGCAAGTATAAAATATTCGACTGTTCAAAATTGGTATAGTGGAAATGATTTGGGGATTGGTGGGATTTATAATTTTGTAACAAAGCGAGGACTTTGTCTCGGCAAAAGTTCTAAAATTTCCTGGACGCAAGTAGAAACAGGATCATCTATTACTTGGAAATATCCAAGTTGTATTTTAATGGGAGAGAACTCTTATGGAGAATTTCACTCAGTAGCCTTAACTAATAATTACCAACAAGCTGATACTGGAACCAAAATGATTCATTTAGGTAAAAAAACAAAAAGTAAAATCATTTCAAAGGGAATTTCTTGTGGTTTTTCAAAAAATGCGTATCGAGGTTTGGTTAAAATATCTTCAAATGCTATTTTTTCAAGAAATTTTTCGCAATGTGATTCATTTTTGCTTGGATCATCATCAACAGCTTCAACCTTTCCTTACATTGAAGTTTCAAATTCAAATTCAATTGTTGAACATGAAGCTAAAATATCAAAAATAAGTGATGAACAACTTTTTTATTTAACTCAACGTGGATTAAATATTGATCAAGCAATAAGTTTACTAATAAGTGGATTTTGTAAAGATGTTTTTACTATGCTTCCTATGGAATTTGCAACGGAAGCTGATAAATTATTATCATTAAAACTTGAAGGAACAATTGGTTAAATTTATGAACAATAATATATTAGAAATCTCAAACCTTGAAGCTTCAATTAATAACAAAACAATATTAAAAAATTTTAATTTAACTATTAATAAAAATGAAATTCATGTAATAATGGGACCAAATGGATGTGGAAAAAGTACATTATCAAAAATTATAACAGGGCATCCAAATTATAAGATTAAGAATGGAGAAATTTTTTTTGGAGGAAAAAATTTGTTTGAATTTTCTCCAGAAGATAGATCTAGATTAGGTATTTTTTTGGCTTTTCAATATCCTTTAGAAATTTCAGGTGTTACAAATTATGATTTTTTAAGATTGGCATATAATGAAAAACAAAAATTTTCTGGACAACCTGAACTAAATCCTTTAGAATTTATGGAATTAGTTCAAAAAAAATTAAATCAATTAAAAATTCCTAATGAATTTTTAAATAGAGATTTAAATCAAGGATTTTCTGGTGGAGAAAAGAAAAAAAATGAAATTTTACAAATGCTCTTACTTCAACCAAAATTAGTAATTTTAGATGAGCTAGATTCAGGATTAGATATTGATGCATTAAAGCTTATTTGCGAATCAATTATAAAAAACCTAGAAAGAAATTCTTCTTTAATTATAATTACTCATTACCCTAGAATTTTAAATTATTTTCAGCCAAATTTTGTCCATATAATGGGAAATGGACGTATTTTAAAAACAGGAAATTTGGAATTAATTAAAACAATAGAAGATAAAGGCTATCAAAGCATTGAATAACTATATATTTGTAATTAAAATTTTCCTAAATTGGAAAATTTTAATTAAATATTTTAGTTTGCTAAAACTTCTTTTTGAACTTTTAAAATTGCTTCTTTTAATAATTGTTCAGTCTCTGGAGATAATTTTTTAGATTCTTTAATAGAATTGATAACTCTTGTATCTTTAACTGTTAAATATTCTTTTAAATTACTAATAAATGTACTAACTAAAGGAAGAGGTAAAGAATCTAGATATCCATTTGTACCTGCATAAATTAAAGATACTTGTTCTTCAACAGATTTTGGGGAATTTTGAGGCTGTTTTAATAATTCTCTTAATCTTTGACCACGAGCTAATTGTTGTAAAGTGGCTTTATCTAAATCTGAAGAAAATTGAGAAAATGCTTCTAATTCAGCAAATTGAGCTAATTCAAGTTTTAATTTCCCAGCAACCTGTTTCATTGCTTTAATTTGAGCTGCTGAACCAACTCTTGAAACTGAAATCCCAACGTCAATTGCAGGTTTGATCCCTGAATTAAATAAATCTTTTGATAAAAATATTTGCCCATCTGTAATTGAAATTACATTTGTAGGGATATATGCTGAAACATCTCCAGCTTCTGTCTCAATAATTGGTAAAGCAGTCATATTTCCACCGCCTAATGTTTTACTTAATTTTGCTGCTCTTTCTAATAATCTTGAGTGCAAATAAAAAACATCTCCCGGAAACGCTTCACGGCCTGGTGGTCGTCTTAATAATAAGGACATTTGTCTATAAGCTTGGGCTTGCTTAGTTAAATCATCATAAATTATTAATGTACTTTTTCCTTTATACATAAAATATTCAGCAATACTTGCACCTGTATAAGGAGCCAAATATTGTAAAGTTGCAGGATCACTAGCATTTGCTGCTACAATTACAGTATAGCTTAATGCTCCTTTTTCTTCTAAAGTTGCAACAGCTTGGGCTACTGTCGAGGCTTTTTGACCAATCGCTACATAGACACAAATTACATCTTCTGTTTTTTGATTAATAATAGTATCTAAAGCAATTGATGTTTTTCCTGTTTGTCGATCACCAATAATTAATTCACGTTGCCCTCTTCCAATAGGAATCATAGCATCAATAGATACAATTCCAGTTTGAAGTGGTTCACATACTGATTGTCTTGCAATAATTCCTGGAGCTGGAGATTCAATTAATCTTGTTTCACTACTAAGAATCGGTCCTTTCCCATCAAGAGGATTAACTAAAGCATCAACAATTCGTCCTAATAAATCTGGTCCAACTGGAATTTGAGAAATTTTTCCTGTAGCACGAACTGTACTTCCTTGTTTAATATTTCTACCAGCTCCCATTAATACTGCTCCAACATTACTTGTTTCTAAATTTAAAGCAATTCCTATTGTTTGATCTTCAAATTCTAAAAGTTCTCCTGATGCAACATTTTCTAATCCATATATACGAGCGATTCCATCTCCTACTTGTAAAACAATTCCTACATCCGCTGTTCTTGTTGTTGTTTGTGTATATTCACTTAACTTATTTTCAACAAAATTCGTTAATTGGCTTACGTTTTTCATATTTCTTTTGAAAAATCTATTTAATTTGGTTTTTTATAAGAAGAAGAAAAAAAAGAATTTAAATTTCGTTAAAAAATAAACTAAATTCTTTTAAAATACTTGCATCAATTGATTTAGAATTATATTCTACCACTAATCCGCCAAGTAATTTTGGACTATACAAAACACTTAAAATAATTTCTTTCGAATTAGTTAATGTTTTTAAAGTATTTAAAAGCAATAACCCATAGCTCTCTTTTAGTCCAGTGGCAGTTAAAATTCTCACAGTAGTTGAATTTTTAAAGATTACTAACATTTTTGTATATTCTTCACTAATTTCTGGAATTAATGATAAATGACTTCTTTCTGTTAATACCTTTAAAAATGATTTTAAAGAAATACTTAATCCTGGAAAAATTGTTGAAATAATATTAAGTTTTTGTTTTTCTGAATAGGTCGGATTATTGAAAAACTTTACAATTGTTTTTGATGATACAAGAAGTGATCTAATAAGTAATAATTCTTCTCCAATTAAATAAATATCAGGATTAGATGAACTTAATTCAGGTGAAGTAATTTTTCCAATGTTAAAAGTTTCTTCACTTTGTTCAGAAATTAAATTATTTTTCAAATTTTGAAAAAGGGATTTTGCATAAGTTGTTACGATTTTTTTGGTAAAACTCATTTTTTCGACCCTCCTAATTTTGAAATAGTTAATTCTAATAATTTCGATTGTTCATTTTCCGATAAAAAGAAAAATTTTCGAAGAATGCGGCTAGCTGTTAAAAAAATAATATAACGTTGTAAACTTAGAAAAGATTTTTTCTCAAAACTTGTAATTAAATTTTCGGTAGTAGAGAAAGTCTCAACTAATCCAGCTTTAATAATTTTATATTTACTAATAACAATTTCGGTTTTTTCTTTTTGATAAATATTTTTCCAAGATTGTAACCAAAATAAACTTTGTGTAAATCCTTTTTCTGCTAAAGAATAATAATTCGATGCATCTAAAACATCTTTTTGGGCGTTTTCAATTGTTTGACTTATTTCTTTTTGTCTTAATTCTAAATTAGGTTTAACAGAAATTTGAGTTCCATAAATTAATAAACCAATTAAAATTAAAAGATTAATTAGATTAGTTTCTAAGATATTTGAATTGATTTCTATAAAAGATTCTTCATGGCTTAAAAACAGTGAAACTAAGTTCCATATCATACTTTAAGAGATCTATAATATTTTAATAATGATCATGTCGACTGAAATTTTTTTATAAAAAACGTTTCAGTAATACTAGTTAATTCATTTGCAATATTTGCGAAAAGATAAGCGGATTTAACAGAAAGTTCTCCTTTCAATTTACTTAATAATTTCGAATTTTCTTGTTGAATAGTAGCGACTTCGTTTTCGAAATTTGTGCTACTATAAGACTTAGTTAATTTTACTTGTCGATTTAATTCTGAGATTTCTTCAGTTAATAATTCAACACTTTTTGCTAATTTTTTATAACCAAAATTTAATAAAATAGTAGATTTTCTTAAATTAAAGTCAATAAATTCATCTCGGTCATCTAATTGTTTTGAAATAGGAGATAAAAAAACAAAAGTAACAACCAAAGAAAAAAGAAGAAATAAAATTGCTTCGCCTAGAAATGTTAAATCGAAATCAAATAACCCACCTGTTAAAAAGAAAGTTACTGAAAAATTCATAAAATTCTAGATATTTTGAATTAATAAAAATATTAAAAAGTTTGAAATGTTTTTAAACATTTCAAACTTCTTTAAAAATCAATTTATAAGTTAATAAATGGGTTAGCAAAAAGAACTGAAAGAGCTACTACAAGACCATAAATTGTTAAAGATTCCATAAAAGCTAATGATAATAAAAGTGTTCCACGAATTTTTCCTTCTGCTTCTGGTTGACGAGCAATTCCTTCAACAGCTTGACCAGCGGCATTTCCTTGACCAATTCCAGGTCCAAGACCAGCAAATCCTACAGCAACAGCAGCAGCAATAACAGAAGCAGCAGAAATAAGAGAATCTACCATATAAAATGTTTATAAAAATAACTAATTGAAAGAATTCACAAATTTCAGGTTTTTTTTATTCTATAACTTCTCCAATATAGGCAGCAGCTAAAGTAGCAAAAATTAAAGCTTGAAGCGAACTTGCAAATAATCCTAGCATCATTATTGGTAATGGAATAATTAATGGTACTAATGAGCAAATTACTGTAACTGTTAATTCGTCAGCAACAACGTTTCCGAATAATCGAAAATTTAAGGATAATGGTTTAGTAAAATCCTCTACTATATTTAATGGTAAAAAGAAAATGGCTGGTTTAATATATCTTTTAAAATATCCAATTCCTTTTATTTTTAATCCTGCAAAGAAATAGCTAATTGAAGTTAATATTGCTAAAGAAGCTGTTGTATTTATATCATTAGTTGGTGCGGCAAATTCTCCGGAAGGAATTTCGATTAATTTCCAAGGAATTAAAGCTCCTGATAAATTGGAACCTAAAACAAATAAAAAAATAGTAGCTACAAAAGGTAAAAATTGAGAATAATAGGATGGACCCATTTGTGTTATCGAAATACTTTTGACAAGATCATAAATAATTTCGACTATACTTTGTAAATTTGTAGGAATTCTTTGCAGCTTGCTTGTAGCTAAACCCAAGAAAATTGACAGTCCTATCACAACTAAAGATGAAACAAAAATAGTTTCTCCATGTAAATGTAAATTTTCGTTAAAATTTATATAAAAATGTGAACCTACTTCAATTTTTGATAAAAAAATAGTGGACATAACTTTTTCTTTTAAAATTTTTAATTGATTAAAACAATAAGTGAAAAATATAAAATTAAAAAAAGAATAAACAGATTTCTTTTTCACTTAAGAAAATTTTACTCAGAAATTTCATTTTTATTTTTAATATTATACCCCGTTAAAATTCTATTAACTAGATAATTTAAAATAAAATTAATTGATGAACTTGAATCATCATTAGCAGGAATTGGATAAGGAACTAGATCGGGATTGCAATTTGTATCAACAATTGAAATTGTTGGGATTCCTAATCTTAGGCATTCTTGAATAGCCAATGAATCTTTTAACTGACTTGTAAATATAACAACATCTGGTAAAAAGCTCATCTCTTTAATTCCTGTAAAAAGTTTTCTTAATTTATCAATCTCTTTTCGTTTTGCACTATATTCTTTTTTTGATAACTTTTCAAAATATCCTTCAGCTTCCTTTTGTTCTAAATCTTTTAATAAATTTATTTGATTTTGTACAGTAGTCCAATTTGTTAACATTCCCCCAAGCCAGCGATAATTAATATAATAACTATTGCAGCGTTTAGCTTGTTTCGCAATAATTGAAGAAGATAATTTATTTGTTCCTACAAAAAGAAAATTTCCCCCTTTTTCGGCTTTTTTTTCTAAAACATTTCCTGCTAATCTTAACAATTTAGAAGTCTTTACCAAATCAAAAATGTGATAACCATATTTTGAACAAAGAATATAAGGAGCCATTTTTGGATTCCATTCTTTTGGAGTGTGACCATAGTGTACTGATGCTTTTACATATTGTTTTGCAATTTCTTTTTTACTAGAAGTTTCAATCATAAAATTTTTATTAGTTTTTGAATAAATAAATGTTATCTAAATAATTTTTGTAGTTTAAAAAGGCTGACCCAGCCGGAATAAGTCTACCAATAATAATACATTCTTTCAATCCTCTTATCCAATCTGAAGATCCCTCAATAGCTGCTTTAGTTAAAACTCTTTTTGTTTCTTGAAAACCTGCTGAAGAAAGAAATCCATCTTTTGTTAAAGAAGAAGTTGTTGCCGATAATAATAATGGTTCAAATTTTGGTCTTTTATAAAATAAATTTGAATTAATTAATTTAAATGATTCATAAATTTGATTAATAAATGAAAATCGAATTAATTCTCCTGGTAAAAGAGGAGAATCTCCACTTTCTTTTATAACTACTTTGGTCGTCATTTGTTTCACAATAATTTCTATATGCTTACTTGATATATTAACACCTTGAGATTGATAAATTGATTGAATTGAATTAACCAATAAGAGTTGAAATTTTTGTAGACTTCTTTTTGTACCAATAAGAATACCATCAAAAATTAAATGATAGTTAAAGAAAATATGTAAAAGCTCATGAAGATCTATAATTCCTTCGGTAATAGGTTCACCAATATCTATAAAACTTCCTACTTCAAAAACTAATTTTGAACTTAAAGGCAATTCATAATTAACTAATGGTGTTAAATATTCTAAAAAAATCGAATTTCCTTTAGAATCAGATATAATGACATTACCTTCTTTATTTTTAAATATTAAATAATCTTTCAAATCAAACTGAAGCCAAGGAGTTAAATTATTTTTTTCATATTTCCAAAGTATAAATTTTTTTTCTTCTATCGAATCAATTCTTTTAATTAATAACCATGGGGAAACAGACGCTTTTCCATCAATTAATAAAGGTTCTTTTTTTTTTGTTTTAAAAACAAATTCATCTTTTTTTCCTCCCGATTTTTCCGAAAAAGAAAAAAATGAAGGAATTGAAACAAATTTATAAATTTTATTTTGAAAAATTATTAGTGATTCTTTTATAAAAATACTTTGCCCAATATAAATGGAATGTTTTTCTATTTTCTTTTTTTGAGTAGAAACTGAAGACTGATTAGGATATAAAATAACATCATTGTAATTATAGTGAAGTACATTTTTTTTCAAATTACGTTTCGAATTTTCCATTCTTTTTTGATCTAAAGAATATGAATTAAATAAAATTCCAGGACGCGTTGCTAAATAAGATTTTATTTTTGGTTTTCTTGCTTCTATTAATTCTTCAATTTTAGGCAAACCTTGAACAATATCTTCAGTTTGTTGAGTATAATTGACAAGTGTAGCGATAGCTTTTTTTTCTAAAATAAAATCTCCTTGTTTATAATTTAAAATTGTTCCTCTACTTAAAAAAATTGGAAGAGCATGTTGAAAAATCATTTGCAATCCATCTTTTTTAAGAAAAAAACCAGAATGTTTCATTTTTAAAGTTGAATGAATTAAAGTCCCTGAACGAAAAACCATTTTTTTCTCTTGAAAATAACTAAAATCATTTACATGATCTGAATTAACTTTCCATATATCTAATTCTGTAATGAAAAAGAAAAGAGTTATATGTTTTGAATTTTTTTTGCGGATTGAATAAATTTTCCCTAACGAAGAAGAAAAAAAATAAATAATTGCAAATATTGTATAAGAATCAATAAATTGATAATTTTTTAATAAAAAAGTTAATTTTGAAAAACAATTTTTAGTTAAAATTTTTAAATTTTTAAAATCTAATAAATATTTTTGACTTTCAGTTATTAAAATTAATTGAGATTCAAAAAATTTAACATATCCTTCATCTTTAGGAAAAATTAAATTTAGTTTTCCAAAAGGCTGATAAGTAAAAATTTCCTTTTTTTCTATATATTTTATTTCATTTGGAACCAGAAATAATTTTCCTCCAGCTATCCATAAAATTCCATCATCTTGATTAACTTTTATTGTTCTTTTATCTCTCATCATTTTTCGAATCAAAAGATTTTCGAATCTTATTTCTCCAGAAAAAGAAGAAAAAATCGGTTTTAATCGTCTTCCTCCTGGTAAAATAGATTGTGTCATAGCTTCAGCTAATAATTCTCCTTTTTTTACAAAACATGAATTTGAAAAGTATAAATAAGAGCCAATATCTAAAAAAATTTCTTTTGAATCACCTTTCCAATTTATCAAATTAAGAAAAATTTCTTGTTGTAATTTTAAAACAATCTGACCATGACTTGTTCTATATGAGATAGTTTTCATCGATTCAGGAAAGATTAATTTTCCAGAAAAAGGAATAAGAATCTGCTTTAATAATTCTCCAGTAAAAATTCCACCCGTATGAAAAGTACGCATTGTTAATTGCGTTCCGGGTTCTCCAATAGATTGAGCAGCTAAAATACCTATTGCTTCACCTAATGAAACAATTTTATTATGAGCTAAATCCCATCCATAACAATTTTGACAAATTGATGAATTAGATTTGCATGTTAAAGAGGAGCGAATATTTAAAAGTAATGGACTATATTTTTTTAAAAAATTTAGTTTTTCAAAAGTTAAAAAATTGTCTTCAAATTGAAAGATTAAATCAGAAGATTTAAGAGAAATTATAGAAATAAAAGATCTTCCGATAATATTTTTGACGTTAGTATTTTTTTCTAAAAAAAATAAAATACCTTCTTGAGTTTTACAGTTTTTTTCACGAATTATTAAATCTTGAGCTATATAAATTAATCTTCGTGTTAAATAACCAGAATCTGCTGTTTTTAAAGCTGTATCAACAATTCCTTTTCTTGCTCCATATGAAGAAATAATATAATCAATTGAACTTAATCCTTCGCGAAAGTTGGCTTGTATTGGTAAATCTATAATTTTTCCATCTTGGTCAGACATTAATCCCCTCATTCCAACTAATTGTCGAACCTGTGACATATTTCCTCTAGCTCCAGAAAATGCCATTATATAAAGATTATTTGTCGGATCATAATTTTGATAATATTCAACGATACGATTTTTTAATGATTCAGTAGCAATATTCCAACTATCAATAATAGTTTGAAATCTTTCGGTATCTGAAATATTTCCTTGTTGCCATTGACTACTAATTTCTTGAATTTGCAAATTTGCAGTATTAATAAAATTTTTTTTTCGATCAGGAGTTTTTAAATCTTCAAGATTAATTGAAATTCCAGCAGAAGTAGCAGCTGAAAAACCTAATAATTTTAAACAATCTAACAATGCAGAAGAAGAAACAATTCCAAATTTTGAAAAAGTTTCCTGAACCAAATTTTCTAGCAACTTTTTTGTAATTGTATTTGTAATAATCATAATACTTTGCTAAAAGATTTTTTAAAATTAATACTAAATAATAATCTTCCGGCTGTGCTTTCTAAATAAAATTCAGTAATTGCTAAACTTTTATTTTCTTCTTCTTTAATAAGAAAAATCCCAATATTTGTTAAAATAAAAAAATTTGTAACTTTTTTTGAAGAAAATTTAAAAATTTTCAAAATTAAAATTTCTTTTTTTAATGAATCGAAATGCATTTCTGAATCAAATAATTTTAGTTTATTATTTTCATATTTAATTTCAAAATTTAATAATTTATATCTAACAAATAAAGGTGTATGAAGGGTTATTTTTTTTTGGTAAAATGCTAATAAAACTTCTTTTTCATTAGAAAACCATTTCTTTGTTAATGATGAATATTTTTTAATCATTAGAGTCAAATAATAACATCCAATAACCATATCTTGAGTAGGTTTTAAAATAACTTCTCCATTTGAAGGAGAAATAACATTATATGAAGGTCGCATTAGTGTTCTTGCTTCTAATTGACTTGTTTCATAAAGGGGAAGATGAATTGCCATTTGATCTCCATCAAAATCAGCATTAAATCCAGTACAAACTAATGGATGTAAATGAATAGCTTGACCAAGAACAAGAACAGGATCAAATGCTTGAATCCCAAATCGATGTAAAGTAGGAGCTCGATTTAATAAAATAGCATGTTTTTGTGTTAAATTAGATAATAAAGTCCAAATAAAAGGTTTATTTTTTTTAATTATTACTTGAGCCAATTTTGTATTATGGCTAGGAGCTTTAATTTTTGTTTTTAATAATTCATTTATTAAAAATGGTTGAAAAAGTTCAATAGCCATTTCGTATGGTAATCCACATTGATTTAACCGTAAATTTGGACCAACAATTATAACTGAGCGACCCGAATAATCCACTCGTTTCCCTAAGAGAGATTGTCGAAAACGACCTTGTTTTCCTTCTAAAATTTCTGTTAAACTTTTTAAAGCTTTATTATTTAGTGAAAATCTCTTTTCTTTTGGTAATCTTGCATTATCAATTAAAGAATCTACACCTTCTTGCAAAAGCTTTCTTCCATGAACAGTAATTAAATCTGGAGCTACAAAATGGTACATAAAATCAAATAATCTTTGATTTCTAGTTATAATTAAGCGATAAATTTCATTTACATCAGCTGCAACTAATCTACCATTTTCTAATTCCAATAGTGGACGAAGATTTGGAGGTAAAACAGGCAAAGTTGTCAAAATCATCCAGCTTGGATTTACTTTTGTTGCAAAAAAACTTTCTAAAATTCTAATTCTTCGAATTAATGTTTTTTCAGGCAAAAAAGAAATATTAAAATTACGAAGAGAAATATTTGTTACTAAAGATCTAGCTTTTTGAATTTCTTCTTTTAAATTAATTGAGTCTAAGGCTGCTTTAATTATTTCAGCTCCTCGTCTTCGCTTAAATTTTCGTTTTAAAAAACTTATTCCAAGTTAATTTTTTTTTCTCGACTGGATTCTTTTTTAAATTTTTTTTGATCTAAAGAATTAAAATTACGAATGAAAAAAGGAGCTAATTCATTTTTTTTAGGGTCATATTCTCCATAAAAAAATTTGGATAAAGGATTAGAATTTGGAACGAATCGTTCTCCTTCTTTAAAATAAACTACTTGCTCAATATGCGAAAGAGAAAGTTTTTCATCAAAAGATTTTAAAAGAATACATAAATAATTCGGAACACCTTTAACATACCATAAATGAGTTATAGGACAGGTTAATTCGATATATCCCATACGATATCTTCGAACCCTAGCTTCTATAATCTCTACCTGACATTCTTCGCAAATTTTATCTAATATAAAACCATTATATTTTCCACATTTACATTTCCAATTTTTAATAGGTCCAAAAATTTTTTCACAAAATAATCCATTTAACTCAGGTTGATGTGTTCGAAAATTAATTGTTTCAGCTTTTAAAACTTCTCCAATATTTTCTCCATTAGGTAATTTTCGCTCTGCCCATCCTTTTATTCTTTTTGGTGAAGCAATACTTATGCGCAAATAATCAAATGAAGCATGAAAATTTTCTAATTTTAATAATGTTTTTTCTAATTTTAAAATTTCTTCAGTTGATTTCATAAAAATTTATTAAGTTAAATCAATTAGATCTTTTACGTTCGGAATTAATAAATTCGTTTTTATCTTTTTGGCTAATTTGTGCAAAATGCTCAGCTTTTTTTCTTGATAATAAAGCTCTTAGCTTTAAACGAATTTCTAATTCTTTAAAAATTTCTTTTTCCGTATCTTGAAAATTTGTTGTTGAGAAAAAACCATTTTGAAATTTTCGTAATGAAAAATCTAATCCTAATGCATTTAATTCTCTTATTAATGCTAAAAATGCTTCTGGAATTGAAGGATTTGGTTTCTCGATATGTTTTCTAACAAGCAATGATTCATACATATCATTGCGACCATCAATATCATCTGATTTAATTGTTAATAATTCTTGTAAAGTGTTTGAACAGCCATAAGCTTCTAAAGCCCATACTTCCATTTCTCCAAAACGTTGACCTCCCTTTTGAGATTTTCCTGCTAAGGGTTGTTCGGTAATCATTGAATAAGGTCCAGTTGCTCTTGCATGAATTTTATCTTCTACAAGATGAATTAGTTTTAAAATATAACTTTTTCCAATAGTAATTGGATTATCAAAATATTCCCCTGTTCTTCCATCTCTTAAAAATATTTTTCCGGGATAAGAGGGATTAAATAACCAGTTATCATTCTTATTTTTTTTGGCAATTTTTTTCAATTTTTGATTCACTAAAATTCTTGAAGCTTCGCGTCCATAAATTTCATCAAACGGAGAAACTTTAAATCGTTTTCCTGATTTTTCTCCAACTAGTCCTAATAAGCATTCAAAAACTTGGCCTACATTCATTCTAGAAGGAACACCTAAAGGATTAAAGATTATATCAATTGGTGTACCATCTGGTAAATAAGGCATATCATGTTTTGCTAAAACTCGTGAAATAATACCTTTATTTCCATGTCTACCAGCTAATTTGTCACCTATTTGAATTTTTCTAATTTGAGCAATATAAATTCTTATAATTTCTGAAGATGTAGATAAAGAAGATTCTTCTTTGCTTAATAGATTATTTGAGATAATTCGAACATCAATGACTCTTCCCTCTGTTCCATGAGGAACTTTTAAAGACGTGTCTCGATAATTTTGGTTTTTTTGACCATATAAAGCTCGTAGCAATTTTGCTTCAGGAGAAGGATCTTCTTCACATGGAGTTAATTTACCAACTAAAATATCATGCTCTTTAACATATGAACCAATTTTTACAATTCCTTTACTATTTAAATGTCTTCTTATATAAGTTGTTAAATGCGGTAAATTATTTGTTAATTTTTCACTTCCATTTAAAGAATATGTTAAATTTGTTTCATATTCTTCAATATGTACCGAAGTTAAACAATCTTCTAAAATTACTCTTTCGTTTATTACAATAGCATCTTCATAGTTATAACCTTCCCATGGCATATATGCAATTGTTAAATTATGACCTAAAGCTAATTCTCCATCATTACTACTTGGTCCGTCAACAATAATTTGGCCTGAAAAAACTTCCTCTCCCTCCCAAACAATAGGTTTTTGATTAATACATGTTTCTTGATTTGAGCGAGAATATTTTTTTAGATAATAATTAATAAATTGGCCACAAAAATCGCGAATTTTAATTAAACTTACAGAGGAAAAACTAACAATTCCGTGAGAATAATTTTTAATTACCATTTCCGAATCCAAAATTGCGATAGATTCAAAACCAGTTCCAACAATTGCTTTCTGAGTATATAATAAAGGTACTGCTTGTCGTTGCATATTTGAACCCATTAAAGCTCTATTAGCATCATCATGTTCTAAAAAAGGAATTAAGGCCGTTGCTAAAGAGACAATTTGAAGTGGTGAAGTGGTAATGAAATTTACATTATTTAATTTTTCAATTGAAAAAAGATAATTTTCTTTTGACGAAATGTATGTTGACTCAATTGTTTGGTTATTAGTTACAGTAATATCACAAAAAGCAACTTTGGTTTTTGATTCTTGCTCAGGATTTAAGTAAATAGGAGAATTTTTTGAATAAATTTTTCCATTTTCCATAAAAAAATAGGGTGTTTCAATAGACCCAAGTGAACTTATTCTACCGAACATAGCCATGGATGCTATTAACCCTGCATTTTGACCTTCAGGAGTTTCAATTGGACATAATCTTCCGTATTGACTTGGATGAATATCTCGAATAACTGTACTAATATGATCTCGTTTTAATCCGTTAGGCCCAAAAACACTAATTCTACGCTTATGAGTCATTTCAGCCAAAGGATTAATTTGGTCCATAAACTGAGATAATTGACTAGTTTTAAAAAATTCTTTAATAGAACTTGTCAAAGGTCTAGGATCAATTATCCAATCATCTGGATCGGAATAATTCTCTAAATCAAATGATAATCTTTGAGAATTATTTAAAGGAGAATCTTCGATAAGATTTTTTTGTAATCGATATAAACCAACACGAAGTTGATTTTGTAGTAACTCTCCAACTGATCGAATTTGTTTATTCTTGATATCATCAATATCATCGCTAGCTCTATCATAATATTTTAACTCAATTAAACCATCAATAATTCCTATAAAATCATGCGCTGTTAAATTTGTAATTTGCTGAGGTAAATTTAAACCTAATCTTTTGTTAATTTTATAGCGACCTATTTCACCAATTGAAAAACACCCTGATCTTTGATTAAAAAATAATTTTCTAATCAAGAATGCAATTTCTTGCTCATTTTCAGAATCAGAGTTATAAACATGATTCTGTAAATGGAGAGGATATTTTAAACTATCTGCAATTTCTTCAAAACTAAGACCAAAATATTGAATTAAATCGTAAATTGAAAGCTTATTTAAATCTGATTCATTGTTATCTCTTGATTCAAGAGTTTTTCCTTTAAAATCAAGCAACTTAATATAGATATGTTCTTTTCCGTTTAAATCTTTCTCACTAATTTTTTCGTTTTCTTTTAGATTTTTTCCGTCTTTTTGCTCTAAAATAAATTTCGTCCAAAGACCTTTATTTGAAATAATAGTGGCACTATAAATTGTTTTTTTAGAATTATTAAATTCCTTTCTAAAATAAATCCCAGGACTTCTTATTATTTGACTTATTATTACTCTTTCACAACCACTAATAATAAATGTACCTTCTTCAGTTAATAATGGAATTTCTCCAAAAAAAATATCTTGTTTTAATTGAATTTTTTTAATTTTATTTAGTTTTAATGTTGAGAGTTTTAAATCAATTCCATTTTCAATTTTGGAATCAAATGAATATGAATATTCTCCGGGAATATAAATATGTATTGAATAACTAATGTCTCTTTTTAAACAGTTTTCAATTGTAAAATTTGGTCCTTTCAATTTTAGTTCATTGGGATAAAAATAGACTAAACAACCTATTTTTTTTTTGCTATAAGCTCTTATTTTGGCTTCAAAAGGGTTAGGAAAATTAGAAAGTTCTTCTGATATTCCAGAAGATAAAAAATGATAAAAACTTGCACGTTGTGCTTCTGCTAAATCACCAATATTGTTTACAAATAATTTGTTCATTATCAATTTTTATCTTTTTGCTATATTTAAAAAAATATGGAAGGAATTAAAAAGAAAAAAAATGAATTCTTTAAAAAAGAATTCATTTTTTTTTTCTAAAATTTTTAAGAAAAGAAAAAATAATCAAAAAGTTTTCTTATTTTTGATTTTTTTCGTGCTGCTGTATTTTTATGAAGAACTTTCTTTTTTACTGCTTTATCAATAAAGCTATAGATAGTTCCTATAATTTTTAAAAACTCATTGTTTCGCTGAATTTTTTTCTCCCCTTCAAGATCAACATTTTTATCAATAGTTTTTAGTTTTCCTAAAAAAAGTTTTGATAATGTTTTAATTGTTGAAGTATATCGTCGATTAATAATCCTATTCCTTTTATTTTGAGTTACTAATTTTCTATTTCTTTGTTTTTTATTCATTGAAGCTTATTATTTTAAATTCATAATTTAATACAATAACATAAAGCTTTTTGAGTTACTAATAGGTTAATAATTATAATAGTATCATTCTTTCTATAACAAATAAAATTTTTAAAAAATATAGAAATAGTTATTTTTCATGGTATAATTTTAAAGTCTCCTCAGTTTTTAGATTAAACAAACGAAAAAATTTTATATAAAAAATATCAATTTATGGCAAAAAAAAAAGGACCCCGAATTATGATAACCTTAGAATGTACAGAATGTCGGAAAAATTTTAATAAGCGTTCTTTAGGTGTTTCTAGATATTTAACTTCAAAAAATAGACGAAATAGTCCCGATAAATTAGAACTATTAAAATATTGTCGTCATTGTAATAAACATACTGTTCATAAAGAAATAAAATAATTAAGATGAGTTATTGGAATAAAGAAAAAAAATTAAATGTTTTTTCGCAAGTAAAAAAACGTACAAATTGGAATCAAAGTTTATCCCCGGTTAAAGCTTTAAAAGCTGAGAAAAAAGTTAAAAAAACATTACAATATTTATTGCTCCTAAGAAAATTTAATAATATTATTGACTATAAAAATATTAAATTATTAAAAGCTTTTTTAAATAAATATGGGAAAATTCGATCAAGACGAAAAACTCGAATTTCAATTAAAAAACAAAGAGCTATTTCTAAAGCAATTCGTAAATCAAGAGCTTTAGGTTTAATTCCTTTTACTTGTGATTTAAAAAATTAAGAGAATGAGAAAAGCAAGAAATAATAACAATTTTATTGATAAAACATTTACAATAATCGCCGATGTTATTTTACGAGTTTTTCCAGCAAGTCAACAAGAAAAAAGAGCATTTTCATTTTATTTAAATGGTTTATCAGCCCAAGATGAAGGAGAATATGCTGAAGCTTTAAACAATTATTATCAAGCCCTACAAATTGAAGAAGATTTATATGATAGAAGCATAATATTGTATAACATAGGATTAATATATTCTAAAAATGGTGATTACTTAAAAGCTTTAAAATATTATTATTTTTCAATTTTTATAAATCCAAAATTTACTTCTGCATTGAATAATATTGCAGTAATATATCATTACCAAGGAATTAAAGCAAGTGAGAAAAAATCTTATGTTCTTGCTGAATCATTACTTCAAAAAGCAACATTTTATTGGACAAAAGTGGTAAAATTAGATCCAAATTCTTATATTGAAGCTTGGAATTGGTTAAAAACAACTCGTAGAATAAAATTATAGAAAATCTTGAAACCCGTTAAATTCTTTTCAGAGATAAAAGAAATTATTCTTCTAACTAATTAAAAAATATGAATGGATTCGTAACACAAATTATTGGGCCTGTAATTGATGTTGAATTTCCTTCTGGGAATTTACCAAAAATATATAACGCTTTAAAAGTAACAAAAGAAGAATCAAAAGAGATTATTGTTGCTGAAGTTCAATATTTAATAGGAGAAAACAAAGCTCGTGCAATTTGCATGACTTCAACAGATGGTTTAAAACGCGGGGATCTTGTCGTAGATACAGAAAATCCTATCCAAGTTCCTGTTGGAAAACAAACTCTAGGACGAATTTTTAATGTGTTAGGAGAAGCTGTAGATGAATACGGCAAAGTTGAAACTCCGGAATCTTACTCAATTCATCGCTCAGCCCCTGATTTCGTTGATTTAGATACAAAACCTAGTATTTTTGAAACAGGAATAAAAGTTGTGGATTTATTAGCTCCTTATCGACGAGGAGGGAAAATTGGGCTATTTGGTGGTGCTGGAGTAGGAAAAACTGTATTAATTATGGAATTAATTAATAATATTGCAAAAGAACACGGTGGTGTTTCGGTTTTTGCGGGAGTCGGAGAAAGAACTCGAGAGGGAAATGATTTATATGCAGAAATGAAAGAATCTAAAGTAATTGATGAAAATAATTTAGAAAATTCAAAAGTTGCCTTAGTTTATGGACAAATGAATGAGCCACCAGGAGCTAGAATGCGAGTAGCTTTAACTGCATTAACAATGGCAGAATATTTCCGCGATAAAAATAAGCAAGATGTATTATTATTTATTGATAATATTTTTCGTTTCGTACAAGCTGGTTCAGAAGTTTCAACATTATTAGGAAGAATGCCGTCAGCAGTTGGATATCAACCTACATTATCGACTGAAGTTGGTGAATTACAAGAAAGAATTACTTC
>Ga0116227_10008770_pt1 | contig 18798 bp, 8 predicted proteins | sample S1TSphgellanicum_FD_89693 | JGI IMG/M metagenome (GOLD analysis project Ga0116227, IMG submission 89693) | Host-associated microbial communities from peat moss isolated from Minnesota, USA - S1T2_Fb - Sphagnum magellanicum MG | ecosystem: Host-associated > Plants > Peat moss > Unclassified... | reverse complement strand
CCCTCATGGTCTGCATTCCCTGATTAGTGTAAATGACATGGTAATCTAATGGGGAATTCTTTTTCTTTTCACATGTGGGACCTCCTCACAGGCCCCTTGATCTTCTTGAGAAAGTCACTCGGATATTACAATTGCTGCAGTTTGAAATTATGTGGTCAATTGGCTGCATTTTTCTGGAGATTGAGGAAATATAGCTATCACCACCACCTTTGTTTCTAAACCGAGTCACAGCAAGTCTAGCATCATTCTGTCAATCACTTGATTCAGCTTGAAGTCTTGATTTCTTGGGAAATACTTTAGAGCAGCTGGATCAGTGAGAACTATATGATGTCATTCTTGCAAAGTCCAGAAGCTTGAATCCTGTGCACATTCCAGAGAGTGTTGTCTCATGTCAAAGACTAGTGAAAACCCATTACCTAACAGAGTGTTGTCTCATATCAATTCCAGTGAAAACCCATTAGCTGCTACCTTCCATGTTTTCACAGGTGGTTGCCATTTGTTTCTAGAATGTGACATTGACTGAGAAGATGCAGCATTTCATTCAACTCAACCAAGAAATATGGGGTGCAGGCATAATAAACATGATAACACGTACCACACATGTAATGAATGTGAAATGAGCACACATCTGTACCTTTCTGCTCTTCATAAGTCTGGTGATCAGCTCACACTACTACAATTTTCAACACATTTGTGTTCTGTTTCTCATGTGTTTTTAACGTATTCAACATGAGTTCAAGGTTCCTTTCTTGATGATAATATGACAAAATCACATGGGTAACATGTTGTTATGTTAAAAATATCGTTAGGTACAAATGTGTCCAAAAAAAAACATGTTGAAAAAACAACATAATTACATAATATCCCCAAACATTGTTATCTCACACCTTTTTAAACATTGTAACAAACTTATTTTCAACATCTTAAAAAAACATGTTGAAAAAACAACATAATTACATAATATCCCCAACATTGTTATCTCACACCTTTTTAAACATTGTAACAAACTTATTTTCAACATCTTAAAAAAACATGTTGAAAAAACAACATAATTGCATAATATCTCCAACATTGTTATCTCACACCTTTTTTAACATTGTAACAAACTTAATTTCAACGTCTTTTGAACATACATTTATGCTAGTGTTCTTAATTGATTAATTTAGGAATATCATGAAAATTCACAATGCTTGTTTTATGTTAGGAACAATATTCAATCACATATCGTCATGCATGTGTCACACATTTCATGCACATTTGATCCTAGATTTGTGACACTCCTTCCTTTGACTCTTTTTCTAGGCTATGATTAAATTTGTTCAGGCTCTCTTGAATGTTTATCACAAATTATGATAGAATTTCCACACAAATTATTTAATCTTGTGACACTTGCTTACCAGGGTTCATCAACAATTTTGCAACAAAATTGTTTTATTTATTTTCAAAGATTTTGATGATTAGTTTATCAAAACATTGTCAACTATGGATGACTTTTGCATCACTTTTTTGTCACTATTTATTTGGAGTTTCATGGCCTCTTTGACAAAACATTTGCAATTTTGTTATGAATGTATATTGTAAATGCTTTTGATTTTAATACCAGATGTATAATAATTTCTGAATGATTATTCAACATGGTACGTCATCAATTTTGCAACAAAATTATTTTGATTTATTGTCAAGGATTGTGATTATTAGTTTATCAATACATTATCAACTATTCATGATTTTTGCATGGCTTTTTTGACTCTATTTATTCATATCTTCATGCCCTCTTTCACAAAACATTTGCAATTTTGTTGTGAATGTATATTAAGAATACTTATGAATTTATTAGCAAATTTATAATAATTTTTGAATGATCATTCAACACAATACATCATCAATTTTGCAACTAAAATGTTTCAATTTATTATCAAAGATTATCATGAATTGTTCATCAAAACACTATCAATTATGCATCACTTTTGCATGGTTTTTTTGACACAACTTATTGGTACTTTCATATAGGCTCTTTGATAAAACATTTGCAATTTTCTTGTGAGTGTATGTTGGGAATACTTATGATTTCACTAACAAATTTATGATATTTTTGAATCATTATTCAACATGGTTTGTCATTAAATTTGTAACAAAATTGTTCATTGTATTATCAAAGTTAGTATTGATTTGTTTTGAATCAAAATACTATTACTTGTGCATGACTAATGCATGGCCTTTTTGACAATATTTATTGATTTTTTTTTGCCATCTATGTTGCAACATTTGCAATTTTGTAATGTTCATACTTTGTGGATCTTTATTGTTATACCAACAAAATTAAAATATTTTTTCAACATGCCTCATCATTGGTTTTGCAACAAAAACTTCTCAATTTATTATCAAAGATTGTGATGGTCTTTTATCACACCATTAATAGTTATGCACATGACACATGCATGACCTTTTTGACAAGTTTTTTTCTTCTTTTTACAAATTGTCTTTTGTTTCTTTGGTTTCAAATTCCTAACTAGCAATTTTTGCATTGAAGTTTGTTAATGACCACTACAATGGTATATGCATGTATGAAGAAAGATATTATACTATTTGAACTCAATCTATTTGAGGGTAACCTACTGGAAACATGAAAAGAAATAGGTTATTCAACAATAAGTAACAATGAAATTACATTACCCTAGTGGGTGTAGTCAGAATAAACCGAGCCACAAAGACTTTTGAATGACAAAAAAAAATAGTCAAAATTGAAGGAATCTTATGTTTTACCATTTAAAACCATGGCAATCATGGCAAGCTATTCCTTTTTCATTCATATGAATGTCATGGAATCCAATCAAAAATTCATTTGATAAAATTTAAGTTTAATTTTCAATTTACGACCTTTGAAAATGAACACCTATTATGTCAAAAGGAATCAAATTTGCAAAGGACTATCACAAGAACTCATATAATAAAATAAAATTGATGGGAAAAAAAATAAGAAATATAAAGACCTATTTGCCACATTGAAAAAACACTCATAGTAGCCTAAAATATGTGGAAATTTAAAACTTTAAAAATTTTAAAAACTTTCCAAAACTTATTTGGAATTTTAGAATTTCAAAACTTTTTTACCACATATAAATGGGGTATAATGTACATGATATGTTAAGAAAATCTATAGCTTATTATACAAGAAAACATTAAAAAAAATTAAATCAATTTTTGGTTATGACTTGAAATTGTTATTATTGTTAATGATGAAACATTGAATTTTCAAGGAATTAACACACTTTCACATTTTCATATTTATTCCAAAATTGTGAACAAAAAAACATGTCATGTACTTGGACAATTATAAGCATTAATTATAACAATTTGCAAAAAAAAATGTTCAAAAATTCATTTGTATGAAAAATTTATTTTTGGGCAAAAGGACATAGTCCTTTTTTATTAAGTAATGCCATTAGCTCATATTATCTTGTTTACACCCTAGTAACTAAATTCAAATTTACCTACAAAAGTATTAAAATGTGCAAAATCTTTCTCTACAAATGTTTAGCTTTTTGTAATTGACCTAAATGAATTATTATAGATAATCATAAGATAATCAAAACCACCAAACTTGTAACTAATAACATAATCACTATCTATCCATGTTAACAAATGAAAAATCAAATCATGTTATTTACTTTTGTAATATGAAAATCAAAACTTCTCATAACATCTCCACCATAGTAGGAAAATTGCATGTGCATACTATTTTGGATGAACTTGGATAATTTAACTTGTATTTCCATGCCCCATAGAATAGCAAGGACAAACTCACCAAATTTTTTAATCAAACCACATTTCTATTGAAATTTATGAACTTTGTTGAAATCATTAAATATTGAGCACTAACAAGGAAGTGAAAAAACATGTGCATTGATAATTGTGGCAAGCCATAGTCCATTATCCAAATCCCATAGACAATTGCTATGATAACATTAATTGTCAAAAAACATCCCAAATCCAACAACACAGCACAATTTTAGAGTCAAATATCGATATACATCCACATGATCAACAAACTATAGAAATAATTACAAGATTTCTCTTCTACTTTACAAATTTAAGTACTCTTTATATTCAAATTTCAATTTCCACTACTGATGAACCACTACATTAGCGAGTATGCATTGCTTTTGTAATCAATGTAAATTAAAGTTACAACATTCAATTTAAAATGAATGGGTAATGTTGTATTCCTTATTATTGAACCATTACATATGGTGCAAAAACTTGTGTTACTCTGGGGAAAACTAAACAAACCTGAGTTTATATGTAATTCCATTTGGCAACCTCACAGAACAAGTAAGAAATGACAATATCAATAACATGATTGTGGACTGTGACATGCCTCATGATGGGACCGTGATGGAGCTTTGGTTGAAGTAACACCTCTTCATTTGTTCCACTTGCATTCAATTTTGAAGGGTGCAACCCATGCACCATGTCTATTGATGCTAACCCCTTCACATCTAAGAATACTTCTATGAAAGTTAGGCATCCCTAACATTGTTTTTGATTCAATTTTTTATTAAAGATTTAAATATATGTTATTGCATTGACAAGACAATTTGTACTACTAGGGATGTTAGAGCAAGGGAACATATTATGAAATCAACTGTCACTAAAGGCATCTAAGCCAACTTATAATATCTACACAGGTGCAAAAATTCTAGCTATTGGAAAATCCTGCCTCACTATTGTTGAAGAGTGCCACCATGTGGATGGAGGTGTCATCCATTCGAGATAATGGTTTCACAAACCTATATCAAACAATGCTAACAATGCACAATAGCTTAATGCCAGGTAATCCAATCTGCCTACAAACACAAAATCATTACACACACCACTTACAATGTTAGGTTGTGTGTCATATACATACAACTTGAAAATTGCAATCTAATTCACACTACACTTGAACTCCTTTGTTAGCACTTGCAATTTGAAACCAGCTCCCATGTTTGCGAATGAATTTTTTAATAAATAGTCTTGCCAAGAAAACCATTAAACCTTGTTAACCATTAAAATTTGATCACATGATTTGATAGCATCACAACATTGAATTAGTTAGTGATGGGAGGTTCTAAAAGGATGTTAGCAATCTTGTAATTCTAAATCTACAACAAAGAGCTTCAAAGAAAAGAGACTTATGAAAATCCAATGCCATTTGTAAAAAGAGAGGGTACGCACATCAAAACATCTTAAAAACATGTTAGAGCGCTAAGTTTTAGTTCATTCCACTATAGCACATGTCAATTGCCACCAAAAAGGTTCTCATGTCAATGACCAGTTGACATTCCTTAGTTGACCATTTATTCTTCCATATGGGCAACTACTATGGCAAAACTATGTAATTCATAGAATGGAACTTTGATAAATACAACAAAGGTAGGATCTCAAACACATTTATAGCCCAAAATATAAGGTCATTCTGCATTTGTATGCGTACCTTACAACCAAAGCACCACCAAATGCAAATTAACATTGAAAACTACCCTACTATACTTTCAAATGACAAGAAATAAATGTTGATGATGATAGGATGGAAAATCTAAAAAGGAAGGACCAAATACCAAAATGATCATCTAGTTTGGTCTCTAGCCTTTCAAAAAAAATGAAGGAAACTACAATAACACTTATAAGAGCCTAGCTGAACCAATTAACCACTTTCATTTCATTATTATTAGTAGAGCCTATTGACCATTATAGTGTTCATCATAAAAATAACTTCCTTCCACAGAGGCTCAAATAAAGATTGTGCAAATGAAGCACATATATTCATTTTATAATTAGTGACTATTTACAGATTGAAATCAGGTCACCAACTTCACTACCACTACTATCCCTCTCTTAGTAGTAGTTCTAGAGAAGTCTTAGTTATCAACTATCCTAGGAAAGCCAATCGTAACTTAATGACTTACTTTGATTACAATCCAAATATAAACTCTTTTGGTTCAAAATCATAATGCCAACTTGTTAGATTAAGGTAGAAAGGTTGTAGCCAATGAACTTGCAAAGCCACCAATGACATTCGCCCCAAGTTTACAAACTTTTTGCACATTAGCTTTGATGATTTTAGCACCTTGTATCACCTAACCATCTCTAATCATCACAAACATTTTCACCCTTGCGAACACAAAGGGATGTGCTAGCACATGGAAAACTTAATATACCAAGATTGAAAAAAACTATTTGGTTACCATATGGGAGAAATGGAATTATTATCACCGATTTCTAGCAAGCCATTAAAGTTGTATGTAGAATGTCCTATGGAAATTTGAACCCAAAAAATCTAAATGCATCAAAACCTAAATCTAAAAATTGCTTCACACAATTCACATGAAAAACATTAAATAGCTACCTACAACTACTAATTGAAGTAACTAGACCTGTGGATCATTTTCACTAATTAAAGATCATCCTCATAGTCGTTTCCTAAGGACCACTCTTTGTCATCTGGATTTTCTTCAACTCCTTTTGCTATACATCTTTCAAAAAAAAGGTTTGACACCTTCTACATTTGTTTATTTTATTTCTTCATTAGTTGGGCGTGTCCCAAATTTTGCAATAACAATACATTTTTTGAAATGTCTAACAACTCTAACTAAAGAAAAACCCAAAATTGGAAACACGAAATTGAAAATTATTCAAAAATTTTGAAGAAAAAAACTAATGTCCATTGTTTCCGGATAAGTTTTTTTTTCTCCATGACGTGCATGAACAGCAATTATTTGCTATTCATTCTAGGTAGGATTATTATTCATAATTTTAGCTTGAAAAACAAGCCAACTTGCCTTTGTGCAAAGACTAGGCTTCACTAGCTTGCATTTGCTACTTGGCAGTATGTGCTCCTTTGTCTTTGTGAAGCATTGATTTGCTTCAACACCACTTCACAATCCCATACACCTATAATACACATGAGAACCTGAAAATTATTTATAAAAACAAACACAACTTTGCATTGCAACAACAATTATTAAAGGTAGTTTTACTTTGGCCCTTTTATGGTCGAAGCCCACAATTAACAAAATGTAAACACAAAGTGAACAAAGAACCAAAGAGAAAGAGAAAGAATATAAGGTTGAAGACTCACACATACAATTAAGGTGTTCTTATGATTAAGAAAACCAAAATGGGGTTTACAATTTTCCTAAGTGAAAATGACAAAGGAGAAAAACACAAAACCATGGTGATCTAGAGACATGGCAAGGAAATGCAATTAAAAACAAACCTATAACCAATGTAATGTAACTAGTAGATTAAATTGTAGAAACAAACTTGGAACCAACATAAGTGCAATTGTTGATTATGGTAGAAATAGACCTTTGAAATCTTCATGTAGTTTCTCAAAAGTGTGGTTTGCTTTAACACATTCCACATGGATGATGTATATGATCAACACATATATGTTTTCATATGTTGATTACCTATATGCAACTTGCATCACACATTCTACAAGATTATTTTGATTGTACAAATAGAATGTTTTACAACAAATTTTTAAAAAGGATCTTATAGATGCAAAATTCTACAATTAATGTAATTTTTCAAAAAAGTTCAATTTGTCTACCTAAAAACCTTAAACTTGTATTCAAGAGGATCAAAACATGTAACTAGGAGCCAAAAAAGGTGTCAAATGTTAAACATAATCAGTCAAAATCAAACATTTATTTTTTTATTACCATTTAAAACCATAGTAATCATGGCAAGTTAGTCTTTTTTCCCTCATATGAATGTCAAGCAACTTAGAATAAAAATTCATTGAATCCAATTTTAAGTTTTGGTTTTAGTTTAAGACATTTGAAAATGTACACCTCTTGCATTAGATGGAGTTAATTTTGCAAAGGACTATTAAAAGGACTCATATAATAAAATAATTTTCATAGAAAAAAATATAGATGATAAAAAACATATTAACCACATTCAAAAAGCACTCATGATTTTAGACATGTGGAATTTTAAAACTTTAAAAATTCAAAGAATGTTTCAAAATTGCTTCAAAATTTCAAAGCTTCAAAAGTCCAAGTTACCATGTATAAATGGGTTATAATGTGCATGATGTATAAAAAATATATATAGTTTAAAGTATAATAAAACTAAAGAATGTGGAAATTTTTGGTGATGATTTCAAATTTTGTTCATTTTTCAAGATGAAACATTGAATCTGTAAAGAATCTACACACTTTTAAAATTTCATATTTATTCAATAATGACTAACAAAAAAATGGTGATGCATTGGGGAAAATTTAAATATTTTTTTGAACAAGTTATGAAAAAATTCATTCAAAAATTCATTTGCATGTAAAAGTTATTTTTGGGAAAAAGGACTTTCAATCCTTTTCCAAAGTAATCTTTTTGGCTCCTAATTACAGGTTTAAACCCAAGATTTTTTTTCATGGTTCCAATCTAAGTTTTGGGTGTGGTTTTAACTACTTTAGGCTAGTTCCATGATCTAATTTTTGTTAATTTCATCAAAATATCAACCAATTCAAGTTTAAATCACATGAACCTAAACATAAAACCCCAAGTTTAACATTGCATATTGAGAACTTGCTAACATCATTTTTTCTCATACTTCACATGAAAACATTTTTTGATACTACCAAAAAATGCAAGTTACCAATCACACACCTATAAACACAACTTGGATGGAAACGAAGGAAATGGGGAATGTTTACCCCCCATTTACATGCCACAAACCATAAGGCAATCTTTGTTCTATAATAATGTATGTTTAATTATCTAGTTGAATCTTAATCACATACATGTATCCACTAATTATTAGTCCTTCCACATGACATAACGGGTGAAAGCACAATACAGTGACCCCCTTTGGGGTGTCACATTGTACTACTTTCTAACAATGTGCATGTTTGAATATATCCCACCTCAAACTTTTGAAAGATTTTCATAATATTTTTTCATATTATGTTAGAATATAATCTACGCAAGATATTATAAAAAAAACTATTTCATTTCATTTCATAAAATGGGATATTGGAATATATTTGTGGAAACAAATATATTCCAAAAGTAATTTAAATGATTTTTAATCTTTATGAAAGTTGAAGTTATATTGAACCATGGCATTGTGCATAGTTTGAACCATGTCCGGATACCATCGAAAATTTTCATTTAAAAAAATGAGTTTTTCTAACAAAGATGTAATAAATGTGTGGTAAATTGAAATTTTGACAAGTAATCACATTCATATGGAAGATGACAAGCATAACTAGATGGACCATATTTTTAATTTGATTAAACTTGATTATTTTAATGACTAATGAAACTTTAATTTTACTACAATCAAAATGCGATAATGGTTCTATTATACCAATGACTAATATAAATATACCCATGGATCTTTCGATATATATAATAAAATTTGTAAAAATAATTATAGGGCCCAAAAACCAAAATTGATACCCAAAATTAAATGTACCATACTTGTAGAACAATTATATTGTATGTATTATAATATTAAACCCAAAAGTGCCCCAAAGGCAGTCACTATAATGTGCTTTCACCCAAAGGTTTTATTTGAAACCTATTATATTATGTTCATGGCCAAATGAAAATTTATTCAAATATTATCACAAAGTTAATTGTTGAACATAATTATGATGAAATTCATCCATGTGAATTTACAATATTCGTGATGTGAAAGGGTAGGGAAAGATTTGTGCTTTAAGGTTGTAATATAAGATTTCCATACCATCAAGTTTCTTAAAGGGCCTTCCAATGTTATTCATGCATCTAGGTTATGCATTAGTAAACTATTTGAGTAGAATAAACATATTCAAACAAAATATTGCAATTCTATAATGTATGAAAAAAATGGTTTCAAAAAATTGGACTTGAAGTTTGGAGTTTTTATTCCTTTCCTTCAACAATGTGTTTTTTTATTTTTTATCTTGAATTTAAAAAATTCTTTTTTTTTCCAATTTCACTTACTTCATTAATCAAAGTGTTTGAATTGAACAACAATATGACAAAATAATATTTAAAACATGATTAACATTATCCCCATGATTTTTCATATTTCTTTTAAAATTTTACATGTGTGATTTAAACCCCCACTTTTGAAAAGTATGCAAAACCCACTATCTACCTAAACAAGAGGTGTTGACCACATAAGGCCCACCTTTGAAAAAAATAAAAGAAATTTGGAAATAAACCATTACAATTTTAATGCAAAAGACAAAATTTTAGTTGTAGCACACATGTGCAACTACAAACTTTGTAATCATCTTGGACAAGTTGCAAAAGACAATTGATCACAAAAAAAACTCCATGTTTGTATAGTCACACCAATAGTCACATACCACTTGAAACTACAAGGATTTTTCATCCATGGATTAGTCATAAGTGTCGCAACCCCACTTTGAGGGAAGTGTGAAGTCGCCACTCACACTCCAAAAAATGGGATTTGGAAGTCCTCTAGGATTTTTGAAAACTCAGAACACAATTGCAAGGGTCAAAACACCTCGCATTGAGGTGTTCTTTATACCGTTGGAAAGTTCTTGAAGTGTAAATGTCCAAAATGGCCTCGCATGAGCCATTTGGACATCTGTAGCACAAATTATATTTGAAAGAAGGGTCAGGAATCAAACTGGCAATTTGATTCCCGACCACTAAAAATCAAGAATCGACCCAATCCCAATGTGTGCAGGTGAAGTGCGACACACCATTGGAAAGCTCTCAAGGAGAACTACAAGTTTTCTTTAGACCTCGTCCCAATCAGACGTCGGAGCGAGAAGTTATGCAACTACACATTATTAATGAACAAACCCAATTTCTTAGAAAGTAATGTTCTAATACCAAAAAGAACAATTGTAAGAAAATTCCCAACTTCACACACATTTGATTGACCATTGTCCATAAACACATTAACTTGATGTTGGTATTCATCCTTTTGTGCTACTATTGTAAACCATTACAATGCAAACCTTTGGTGTTTGTGAGTTTCCTAATGGGTCTACAACCTCCTTGATTATTCAAACCTAATTCAACAAACATGATCATTGCAAAACACAAGTAAACGTAGATATATTTCGATTAGAACACAAAGGAATCCTCTCAATAGGCCATCATGGTTTTACTTGGAATCAGCTGAATTTTTTTACCCACATATTCTCCTAGATATTTTCCCCAAAATTGGATAGAATAAATGGCACCCCTACATGATTAAAGTCCCTAGATTTACCCACTCAAGATATTGCAACACCCATATCTTAAAGTTCCCAATTACTTGGGTTTCAAAATTTCTGACCACCCTTTGTATAAAATTCCCTTGAACATTTGTTGATTCATTTAGATCGGCCAATGTAATCCCTTATTGATCTTCATCACCTCCAACATCTCTATAATTTTATTCATGCTCCTAAGTCTGGAGGTTTTTAAACTTAATTCCTATACGCAATGAAGATATGTTAAGAGTCAGAATCTATTTGAAAATTCTAGTTGAGGGCATTCTTCGCATCAAACCAAACACTTGCTAAATATGTGCACTTTAATGTACCTCCTCTACTAAACAACCAAAGTAAAAAAACCTCCTAAAAACAACACACATAAATTATATACTTAGTTTTAGAAAAGCTCCTCCTTTTGAACACTTGCATCACCCACCTCTTCATCAATGTTGTTTTCCACTTCTTTTAATCGTGCATGCCATAGCCCAAAAGCATGAAGAGTGACCAAACAGACTCCATCAACATTGTCATTCACAATCTCCAAAAAACAAGCCTTCACCACATAACTCTTAAACCAATTTACTTACAACAAACACACACTAAACATGGATATCAACTCATTTGCCACAACTATCTCACCTGCAAGGTTTGATCCTTAAACCCCAAAGATGGATATCAACTCATTTGCCATCAAACCACCCCACTTGATGTGAAAATATAATAAGATGCATTCTATTTAGCCCATGCTTAATTTTAAACATTACACAAACATTAAATTTCAATATTTCATCTTTTATTGGTTTTCTCCAAATAGAAAAATTAAAAGTTTATTGTTAAAATAATTTCAATGATGTACACAATTAAATATAGTTTTCTTCCAAAAATGTACATTAATTTGATTTTTTTATAATTTTGTTAAATTGAATTACATTTCGATGACGATTCATTGGAAAAAAAATTCAAATGCATGATTTTTAAATGGAAAATATTTGACAATTAATTTTTAATAATAAATAAATGAATAATCTATCTCCCACATTTTAATCTTTTATTTCATTTTTTTAAATCATAAAATGTGATTATAATCATTGATTTTTTTTTCAATTTTTTCATGTAACACCATTGGCTAACATCCCAAGAAAGATTAAACAAATTAAATGTTACCAGGACAAGCAAGGTAGTAGAAATTTTTTGTATTCATGTTTTTATTTGGCAACTGGCAAGAAGAGGGCTTTTAAATCTAACAAAACTCAAAACCTTTATTTTTTTGGCGATTTTTTTCAAAATTTCAAAGAATCTATGATAAAATATTCCTTTAAATTTTTTTCTTTTCACATTTTGGCGAAATTTCACCCAAAAAAATGATTATAATATATCATAATTTTAATTAATTCACATATAATTATTGTAAATGGATAATATATCGATCACATTTTGATAATCAAGTAAATATTACAATTCCAAAGATGCCACATATGTTTTAATCATCAAGGTATTGTAAATGGAAACTTTATAAGGCCCTAGTTGTCAAAACAACTATGACCAATTGTAAAAGCAATTAGGTTTTCATCCATTCAATATTAGATGAAAATTGTGCACTTTCATTTTACTTTTCCATCCAAACATGTAATAGTTACAAACTATAGTTCGTCAACAATAGTATGTTGACCGTATATACTTTTCATTTGGTCATATCAACACTATAATTGCATATATGACTACACACATTTACAACTAAAATTACACATAGGACTAACTTAACTGTAGGTTATAAAAGTAGCTAATTTCGATAGTAATTTCATCTATAGTCATAACTATATGATTGAAATGAAGATTTCTTCTAGTGAAATAGGGGTTTTCAATCTTTATTTGATGTGAGTATTTTTTTTGTGCAAATGATTGTCGTTGCACTAATTATGAAACTTATGCAAATTATGCACACATTTGAACTTTTGAAAAGTTTGGAAAAAAATAGGTAATTGCTAGATTTGAGGGCATGTGCATTGCCCAATATGTACACAATGGATAAAATAGAAGAAAATAGTTCAATTTGGTTCGTGGAAGCTATTTTAATCATGTAAATATTTATTTTCAGTAATAAATATTGAATATTGGGGCTTGGCATTTGCCACTAATTGTGATTCTATAGAAATTTCTTATTGATAAATGATATTTGTAACTATATAATTTAAGATTTTCGTTAGTGCACACTACCAATGTTATTAAAAAAATGTCATGAAGGCAAGTTAAACTTGTTTAAGAAGTTGTGGCATCATGAAATAATCAACTTTTTAATACCTGAAATGAAAATTTGTTTTACTCCATTTATTCTTTGATTTTCAAACATATCACATAAACTTGGAAAAAATATTTCCATCATTAAATCCTTTAATCAATTGATAATTGTAATCAAACATAAATTGTGAAATGGGATGTATAAATTAAAATTTCCTTGAATATCAATTTCACAATAATCTCCAAATATTTCCAATACCCAATTGATATAAAACAAAAGATTTCATTTTTTAATTATAGCATATTGAGTTTCACCTTATGACCTAAGACTAGACCCATAATATACAATCATTCAAATGATCAACTATTTTTTTTTTCAAAAACATTAAATCCCCAAGAAAATATTGATTGAATATGTGAGTTAAATTTCTAAAAATCTTAGTATATTGTAATGCTACAATGACCATAATGACCACCCACTTTCCAAATTTTCTATTATCCATGAAAACAAGTTTTGAACATTATAACTTCAAATAAATGACTTGAAAAAAATGGGATTATTTGATTTCGTTTCATCTATTGATTATTTGTCTAAAGTTCTCAAGTATTTCTAAAACCAATATGGAGGGTGTTGTACACAATTAAGAATGAAAGCCAATTGTTATAATAAACAACTTCTTCAAAATTAAACGTTTCTCACCTTCAAGTTCTTTCCTTCAATTTAAGGTTTGATGTTTTCTAAACATCCTAACATGTCAACATGGTTGTTTAGTCTTGCTCCAAGTTTTAAGTCTAGGTACCAAGAAAAACAATGTATCAAAAACATAAATATTGGTGATTGGTTCATCCAATGATCCTATATAATACCTACATTGCTAGGCTATCTATCTATGAAGCAAGGTAGTTTGTTTGTTTTGTTTTGTTTTATAGTTATGAGACCCACCAAACTGAGATGCTTCAAATCAAGTTTTTGGTGTCTTTGGAAAGCTCTCGACGAGGAGGCATGCTTGGGCTTGGTTCCATGACGTTTGGACTTGCAATGCAAAAGTTCTTGAATATTGAATGATTTTTTACCAAAAATTAAATTAAAACATAGCTGAAAATTTCGGAGCAATTGGAATGTGCTTTTGGTGTTATTGGAAAAATCTCAATGAGCAAGATTTAATGGAATTTATTTGGTAAGATTTGGATTCAGAATGTTGGAGATATTGATTTTAAAGTAATTTATGCCGCTGAAAATTAAATAAATTCCAAAAAATCAGGTTTTGGAAGGAAAAATCAGTTGACGACATGGTAACACTTGGGCCAACTGCACAGACCATATTAGTCATATGTAAAATCTAAAATGGTCAAATGATGCATTCACAACCATTTTCCTAAATGACCATTAATTTGGCAACCAACTTGATTTATTTGTTTGATGTTACACACACAAATTTTGTATTCAATTATTTTGCATATTATTGTTTTGGAAACGAACCGCGTGGCAAAATGTATATAAGGCATCCTACAAAACCTGCTCAAACATAGGCATTTATTCATAACTATTTTGTGTTTGTATATTTATACATGATCCGTTTTTCAACTCATTGTGAAGAGTCATCAAATCCCTTCAACAGATGGTTGTGACCATAACTAAGATAGATGGATACAACCATCCAAAACCCAATTGCAAAGAAACACATTGCAAAAAGTACCACTATTAACAAATGGATTGCAAAACTTGTATCTATTGTAACAAGTTTAGTGCTAATAGAACCCTAAACCTAAGGATAATTAATATTGTTAAAACCTTTGGACTCATTGTAACAAGTTCATTTACCAAAAGAAAAACCCTTATGACTTAAAACATGGTACAAAATTTAATCGTATTGGCAAAAACTCTTTACAAGTTTAATATTTTACAAAAGTCCTCAATCCTAAACCTCATATATGGTTCTATGGAAGCTAAGTAAAAATAGCAAAAATTAAAAACCTTCACAATCCATGTAACAAGCTTAGCCTTTGAAAAAAATTCAAAGAAACCCTAAACAACAAACCCTAAACGTGGGACAAAGTTTCACCATGTTTAGTATTGTCAAACAAAGCCTTAAACCCTAAAACTTCAGTCATTCAATTCTTTTCCCATCTGCAAGTCACTTAATTAGTACAACTTAATCTAAAAAACCATTTCACAAAACTTGCAATGATATACATAAATTATCTGGCAATAATTAAATTGCATATGAAAATCCTCCGGTATTCCAACAAAAGGAAGAATGTGCAAGAAGAAAAACTTTAGGGTTTTTGGGATGTACAAAATAAAAGGGTTCAGAATTTAGGGTTTTAGGATGTTCACAATACAGGTTTAGGGTTTAGGGTTTAGGATGTTGAAGTTTAGAGCTTAGGGTTTAGGATTTTGATGATGTGCAAGAAGAAAATGTTTAGGGTTTTTGGTATGTTCACAATACGGGTTTAGGGTTTTAGGATGTTGAAGTTTAGAGCTTAGGGTTTAAGATTTTGATGATGTGCAAGAAGAAAATGTTTAGGGTTTGTGGTATGTTCACAATACAGGTTCAGGGTTTAGGGTTTTAGGATGTTGACATTTAGAGCTTAGGGTTTAGGATTTTGATGATGTGCAAGAAGAAGAAGAAGAAGGAGGAGGAGGAAAGTGCTGATGATGATAAGTTCCGACAAGAATCATGTATTTGAGATTGGCTGCTTTGATTGATCATCTCCCGAAGCCACACATGTCCACCAGGCATTCATCTTGGGGGATTACTGGGTATGGGCAATGGCGGTGGTTGGAACATGTGTGGTGTGGGTGGTGCCAGGAGGAGGAGAAGAGGATGGGAGGTGTGTCACACTGTGGCCTTGCCATTTACATTAAAAAGTATCTTAAAGGCAAAAAAGAAATTATGGAAATTCAAATATTTCAGCATACAAAATAAATATAATTTTCAAAAAAATCCCTTTAAAAGAAACCAAAATCCTTCAAGATATCACAACTTTATATAACTAATCTGAAGTTTCAACACAAGCCAAAATATCATCTTTCAAAAATCCTCATATAAAAATACACCTACTACCTAGGGGTCCAAAATCCCTTAAGCTAATAATATACACTCTATAATGAATCTAAACACGATATCCTTGCCTTTGTAGGCAAGGCCAATAAATAAATAATATTTCCTCCTTCTTCGTCTTCTTATTACAAGAATCTCAAATTGTAACTGGAGTGGTTCAATGTTCTCACATACCTATCCTAGTACCTTTACCATTCAGGCAATAATTAAATTATTTTCAGTAAATGCTGAATTTTTTAGTGTACATGGGTCATTTTGCTTACTCTAAATTTACATGTTCAGGTCTTTTGAAAGTGCTCGAATTTCAGGAAATTCTTATTGTTATTGTTATTGACTGCCAGAGTGAAAAAAAAATGATAAATAAATAAATAAATAAATAAATATTTGCCAAGAAGATACAAAGGTTAACACCCAAAAGGGTGTTTCTCATCACATCATGATTTCTGTGTCCAAGTCTCAAGCAAGCAAAGTCCCAACTAAAATTTAAGAAAGAACAATTCATAGAATCAATCAACTCCCCTCAAATCACCCCAGACATTTAAAGGGAAAAATACTCTGTTATAAATTCTCTGTTTTTAAAGAAAAAAATATTAATCCTTTGAGGAAATAGATACATTTAGATACAATTTTTTTAGTTTTGAGGCTCAGCTTATTGTCATTTTTTTCCTTTTATTAAAAAAAAATGTTTGCCAATTAAGTATATCTTGGGACAAGGGTTTTTCTTTTTGGGTTCAATTTTGTGATATTGAAAATTTGGCAAATGTTTCTAAAAACATTGGCAAAATTAGTCAAATTTAGAGTAGAAAAAATTCTGTGTTTTTTGGTTGAAAAACCTACAAAAGTAGTTGAAAAAAACCAATGCTTGGGACTTTCATCATCTGTTGCCACATCGGAAAATTGAAAGGAAAAAAAAGACAAAAGAAACCCGTAATCCCAACTAAAATTTAAGGAAAAACATTTCCCCTTGGAACCCATCAGTCTAAGTGCCAAGAGATCTTCAGTGGTGCTGAGAAAATTTCTTAAAAAATTTGAGTAAATTTGGTGTTTGTTGATGATGGATGGGTTGAAGAACAATTATGAAAAATGGAACAATTCAAATCAAGAATCATTGTGAATAAAAAAAAATTTAAATAATCTAAAGTAAACCAATTTTGTTTTATTAAATTCAATGTTATTGCATAAGAAAGACATTTGTTTCATCAGAATTCATTATGTATGTAAGTGCACGTGCTTTTTTTATTGGAAAGTTTTTGCCAAATTTTTACCTGGAAAATATGGTTTTTGATCTACCTGTACAAAGGATTTTTCACAGAGAAAATGGCCCAAATTTGTCAGATTATCAAAAAACAAAAAAATTCTGAAAGATCAAACTTTTATGATAGGTAGCCAAGAATATAGAAGGATGCTGGTTTTTTGGCAACTTTCATGTCTGGTTTGTAACCAAATTTGGCTAAATTATTTTCTGGATGAGGCCACTATGGCTACATCACAAGACCCATTTATAAAAGTAAAGGCACATACACGACTAATAAATAAATAAATAAATAAGTCAACAGATTTGATTGACAATGGAAGAAATTATGAAAGAGTGGAAGAATCTACCGAAAGAATCAAAGAAGCTATTCCATGAAGGGAAAAGGAAACTATTGAAGAATTAATCTGGAGAGAAAATAATTGTTGATGAATTTTACTTTCCAATTTTATTTTATTTTGAATGGAAAAATTCTAGGAAAGAATCCAAGAAGCTTAGCTTATTGCTAAGAAATTGTTGACGTGAAAATTGATGTATTTCTTTGCTTTGCTTTGCTTCTTGAATAGTAGCAAATTCGTGGAAGACGCAAGCAACAGATCGGGAGGTGGAAAACGAAGTTGCAAAAAGCAGCATTTCATGGAAGCGGTGCAGTGCGGTGCGCAAATATCTCTCTCTCCGGACGAGGAGACAGAAAGAAAGGATCTTCGACCCCCGGGCTCGTACCGCCGCGGCTTCACCACATTCTTGCTCCAGTCCAAATTTGCAAACGTCACACAAAGTGCGCTTGCTCGCTCGATCGCTCGCTCGCTCGCTCGCTCGCTTTGGGCCCGTCTCTCTTGTTGCTTTTCATGCATGCATGCACGCACAGCGATGTGTGCTTTTTCTTTTTTTTTTTTTTTTTTTTACCCCCAATTTCTTTTTTCCTTTATAAATTTTTTTCCGAATTTTTCTATTAACTAACTATAAAAAAGGAATTTTTTTTAAAACATTTTTTATTTTTTTTGTTTAAAATACTTTAACAATAAAT
>Ga0116227_10008769_pt1 | contig 18799 bp, 14 predicted proteins | sample S1TSphgellanicum_FD_89693 | JGI IMG/M metagenome (GOLD analysis project Ga0116227, IMG submission 89693) | Host-associated microbial communities from peat moss isolated from Minnesota, USA - S1T2_Fb - Sphagnum magellanicum MG | ecosystem: Host-associated > Plants > Peat moss > Unclassified... | reverse complement strand
TGGCGCGGCTCTCGCCCGGCCTCACGTTTCTGCGCAACGGCATGAGCTCCGCCGGCAACTATAACGATGAGGGCTCGGACATCAACATCCGCGGCGTCGATTCGGCGGCGGGCACATCGACGACCGGCATCTACATCGACGATACGCCGATTCAGACCCGCCATGTGGGCTTCGGCTCAGTCAATGCGTTTCCGGCACTTTTCGATCTCGACCGGGTCGAGGTGCTGCGCGGTCCGCAAGGCACACTGTTCGGCGCGGGAGCCGAAGGTGGGGTCGTCCGGTTCATCTCGCCGGAGCCCGACCTGCGGAAAACCTCTGTCTACGCCCGTGCCGACGTCGGCGTCACGGATGGCGGCGCACCCAGCTACGAGGGCGGCATCGCCTTCGGCGCACCGCTGATCGACGACGTCCTCGCCTTCCGCGGCAGCGTGTCTTTCCGCCGGGACGGCGGCTGGGTGGACCGCGTCGGCTATACGCTGGCGCCGAATCCCGGCGCGCCCGTCACCCCGACACCTGTCTACGACGGCGACACCACCGAGGCCAACGCGAACTACTGGGACACCACCACGGCTCGGCTTGCGCTCAAGTGGAAGGTGAACGACGCGGTCGAGATCACACCCTCGCTGTATTTCCAGCGACTGCTGATTCACGACACGGCCGCATACTGGACCTCTCTTTCCGATGCATCGCAGAATACGTTCCGCAACGGCAATGCGCTGACCAATCCCAGCGACGATCCGTTCACTCTGGCGGCGATCAAGGTCACCTGGGATCTCGGTGTCGCCTCGCTGTTCTCGAACACCGCGTACTATGATCGCAATCAGACCTCGCAGTCGGACTACACACAGTATCTGCGGGCCACGTGGGCGTACTACGGCGAGCTGCCGAGCACCTTTCCGGCGCCGGGCGATAAGGGATACGCGCCATTCGAGGACAACCAGCGCAATTTTTACCAAGAACTGCGGATTGCGTCGAAGGATGTGGATTCGCGAATCCTCTGGTCGGGTGGCCTGTTCTATTCCCACCTCAGCGAGAACGTGCCCGAGCAAATCATCGATCCGACCTTGAACAACGAAGTCATCGCGTATAGCGGCACTCCCGTGCCGCCGGTACCCGTCTGTCCGCCGAGCCTGCCCTGCCCCGGGGGGCTCATCTTCAACGGGCCGACCGATCGCGTGGTCGACAAGCAGATCGCGATATTCGGCGAGACCACCTTCAAGTTCACCGACACCCTCAAGGCCACGGCCGGTGTGCGGCTGTCCAAACTCGACTTTACCGGCACGGTCTGGGAAACAGGCGGATTTCTGGGCACCACCATCGCTAGCACGGGCGGCGCTTCCGAGAAACCGGTCACGCCGAAAGCCGCGCTATCCTGGCAGCCGGATCACGACGATCTCGTATACGCCAGCGCGTCGAAGGGCTTCAGGCCCGGCGGACCGAACGTCGGAGTAGGCTCGATCTGCGCGGGAGATCTCAAAGCCCTCGGCCTCTCGCAGGTGCCCGGTCAGTATGCCTCCGACAGCCTCTGGAGTTATGAGATCGGCGCCAAGAACGCCTTCTTCGACCGCAGGCTCGAAATCGACACGAGCATTTTCTACATTGACTGGAACAACATCCAGCAGAACGTCTACCTGCCCGATTGCGGTGAGCAATTCACCGCGAACCTTGGCAAGGCCAAGAGCGAGGGTGGGGACATCGCCGTCCTCTACAAGCCCGTGGAGGCGCTTTCATTCGACTTCACGGCGGCCTACACCGATGCGCGCTTCACCAAGACCTCTTGCGCGGGTGTCTTGTCGTATGGCGGGGGCACCTGTAGCGCCGGTGATCTGACCGCAGCTCCCATCGTCACGAAGGGAGACGCGCTACTCGGCGCGCCGTGGTCTTTCACCGGTTCGGCGGAGTATCACCTGCCTGAATGGAACGGCCGGCGTCCATACCTGCGCCTCGATTTTCAGCATTCGACTGCCCAACGATCCGTGTTGCCGTCGCAAGACTCGGCCAATGCCCTGTACGATACGACGCTGCCGGGCCTGCCCGTGGTGAACAACCTGTCGGCCCGGGCCGGGTTGCGCTTTGATGCGTTCGACGTCTCGCTGTACGCCAACAACATCACAAATGCCAATCCACTGATGTTCGAGGCCCGCGACATCGCGTACTCACCCACTGATACGCTGTATTTTGCCCGGGGTGTCCGGCCGCGGACCATTGGCTTGACGGCGATCTACCGCTACTGACCATTTATAGGGGACCTGAATGCTCGATTCGCTCACTGCGGAGGTCCGGCGTCGACGGACCTCGCGCGCTTGGCTGACGTTTTTATGCATGAGCGTCTCCTTCGCGAGTTCCGGGGTCCTGTCCGCCGAGGAAGCGGTCGGCACTCAAATCCTTTACAACGCCGAGGTGTTTACCGGCGAATACGATCATCCCTATGCAGAGGCGGTTGCGATCCGGGACGGGCGCATCCTGGCGGTGGGCTCGATGCAAACGGTCGAAGCGGCTGCAGGTCCCACGGCGACCAAGATCGACCTCAAAGGCAATTTCCTGATGCCGGGAATGATCGATGCGCACGCGCATCCGATCGCCGGTGGCGTGACCTTGATCCAAGCGAGTTTCCCTGATACGACGGACTCCGTGCCCGCGCTCGCGCAATTCGTCGCAGCGCAGATGAAAAAGAACGGCAGCCGTCTCGGCAACACGCTGGTCATCAACGGCATCGACATCGGTTACTGGTCGCACGCCGCCGAGATCGATACTGCGTTGAGCGTTGGTGAGTATGCGAAGCAGCCGATCGTGCTGTTCGGATCCGACGGGCACACCGCCTGGGCGAATCGACCCGCGAGGAACCATGCGGGCATCACTGCGAAATACATCAAGAGCCTGTCTGCGAATGAGCGACGCTATTTTGGCTACGACGCCGCATTCAATCCGAACGGGTTCGTCGTGGATGCCGGCAAGACCAAGCTCGACAAAAGTTTGCCCAAGCCGTCGCCGGAATCGATGCTCGAGGCCGGACGTGCCGCGGTCCGCTACATGAACGGCTTCGGCATCACCGGATGGCTCGACGCCGCGGCGAGCGGCGTGGTGGGCGGCGCGATTCCCGCGAGTCCGGACGAACTTGGCTTTTTGCCGGTGTACAAAGAGTTGGCTCAGCGCGGGGAATTGACCGCACACGTGGTGGCCTATCCGGTGGTCCAGCCCGATCTTGGCGTGCAGCAGATCGAGGTCGTGGAGGCAATCCGGGCCAAGTTCAAGGACATTCCGAACCTGACCATTCCCGGTCTCAAGGTCTTCGCGGACGGCGTGGTCGAAGTACCGTCGCACACCGCCGCGCTGACCAAGCCGTATCGCGACACCGGAAGGCTGGTGACGCCGCTGTTCACGCCGGCCAAGATGAACGCGCTGGTCAGCGAAGCGTACCGCCGGGGTCTGACGGTGCACATCCATGCCATCGGCGATCTTGCGGTCAAGGATTCCTTGGACGCGTTCGAGGCAGCCGAGAAGGCCAATCCAGACACGCACTTGCCGTTTGTCATGACCCACGTCCAGTTCGCCGATCCCGAGGACATCCCGAGATTCGGTCAATTGCATGTCATTGCGGCGCTACAGTTGATATGGGCGGTCGCGGACCCGAGCACCAACGAGCAAGTGAAGCCCTACATCGATCCGCAGATTTATCGCTGGCAGTATCCGGCACGGTCGATCCTCGACACGGGAGGAGTGATCGCCGGCGCGAGCGACTGGCCGGTCACGACGGCAAATCCCCTCGACGCCATATTTCAGGCGGAAACACGCTCGGGGCCGCAGGGCGTTCTCGACGCCGCCCAACGCATGCCGCGTCTCGCCATGCTCTATGCGTACACCCGCAATTCGGCCGCTGCGCTCGATCAATTGTCCGAAATCGGCTCGCTCAAACCTGGCAAGCGCGCCGACCTGACCTTGATGGACCGCGACCTGCTGACGATTCCGGCGGAGGAACTCAAGAGCGCCTCGGTGATCTTCACCTTGTTCGGCGGCAAGATGGTGTACGGCCACGCGCCTTGACCCGCGCCGCGACATGGCGCCTCGCCGCCGGCCTCCTCGGCCTCCTGCTCGAAGCCTGTTCACGCGATCGGCCGGCGGCGATGACTCACGACGCCGCCACGCACGACGTCGCTCCGCGGGTGCTGAACGTCTACAACTGGTCGGATTTCATCGAACCGTCGGTCGTCGCCGATTTCGAGAAGGAATTCGGCATCAAGGTACGCTACGACGTCTACTCCTCCAACGAGACCATGGAGGTCAAACTCCTCGCCGGTCACTCGGGCTACGATGTGGCCGTGCCCGGCGGCGCCTTCTTCGAGAAGGAGCTGAAGGCGGGGATCTACCAGAAGCTCGATAAGAGCATGCTGCCGAATTTGGGCAATCTTGATCCCCAAGCCGTGCGCGATGCGTCCATCTACGATCCGGGCAACGTCTATGGCGTCGACTACATGTGGTTGGTCGCGACGGGCATGGGCTTCGATATCGCCAAGATCAAGTCCCGCGACGCCGAGGCCCCGCTCAATAGCTGGCGACTCTTGTTCGATCCGCGCATCGTCGCCAAATTTCAGGATTGCGGTGTATCGCTGCTGGATGCGCCGGAAGACGTGCTCAGCGCGACGCTGGCCTACCTCGGCAAGGATCCCCGCAGCGAATCGCTCGAGGATCTCAAGGCTGCGGAAGCAGTTTGGATGTCGATCCGTCCGTTCATCCGCTATTTCGACTCGAGCCGGTATTTCTCGGATCTGGCCAATGGCGATCTGTGTCTCGCCTTGGGCTGGTCCGGTGACATCGCGCAGGCCCGCCAGCGCGCGCGGCAGGCAGGCAGGCCGACCATGATAGGGTACGCGGTTCCCGAGGAGGGCTCGGTGAGGACGGTGGACGTGCTTGCCATCCCAGCCGATGCCCCACATCCGAAGGATGCCCATCTGTTCATCAACTACCTGCTGCGGCCCGACGTAGCGGCTAAAAATGCGTCAACTGCATCCTACGCCAGCGGCGTCGCCGGATCCGAGGCGCTGCTATCCGCCGATTTGCGAAATGATCAAGCCGTCTATCCGCCATCCGAGGTGCGCGAGCGACTGGTCATCATGCGCGCCAAGTCGCCGCAGTTCACGCGAGCCATGATGCGAGCGTGGACGCGTTTCAAGACGGGGCAATAATGCAGCCAGAAACTTACCTCCGCCGGTAGGGAGTTCCTCAATCATGGCGCTTGAAATCGAACGACGATTCCGGGTCTCGAGTCCCGCCTGGCGTGACAGCGTTGAGCGCTCGATGCGGATCACCCAAGGATACCTCGCCATCACGGAGCATTCTGTGATTAGAGTTCGCGTTCGTGACGCTGAAGGTTACGTGACCATCAAGAGCCGCGATGGCGGGCTTGCGCGGGAAGAGTTCGAATATGCCATTCCTCTGGCAGATGCTGAGTCGCTGCTCAAACTGTGTGGCAATAAGATCCTCGAGAAAATTCGCCACGAAGTGACCTATGCCGGGTATTGCTGGGAAATCGACGAGTATTCGGCGCCCCTCGAAAACCTCGTCATAGCGGAAGTAGAATTGCAATCCGAGAGCGAGGATCCGCCGCGACCGGCGTGGATCGGCGATGACATCACGCATGACGGCGGATTTTCGAACGCTGCGCTGGCGCTCAAGATCGAAGCGTTGCGCCGTCCTGGCAGTTGATCCCGTCCGGCCCGACATCGTCGTCACGAAACTGCGATCTACAGACTCAAGGCGCGCTCGAGCGCCCGCACATCGGCCGCCGCCTCGTCAACCAGGCCAACACACTCCTCGAGTGAAAGATTGAGGCGCGCCAGAACGCCACCGGCGCTTAAGGAAGCATTGTTACCGCTTCTCATTCGCTCTGCCAAACGGATGCCCGTGATCAGAATGTCACTCTGTGTCGCATCTCCCGTTCGCACTTCATTGAATTCCGACTGCGCACCGACTGCCTCGCATATCTCTTCGCTCAGCCGCCAATTCCTCAATACGGCCTTGGCAATGATCGGGTGCCACGTGGCGACCAGATCATCACTCAACACGACTCGATGCCCCGATGACTCTTCTTCCGCGCACTGTGCCAGGATATACAAGCGGCCTATCTGGTGGAGCAGGCCTGCGGCGAATGCATCGGAAGTCGATAGCGACGTCCGTTTGGCGACCGCCTGGCAGAAATGGGCAGCCGCCACGCTGTCGGACCAGAGCTCATCCATGCGCCCGGTTATGGATCGCATCGTCTCGGTTCGCCTGATGTCCTGAATGGCATGCGCAAGAACGACACCGTAGACCTTCTGAGCACCGAGGCGGGTCAGCGCGACTCCCAAGTCGATGATTACCCGGCCGGTCGCGTTGAAAGCAACGGAGTTCGCCATCTCGAGCAATCGCCTGGCCAGCCTCGGTTCGGCCGAGATGAGGCCCACGATCATCCGCGGCGTGTAGTTCGGATTCCGATAGGCATCCTGCACCCGGATGACCACTTGCGGAAAGGCAGGCAGTTTGACGATCCCAGCAGCGAGGGCGTCCGAAATTTGGGTCAGAAAGTCGACTTGTGCGCGGCGTTGGACCGGGTCGGAGACATGCATAAGCTATAAAGTTATCACGATGCCTCGCCATACCGGTCTTGGGAGTGCCGTCAGAACCGCGGCGCGCGTTTCTCGAGAAACGCCGCGATGCCCTCGCGTCCCTCCTCGCCGGTAGCTCGCGACGCGATGGACCGCCCTTCCCTTCCCAACTGCGATTCCAACCCAGGCTCCGCGTCCCCGAGCAGCCGCTTGACCGCGCCATAGGCGGCCACCGGCCCCGCAGCCAATTTCGCCGCCAGCGCGGCCGCGGCGTCCGCCAATTGGTCGTCGTCCACGACCTCGTTGACCAGACCCCAGTCGAGCGCCAGTGCGGCATCGAGCACGCGGTTGGTCAGCAAAAGCTCCATGGCGCGCTTGTAGCCAACGGCCCGCGGCAGCAAGAACGTGCAGCTTGCATCCGGCGTGAGGCCCACGGCGGTATACGCCGCCACGAACTTGGCGCCGCGCGCCGCGATCGCATAGTCAGCCGCCAGCACGAGGCCCATGCCGGCGCCCGCCGCCGTGCCGTTGACCGCGGCGATCACCGGCGCATTCAAGCGCGCAAGCAGGGCAATGGCGGCGTGCAGGTTCGTGGTTAATTCACTCAGGTAAGCCTGTACGTCGCCGCCCGACGCAACCATGCCCTTGAGATCGCCGCCGAAACAAAAGTTCTTGCCCTGACCGGTCATGACCACCGCGCGCGCGCCCGCCGCTTCGATCGCGAACGCGGCGGACAACAGCTCCCGGCCGAATTGCGTGTTGATGGTATTCGCCGCCTCCGGGCGGACGAAAGTCAGAAACGCTATCTGGTGGCGAATGTCGAGGTCGATCACGGACGATGTAGCGGCGGGCATGGGGTCTAACCTAAGCTCTAAGCGATCACAGTAAGAATCGATCGGTTGACCGAAACGTGCCGCGGACCGGCCAGGTAGGAGCGAACGCTTCGATGACGGCCATCAGATCGTCCAATTTTTCGAATGGATCTTCAGCCTCAACTGACAACTGGGAAGTCGTGGGCAAATCCGTCTCAGCTTGTGGCATTCAACAGTTCCTCCAATAACGATTCGCGCCCGAACAAGCGGAAGTATTCCCGAATCTCGTCGAGGTTCAATGTTGCCAGATTGGCCCGCAACAGTGCGCGGATATCTTCAAGGTCCTGAGTACGCCGCGGGTCGTTGACCAAGCCCTGCAGTTTAAAGCCGATGAGACCTTCGGAACTAATGACCCGCAATGCGCCAAACGCCGTTGACCGCTCCGGCGCCTCGCTTAGCAAGCGTCGCGCAATCGGGCGGCTGGCAAACAGAAAGTCGAGGCGTTCGTCACCGCGCAGGTAATTGGCCACCTCGATGCTGCGATACAGTCGCCGGTAACCCAGCGACACGACGGCCGTTTCAATCACGTCCGCGAGGTCGGCATCCGCAAGCAGGTCCACGTCTTGAGTGGCTCGAATCACTTTGTGCGAGGCCAATGCCAATCCACCGATCAGAGCGAATTCGGCGCCGAGACCATTCAGTGTGGCGATGATCTCCGAAATTTGCTTACCCAGTCGGGAGGTCGCAACCATGCCGTAGTTTAGCTCACGGTGCCCAGGATTCGGTTATCGCGCGCTCCACGCGTACCGCTAGCCTGCCGGTTCGGTCGAACCGACTTCGATGCCCAACCACGCCAGCGCGCTGACGATGGCAAAACCCACACCGATCAAAAATGCGGTCTGCCAGCGATGTTCACCGGAGAAATGCGCCACGATGGGTATGCTGATGATACCGCCCAGGTTCCCCCCCGTATTCATGAAACCGCAGACGGCCATGGTGTTGCCCCGACCCACGGCCATGCCGGCACCCCAGAAGGCTCCCTCGGTCAATTCCACACAGCCAAAGCACGCCGCGAGCGCTGCCACGGCCAGATAGGGGCTCGATGCATCCACGGCGAGCAGCAGCAACAGTGCCGCGACGGGCAACGCCACCAGTGGCACCGCGCGATATCCCCATCGGTCACCCAAGCGCCGGCATGCGATGCTGGTCGCGAGGCCGCCGATGCCCGCACCCAACGCCGCGGCGAGCGGGGGCGCCGTCGCGAGCCACCCGCTTTCCAGCAGTGAAAATCGGCGTTCTTGCACCAGGTACAAAAACACCCAGTTCGACAGTAGGTAGAACGTGTAATTCATGCACAGGTATGAAATCGCCAGCAGCAACACATTGCGGTCACCGACGAGCGCCAACAGCTGCCGGGCCGTGATCGGCGCAGGGACTTCGGGTTTCGCGCCACGGGGTGCCGTGACGTCGACGTGCGCGTCGATCTCGGCGAGTTCGGCCGCCGAAATCGCGGGGTGCTCACGCGGCGTGTTGCGGCCATACCAGGCCCACAGGGCGATCAGCAAGAGCGCCGGCAAACTGGTCCAGATGAGCGCCGGCCGCCAGCCCAGCGTCTGCATCAGCGAGGCAATGAGCGGCGGCGTCAGCGCGGCACCGAGGCCGAGGCCCATGGTCTGCAATCCCTGCACGAACGACCAGCGACCCGGCGGAAACCAGGCCTCGAACACGCCCGACGACACCGGAAAAATCGCACCTTGGGAACAACCGAGCAACGCCTGCACCCCGAGCAGCACGACGAACAAGGTCTGCCCACGGAATACTTCGGGGGCGAGCGGCGTCGCGAGAGTGGCAAAGAAAGCCGTGAGTCCGATGATCACGAACGTGCGCCGCGCACCGATGCGTTGCCCGAACACGCCGCCCGGCATCTGGAATATGGCATAGCCCCACACGAACGCCTGTTCCAGCCAACCGATTTGTTCCTGGGAAAAACCGAGATCCGGCATCATGCTCGCGGCGGCCACGGTGATGGTCTTCTGCTGCATGTACGCGACGAAGCCAAACAGGAACAGAAAGGAAAAAATTCTCCACCGGATGCGAAACGCAGGCGCGATCATGCTTCGCGCACCGTGGCGGATTGCGTCACCTCACTTTGCATGGCCAGACAGATCTGCACGGCTTGGCCAAAAGACGTGGCCGCATTATCGGCATCGCGGATGCCGTCGCTCGTGGCCCCGTCCTCCAGCAGCATGCCGGGCAAGAACAGCGTGACGAGACGCACTTGGGGCAGGCGCCGCCGGATGGCATCCGCCAACGGCTGGCACTTATCACGTTCGGCACTGGGAAAGGCGCTCACGATGAACACCACCGAGACATTGGCCGGGGACGCATCTGGCGGCGGCAAGTTCATGTCGTCGATCGAGATGTGACGCGCATCGATTTTCTGATCCCGCAAAATGCGAACCAACAATTCGGTCGCGAGATCATCGGCGATCGACCCCAAGCCCACACACAGCATGATCGACCCTGGCGGCACGAGCAACGGACCCTGCCACCGGCCGGAGACCTTCTCACGTTCGCGGCGCAGGAATCGGCCGGCATTGGCCTGATCGAGCACGGAGCCCCGGTTGCGGCGCCGGCTCGAGGCTCGTCCCCCGCCGCCGATCGCCTCGATCACGGCGACCATCGCGTCTCGCACCCGTCGTTGCTGCTCTTCCGTGATGGCACCGGTTTGTAGATCGAGTCGCGCCAGATACAGCGCCGGCATCAGCACCACGTCGCAATAGGTGGCAAAGGAATTGCGCTTGAGAAAAGTCCGGGCGCTCGCAATGATCTCGTCGGAGTCGGCCGATAGTGCGCGTTGATAAAAGCGCTGCGGCATGGTGAGCGCCTGATTGTCACCGAGCAGAATATCCAACAGGCTGAGCGCCTTGATGTGGCGGCCCGCCACGACGAGACAGCGCGTAAAAGGAGTGGCTACGATCAATCCGATGGGACCCCAGAGTGAGCTCCAGAAAATTGCGGCAATGACCACCGACAGCGGCGACAGGCCCGTGGTGTGGCCGTACAACTGCGGCTCGATGAGCTGGCCCGCGATCAATTCGACGATGACGAACAGTCCGAGGGTGTCGAACGCCAGTGACCAGCCCGGATCGACGGCCGCCGCCAGCAGGGCGGCGAACAGCGCGGCGATCCAAATGCCCACGTAGGGCACGAAGCGCAGCACGCTCGACAAGGCCGCCCACAACAGGGCGTGGGGCAACCCGAGAACGGTCAGCCCCGCAGCAACGGCGCCACCGACGCCGAGGTTCACCGCGAATTGCGACACGAAGAATCGAGACAACCGCTCACCGGCATCATTGAGCGCAAGCGTCGTCCCGCGAATGTCGGTACCCCCCGCGATCCGAATGAACCGGTCACGCAATGTCTCGTGTTCGAGCAGCACGAACACCAGCACGACGAGCACGATGCCGGCGGTTTCGAGCGGAACCCAGACCGATGCGAGCACGCGCTGCATGACCTGCAGCGGATTCGTGGGTGGATCGCGAATCTCGACGGGTATCGGTGCCGACGCGGCGTTAGCGGGCGTTGCCTGTGGGTTGATGATGCGCCCCGCCTGGCCGCTGAATGCGTTCAACTTTCCTACCGTCAGTTCGCTCACCGTCACCAATTTGTCTTCGATGGTCGCTTCATATCTCGGTAGGCTCGCCGCCATCCTCACGACTTGAACACCGATGACGGCCGCAACCGAACCAAACGCCACCGTCAGCACCAACACCGCGAGGAGCACGGAGAAGGTCTGACCCAGCCCGCGCCGCCGCAGGGCGCGCACCACGGGCGCGATCAACAAACTCAAAATCAGCGCCAACGTGATCGGCACGAGCACGTCGCGCCCGAAATACAGCAGCGCCAAGATCGTACCCGTGGCGATGATGCCGGTGGCATTCAAGCGTCGCTACTCGCCCGCAGGAACGGTAGGGTCGGATTTTTGCGGTATCGCTTGCCGGTGCAACCCGGCGTCCTCCAAGAGCAGCTTTCTGACATAGAGAAAACGGATGATTTCGTACTCGAACGGCGAGCCGGTCGAGTAATAGCGAAAGTTCACATTCGCCCGCTGATCGACGGCGTTGACGGTGCCCACACCCCACGAGGGGTCGCCGCGGTAAATGTCCCCAAGATCGATGCCGTAATTGGTGCCGTAATCGACGAGCAGTCCCGCACCCTCGCGCAACGTCGACGGCCCTACCAGCGGAATGACGAGAAACGGCCCGGGATGCATGCCCCATTTGGCGAGAGTCGTGCCGAATCCGGTCGGCGCATACGCGAGGTGCAGCTTGGCCGCGACGTCGAAGATACCGGCGATGCCGATCGTGCTGTTGATGACGAACCGGCCGAGACTGCGCACGCCGCGGCCCAACCGGCCCTGGAGCGTGTAGTTGATGACGGAGTCGACCTCCGTCAAATTCTCGAAGATATCGTGTATGCCGGTGCGGATCGGTGATGGTAACCAGCGATAGCCTTGCGCCACGGGCAAGAAAACCGCCTCGTCGAATCGCGCATTGAATCGATAGGTGAAGCGGTTGAGCCGCTGCCAGGGATCGTAGGTCTGCGCGGGGGGCGCGTCGGCCGCCGTCAGCGGCGGCGATGCGTCCGGCGAGTTGGCCCGTTCCTTGCGGGCGGCCTCGTCGGCGGCCGCCTGCGCAGTGGCTTTTTGGATCGCCGCCGCATTGTCCGCTGCCGGGGTCTCGGGAGGCAGGCGATGCATGTCGAAACCGTCGGTCGCGCAGCCGCCCAACACGAGCGACAGAAGCATGCACGACATGACGCGATTCATCGCGATACCCCACGCCAGCGGCCGGCCAGCATATCGAGCATGTCAGCCACCTGCTGCCGCTCGCCGATGTTGCCGAGGTGCCCGCCATGGTCATAGACGACGATCTTGGAGCCCAGTGTGTCCTTGAGCCAGTCGAGTTCGGCGTGGTCGAGAATCACGTCGTTGCTATTGGTTTGCACGTAGTAGTCGGGATCGGTGCGCAGCTGGTCGGCGATGATGTCGAGGCGGTTGGCCGCCACCAGTGAGTCCGTCGTCGAGCCGGGACGATGTGCGAGGTAATACGGCGCAAAAACTTCCGTAAAGTATTCCGAGAAGGGCTTGCCGCGCAGTATGCGGGCGGTCTCCTCGAGCGAATCGCCGACCCTCGGCGGATGTTTCGGGTCGGTCACGACGCCCGTCCCGGCATACAGATCGCCCGCGAAGAACATGTTCATGAGGTCGAGGCGGAACTCGAGTGCAATGGCCGCTTCGAACTCCTCGTCCGTCTTCAGCACCTGCGCGGCGGCGCTCAACAAGAAATTAGCGTCGATTTGCACCCGATCCGAGGCACGGTACAGATTCGCGAGCTGCGCATAGAGTTTCTGATACAGGCGTTCGACGCCCGCGTCGCCAGAGCCGATGCTGATGGTGAACAGCTTGTCGAGGCGGCCGACCGACGCGAACAAACTGACCGGCGGATTGATCATGACCGCGCGCCGTATATGCAGTTTGTGCTCGCGCGCATCGATGGACTTGACGATACCCGCATTGGCGCCACCGAGACTGTAGCCGAGCACGTCGACGTCAGTGATCCTGACCTTGCGCGGCAGGTGCGCGACGATGCGCTGCATAGCCGCATACAGATCCGCGCCATCTTGCATCAAATCACCGGCCACGCCGGTGCTCGACGTCGATACGATGAAGCCCGGAAAGGTGGGCGATGGCATGGTCAAGACGTGATAGCCGGCACCGTACAGGACCGCCCGCAACGTCGACAGGGCCGACGTGTCGCCATCGCCGCCGGTGCCGGCAATGACAATGGCGAGGGGCGCGGGTTTTTCCTGCGCCGAAAACCATACACGCAGCTTCTTGTCGAACCAGAACACGGCAGGCACCGGCCGCGCCCAGGGCATCGACGCATCGATCTCGAGCAAGGGCACGCTGTCGGGCAGCGGCGCAATGTCTTGAGGCGGCGTGCCGAATACCGTCGAACGCAGACCGGCTGAATTCGCCAAACCCGTGGCGGGTCCCGTAACGGCGGGCGCCTGCAGCGGCTGCGGATCGCCGGCCACAACCGCATGCGCGAGGAACGTTGCCATCAGACCGAGCGCCGGCGCTACACACCTACGTTGGAAAAACTTCAAATCTCGCATCCTCGCCATTCTCGCTCACGCCGCTGTTATAGCGCATTGGTACGGCACACGGTCAGGAATTGTCCCGGCGGACGATTGGGTGAGGCGGTCGGGTGAGCGCTTCCTACAAAAAAATCGGCGATCGCACTGATGGCGCATGCGTTCAGCGGCGGCGACCCTCTCGTTCGACGCAGTGCCGATCTAGACGCCATCACGATACGGAGCACCCTGATGCTGAATGCCGCGCTCACACCGGCTGCCTTCGATCCCGGGGACACGGGGACACCCGAGTCCGCATGGAGGCATTTGCTCGCGACCCGTCCGATTTGGGAGCCCCAGACCGATGCGCTGGTCATCGTCTCGCCACATCCGGACGACGAAGTGCTCGCGGCCGGCGGCTTGATCCATTCGTGGAGCGCGGCCGGACGATCGGTGACCGTCGTCAGCGTAACCGATGGTGAGGCCGCATTTCCGCGGTGGCGGGGACTCGCCGAAGTCAGGCGCCGGGAACTGAACTGCGCGCTGCGCAAGCTGAGTCTCGCGCACGTCTCCGTGATCCGCCTCGGCATTGCAGACGGTCGGGTTGCACGCCATGCGAATCGACTGCGCAATGCGCTGCTCGGATTGCTCGGCATGCCGATCACGTTGGTCGTCCCTTATGAACACGACGGTCATCCGGATCACGAGGCGGTGGGCGACGTGTGTTGCGCCATGGCGCGGACCCATCAAGTCGACATCGTGCGCTATCCCATCTGGGCATGGCACCACATGAACCCGGCGGCACTCGGGACCCTACGGTGGGGAAGGTTCATGCTTTCCCCCGAAGCACAGCGCGCGAAGTCGCATGCCATCCAATGCTTCGAGTCGCAGCTGCGGCCGCCGTTCGCGCAACCCGTGGTGCCGTCGCGCGTCCTCCCGTATGTCGAACGCCCCTACGAGGCATTCCTGCTTTGAGCACCGGGTACGGATCAGTCCTTCGTGGTGAGTAACGTTTTGACGTTGTGACGTGACGTCAAAACGCCACCCAGCGCGGAGGCCCATGCCGTCCCGGCCCCCTTGAAACGCCCTAAACTTGACAGCTCGTCTGTAACGATATATCGTTTATATTGTTCGTATAACTCTCACACTCGAAGTATCGATATGCGGTTATTTTTCATGCATGGCGGTCGCGGCGGGCACGGACGCAAGAGCGGCGGCGGACATCGGAATCCACTGGCCGAAGATCGGACAGCGCGCTCGGGCCATGGCCACTTCGGCCGGGGCGGCGGCGGCGGCGGACGCATCTTCGGGCCGGGCGACCTGCGGCTCGTGTTGCTCGCGCTGATCCAAGCCAAGGCGCGGCATGGTTACGAACTCATCAAGGAGCTGGAGCAGAAGTTCGGCGGCGGCTATACACCGAGTCCCGGATCGGTCTACCCCACCCTCACCCTGCTCGAGGAACTCGGGCATGTTCGGGCGGCGGCCTCGGACGGAGCGAAGCGCCTGTTCGAGATCACCGCGCAAGGCGCAGAGTTCATTCGCGACAATCAAGCGGCGCTCGACAGCGCCGTTGCGCGAATGGAAATGGCCGCGCGCGCGTTCGCCGGCGAGGCACCCCCGCCGGCGCTGCACCACGCGATGCACACCCTCAAGGCGTCACTGATGTTCCACCGCGGCGGCTGGGACGCCAAAGAGACTGCTCGCGTCCGACAGATCATCGAAGAGGCCGCCCATGCAATCGCGCGTGGAGCCCATGGGGAGGCTCAAGATGAATGAGTTTCCGAACGTCGTCCGCGTGCGGCACGAGCTTCGTCGCCGCAGGCTAACCGTCGCGCGTGTGGAACGTCTGCCACCACAGATGGTGCGCGTCGTCTTCAAAGGCTCCGAACTCGAAGGCTTTACGTCGCTTGGCTTTGACGATCACGTCAAGCTCTTCTTTCCGACTACCGACGAACGTGTGACCGCTGATGCGGCAGACCCCAGTGCCGCCGTGATGCGTGATTTCACACCGCGCCGGTACGATGCCGCGGCTGGCGAACTCTGGGTTGATTTTTTCCTGCACGAGGGTGGGCCCGCGGCATCCTGGGCAGCTCAGGCGACGGTGGGTCAAACGTTGGACGTCGGCGGGCCGAAGGGATCCGCGATCCTCGCGCCAGACGGCATCGATGGCCATGTTCTGGTGGGCGATGAAACGGCGTTGCCCGCGATCGGGCGGCGCCTGGATGAGTTATCGCCCGACACGCGAACTCTGGTCGTGGTCGAGACAAATGTGAATGCGGACAGGCCGATGTTTCCCCGTCGACCTGCCCTCGACGTGCTTTGGGTGGCGCGCGACCACGCTGCCGACTCGCCCGCGCGGCAACTCATCGACACGCTGCGCGGCGTCTCGCTGCCGCCCGGCCGGTGTTTCGTCTGGGTGGCGCTCGAATCGCAAGCCGCGCGCGCGGTCCGCAATTACCTTCGCGATGAGCGCGGCGTCCACCGAAAGTGGATCAAGGCCGCCGGTTACTGGCAGCGCGGCACGGCCGGCATGCATGACGGCATTGCCGAGGACGCGTGACCGCGCGCAACTACTGATCGACGACCGGTAGCGCGATGTACGATGCAGTGTCGGACGACGTGTAGACGCGCTGCGTGGCCTTGCGATAATCGCCGGGTTTGGCGAAGAAGATATTGGGCACGAAGGTCTGTGGGTTACGGTCGTACAGTGGGAACCAGCTGGATTGCACCTGAACCATGAGACGGTGGCCTGGCAGGAACACGTGGTTCACCGCCGGTAAATTGAACGTGTAAGCCAGCGGTTTGTTGGCCGCGATGGGCTTCGCGACGGCAAAGCCTTCCCGATATCGGCCGCGCAACACATCCATGCCCACGGCAAGTTGATAACCACCCATGACGGGATCGGCGGACACTTGATCCGGGTAGACGTCGATGAGCTTCACCACCCAATCGCTGTCCGAGCCGCTGGTCGACGCCACGAGATGCACCGCCGGTCGGCCGCTCAATGTCGTCGGCGCCGTCAATACGTCGCTCGTGAACGTGAGCACATCGGGGCGCCCCGAGGCTTCACGTTGGTCGTCAACCAGCCAGTATTGCCAGGTCAACCCATGGTCGTATCCCACCGGTTGAATCGGCCGCGCGCGATACGGAACCGGATGCGCCGGATCGGAGACGTACTCGGCGTAGCCGGCCTTGGCCGTGGGTTTGGAAAACGAGAGCGTCTGGTCAGCGTGCAGGTACAACGGACGGCTGGTGACCGGACATCCGCTCTCGCAGGCCTGCGGCCATCGCACGAGCCTGCGCCACTGGTTCGTCCCGGTCTCGAATGCACTGACCGGGGCGACATCCGCCGGCGGCGCACCGTCTTTCAAATATTGCGCGAGATACGGGCGCAGGATGTTTTCACGGAAGTACTTCGCGGTGTCGCTGCCGAAACGGATCGCGCCGATCGCGCTGCCGTCATCGATTTCCTGGCCGTGATACCAGGGCCCGAGCACCAATTTCACCAAGTTTCCGCCGGTATCCTTGGGCTTGATCGCGGCATAAACCGCAAGCGCACCATAGCTGTCTTCTTGGTCCCACAAGCTGTGCACCAGCATGACCGGCACCGTCAACGGCTGCGCGGCCAGCAGCCGATCCACCGCCTGATCGCTCCAAAACTCATCGTACGCGGGATGCGCCACCAGTTTTTTCCAGAACCCCAACTGTTCCATGCCGTAGCGATGACCCAGCTCTCCCGCCGACACCGCCTGCATGAACAGGTCGTACTCATCGTGGTAGCTGGTCCACCATTTGATCGAATTATCGCGGCTTCCGACCTGCTCGTAGATGTAGGACAAGTTCGGCTGACGAAATGCGCCGTTGTGAAACCAGTCGTCGCCCATCCAGCCATCCACCATAGGATTCATGGGCACCGACACTTTGAGCGCAGGGTGTGGGTGGATCAGCGCCATCAACGGCTCGAACCCGTCGTAAGAGATACCGAGCGTGCCAACCTTCCCATTGCTCTCGGGCACGTTCTTCACGAGCCAGTCGATGGTGTCATACGTATCGGTGGCATCGTCGACCGGTGTGGGATTCAAGGGTCCATGTACGGGTCGATTCATGACATAGTCGCCCTCCGAACCGTACTTGCCGCGCACGTCCTGCACCACACGAATATAGCCGTCCTCGACGATGACATCGGTGGCGTTATCGTAGCCTTCGAGCATGGGGCCGAGATGCCCGCTGGGAACATGGCTCACCAGTTCCGAAGCATTGTACGGCGTGCGCGTGAGCAGCATGCCCGCATGGGCGGCGCTCCGGGGAACCAAAATCACGGTGTGCAGTTTGACGCCGTCGCGCATGGGGATCATGACATCGCGCAGCGTGTAATCGTACGAAGCGGTAACCGGCACGAACTTGTCCGGCGTCTCACTGGGATAATCCGGATACAGCGCCGGGGGCGGGTCGGAAAGCGCCGCGCCGCTGAAGGTCATCAGACACGCGGCGAGAACCAGTTTCGGTTTCTGAACCGACATCAGTGACGCCCCCCTGTCGCGGCGATCGCCACCTCGAAGTCTTGCGCAGCCTTGTCGACGCCCGCCGCCACCGCCTCGATCACATGCGAGACCTGCGGCACCTGACCCTCGGCCTCATGCCACTTCTTCTCGTCCATGTATTCGCGCACGGCGGCAATGGGCTTGGCTCCGTAACCCGTATAGGCTCCGGGCGCGTAGATCTGATTCTTGAACCACGGCCGCTCGGGCAATCCTTTTGGATTCAAAAAAAGACGCGATACCCGCAGCAAATCCGCATTGGCGAGATCCAGAGACTGGCTCGATAGCGCGGGCGAGCCCTTGGCCTTGAAATCCGCCAGCGCCGCCGAAAAGCGCTCCGCGCTCTTGTTGAGGAGCTCGATGGCGTTTTTCATGGGCGCGAAGTTCATGTACGGCGGCACGGTTTCGGCCGGCGGCGGCAAGGTGGGTCGGCGCGGATCGTCGGTGGCGGCGAATACGCCCTCCTTCAATTCGAGATTACGCTCGGTGAAGTCGTCCTGCTTGGTCTTGAGGAGCTTCTCGAGCTCGGATTCGTACTTCGCGATCGCCTCGGCCTGAGGCGCATAGTCGACTGGCATCAGCTCGGCGTCGGCGAGGCGCATGATGACGCTACCGGCCGTCTGCGACAGCGCGCGCCCGTAGACGAAGTCGGTGTCGACGAAAGTCGTGTACCAATGAAAGTCGTCGTAGATCGAATGATACTGGTCGCCATCGTCTTCGTCGCCGAACG
>Ga0116227_10008768_pt1 | contig 18800 bp, 15 predicted proteins | sample S1TSphgellanicum_FD_89693 | JGI IMG/M metagenome (GOLD analysis project Ga0116227, IMG submission 89693) | Host-associated microbial communities from peat moss isolated from Minnesota, USA - S1T2_Fb - Sphagnum magellanicum MG | ecosystem: Host-associated > Plants > Peat moss > Unclassified... | reverse complement strand
GGTATCGGTATCACTCAGTGTAATGGGTATCCTCTTGGGTGTGTCCGTAATGGGTATCACTCAGTGTAATGGGTATCCCTCAGTGTCAGGGTATGACTCAGTGTAATGGGTATCCTCTTGGGTGTGTCCGGGTTTAGGGTTTTCCTTTTTTCTTTCGTTTCTTTTCTTTCTACCTCCTGATAAAACTTTTCCCCTGATCATTTTGCTTGCAAAATGGGTTTACCAACTAGTATATATATATATATATACTAGCAAAAAGAGTCTCTTAAGTAGGGCCCAAAGATATGGTGACGAACCAGATGTGTCAAGTGGCAACAGGTTCGACCAAGATATGTTCTAGACCACAACCATTGTTTTTCCACCGTTGATTCATTTAACTATAGTGGTCCCAACCGTGGATTTACATGACAAGTGGCGGAGTCAAAAGTGAAACTAAACTAGCACATGACCAAAATCTAGGTGTCATATGATGTGGCACTAGTTGTTAAGTTGGTGTTAAGGTGTTAAAGTAGTAGTGATAGCCTACCACCAAATCTTCAAAAAACCTAGATTTTGGATTGGATTTCAAAGCTTGCATTACATACCACCCCTTCAAAGGAAAGGGTCTTTTAAACTCCATGTTTGGTAAACCACCACCATCACCACCCCTCACCCCTCTCTCATCATCACCTATGAAAATTTCTTGATTACACGTTCTTTAAAAGTTCTTTACCAAATTTTCATACAATTTTATTGTTTCTTTTGTTATATTGTTCAACAACTTTGTGGCAATTGTCAACTCCCATGTCCATGCATGACATACCTTATGTTATAGCACCTATGTCATCACATTCTAACAATTGCAAGAACTCTACCTCAACATTGTTACAACACCATTTTATGCCTTAATGTTTTTGCAACACCATCTCTACCTCAACATTGCTACAACAATCTCTCACCATTGATATCTTCGATGAGGAATTGGAATGAGACATGCAACATCCATCTGTTGCTTTGGTGATAAAAGAAAAGTGATTGGAATACCTCAAGGAACAAGACAATTTTTTTTTTGCTAGAGTCAAGTGAACATGGTACATGCTTTTACCAATATGACGCAGTTGATGAGCATGACATTCATGCAACAAGTTGTAAACAACAATGATAATGTTAGTATTCTAGTGCAAGCCATACTATTGAAAACAATCACGCTATTAATGACCAAAAGTATAATTGTAAGGATGAGTTCTTGTTGGCAATAAATTTTTGACATGAAAAAACTACATATGACTAGAATCAAAATTGAAAAGACAAATGTGCAAAAACATTTGAAAGATGATACCAATAGAGTTAGGATCTTACTTGATTTCATGTGTACTTCCTCTTTCTACTAAGCACTAAAAATAATTTTTTGATGTGAAGAAACTACAAATGATTATAAGCAAAACTAAAAGGACAAACAATTTGTTAAATTTTTTTAAAAGATGAAAATAGTTAAGATCTTACTTGTTCATTTCCTTTCTTTGCCAAGGTAGCATCAATTCTCTTTGCAAGATTTTTAAAAATCTCTTTTCCTTTTCAACATACTAATGAGTTGATACTGTTAGTTGTTGTTGATTGTTGATTACTATTGTTGTTGATTTATGAGAGGTACTTGCTTCTAACTCAATAATGTCAAAAAGACATTATGCATTCATGTCATTCTTAATATTCATCAAGTTGAATGTGACAAATAACATCTTGTGTAAAGACATCATGTAGGAAATGAACATTCAATTTTATGTAAAATTGTCATCTTTAGTCCTCAACAAGTTAAGTGTAACAAACAATTTTTTTTGTAAAAATGTCATGTAAGAAAAGGACATTTAATTCTATGTAAAATTGTTAGGTAAAAAATAATCATTCAATTTTGATTTGTGAAATAGCTTCCTAAAAGTTCCTTCAAATGGCCAAAATTGTTAGATTTACTACATAATGACCCCATTTTTGTTTTCCATTATAGAGCAACTCCATAATACTATGGTGGCCAACTTTTTTGTATGGTGTCATGATCCAATTGATAAGGGGATAAACTTTATTTTTTCCCCAAGGAAGTAAAGAGGAATTCCATCTCCATTTCCTTTACTTGGATCAAACACACCATTGTATTGAAATTGTTGATACAATCTAGACCTTAAAATATGTGGAGTCATTGACATTTTATGGCAAACCAATGAAAACATTAAATAATAATTATTGGAGTCAATCACAACTTGGGCAACCATGGAGTAACATTTAGACTTATGATAATAATAGTCTTCTAGAGATGGGATCACAAATTTAGTGATCAAAACATGGGTGTCATCAATAACACCTTGCATGTTAAGCAAACCATAGCATTACTTGAAATCATCTAGAACATTTTACATTTTAGACCCCATTAGCCAAGAAATCAACCTCTTGAAAACAATGTTCGCTATAATAACAAAATCATGTAAAACCAAATATATAGTGGATTTCCCAATCTTGAAGTATACAAGGAAATTATAACCATGTGCAAGCTTATAAATAGCATGACTCAAATTTTAACAAGTCTAGTTGTCCAATACTTGGTATTTTGCTTCATGGAAGTTGGCTTCAATTTGTCAACAATTCTAAAGATTTCCATCTTGCCTTCAACATGTTGAGATTTTCCATTGATTAGTTATTTTCATATGCTATGAACAATAACTTAAAAAACCAAGTTCTCCTTCACGGCTTCACCGAATACCCTAGTTCCTAAAACAAATTTGCATAAACATTTGACAAATTATTATCATGAAGTGTAGTTTTAGAGAAGAAAAATTTGGAAATTTCTAGGGCTATTGATGGATTCATCACAAAATTCAAATCTTGAATAGGGTAATGGTAAATGTGATCCACAAGTTGGAACAACAACATAAGACCCATAGTGAACAAAACAATCATTCTTGTGTTTCATTCATGATTTGCAAGAATAAAATGTGAAATGAAAAAAACAAATAACAAGCTTGCTTGCCGATCCAATTTTGAAAAAATAACAATTATTAAAATAAGGCTTTTAAGCAACTAATCATAACATTTTTTGCAATATCCTAATCACCATGAGTTGTTGTTGGGTATTACCACATCTTGTTCGTAAGAATTTGGGGTAGCACCTAGCCTTGAATCTTTTGACTACTATAATAAAGATTACATGGGAAGTAAACATACAAAAGTAGGAGATGTTTATAGCCCAATGGAAGGTTGAACAAAATAATTTAAAAAAAAATCATACAACCATTCAACAAGAGATGGGTATTCCATTTGGCAATTGCCATTACATAACATGTAAAACCTATTTATCTTGGTATCTTCCTTCATGGAAACCTTGTGGGAAGCATGTCCATGATATGACTAGGGGAAATAGTACAATAATAAATAGGGTCATATTAAATTCATGTGTCCTATGAGAGTTCGCTAGAAAGAAAAATATGTACTCAAGATTACACATCTCCACTATTGTACTATGGAATAGGTTTGTACCCATTACAACAAATCTCTTGTGCTCTAGGGATATAGCATGTAATTTTCCTTGTCTCCATGAAAATTATGAGAAATATTCAAGAGCATGAAATTGTGACTAGGGACTCTTGATATGGTTTTGTTTCTTGCATTCGACATGGAACTACACTTTTAGCAATTCAATTAGGCCTTTTATGCCCTTTGTCTTTCACTTTGCAATTTTTTTCCTTTAGTTGATAACCTTTGACAAGTTTACATCCATGGGGCTTCACACTACTCTACATTACTATTGAAATAAAGAAGAATTGTAGTTATTGTAGCCCTCTCTTGTAGTTATTTAAACCCTATTGTAGTTAATAGGGCAATTGGTAATTAATAAATTTCCCAAGTAAGGTAATGTGAACTTTGCCTACCTACCTCTTAGTAAATGTTCTAAAAAAATTGTTGCCATAATATGGGGGTAAGATGGGGGTAAGGGTAGAATGAGAGAAAATAGGATTTGGCTATGGGTAGTCATCACTTATTACACTAAGGGAAGCTGGCTACCTACGGTAGGGAATTTTCAATTATTATAGCCAAAAATAGTTGTTCGCATTATTATAGTTCTTTGTTTTTTTTTTTTGGTGTCATTTTTGCATGTTCAATTAGTGTAACCATTTTATTTTATTTAAATTTTTTTTCCGTTGGTTTTCTCTATTTTTAAGGGCATGCTTCCCAAACATTTCTATAAAACCAAGTCACTTGGCATCTTCAACACTAATTACCATATAGTATTATTATTTGTAAAAATATTGAGATTTTCACCCAATTTTTTTAAAAATTTAAAAATTTATTTATTTAATTTTTCTGGGGGAAATAACAAATTTTTGTGAAAGAACATAAAGGCACTTTTGAAATGTTCGGGAATATTTTATTTTGGAGACATGGAATGGAGAAATCCCATAAAAATGGGGTGCATCCTAATGTCAATTAATTATTCAATAGACATGTGTTGCATAACCAAAATGGTAGTAGGGGTCTTCTAGGTCATTGACTTGGTGAGATGGTTTGGTCTAGGTGCTTGATTTGTGATGAGATTTTCAACCACGAGGAAATGAAACATAGGCCGAGAGTCTTTGGGCACGTTTAGATGACCAAGTCTCATCACAACTAGCCCGTGGGCTTGATGTCTCTCTTAAAAGCTTGACCAAAATCCATTTTGAGACACCATACATAAGATGATCGAAAACCTTGGCATTAAGCTTCTTCACATAAGAAGCCCAATTAATATGTGCTTCCTTTACCTTTGTAGTTGGTACTTTTGTTCGGAACTGGGCTCTTTGCAACTTTCCTATAGTCTTTTCTCGGGAGGTTAGGGTAAAAGATATTTATGACATAGGTCATGCGAATTTTTGGGATTGTTCAATGACATTGTTTTTTTTTTTCTCCGAAAGTTACAAAAGGCAAAATAGGTAAACCTTCAATTAAGAAAGGAGTTGGATTCACATGAATTGAAGTTGTGCCAATTGCCGATGTACATTGCCTCCATCTTAAATACCAAAATGGAAATTGAATAAAAAAAAACAATGAAAGCGGGGGCATTGTAGTTGTCTTTTTTAAAGAAAATTGCTAGAAAATCCTTTTTCCAAAAAAGATATAAATTTTGTTTGTAATCAAAGTAGGCTTTAACATGCAACCCACTAAAAATAAAGAAAAAGAAAAGCCAATGATATGATAATTTAAAAATCACAAAAGAAATTCCAATATAATGGCATGTTATCTAGATTATTGTTAATGATCAATTGTGATTTGGGCAACAAATTGAAATTTGTGTGGTGATTTGTGAAGTAATAATGTATTACTAAATTATAGGTAAATTTTATCATATCTTAAGAGCTAGCCCAATTCCCAAAATCCTCAGACCATTGGCATAGATGCAACCAATTAGCATAAAAGGCACATAATATTATAATAGGTAGATATGGCATATAGATCCATGGTATCAAAAAGGGTATATCTTTAAACCCTTTTTTGGGCTAGGGAGAAGGGTACCCAAAACACCTTTGTCACTAGCCAATTTGTGAATTAGACGATGCCTTTTTAGTTTATGATCTTTTATTTTATTAGTGTATTAGTGATATCGTGATTGTTATGTTGTTTCTTGTCATGTGTTCTGGTGCTTTTATTGGCCTTGCTTGCCAAGGCAAGGATATTATTGTGTTTAGATTCATTATAGAGTATAGTAGCTTCATGGATTTTGGCCCCTAGGTAATAAATAATAGGTCTATTTTTTTAATTTATATGAGGATTTTTGAAAGACTATATTTTGACTTTTGTTGAAACTTGGAGATTAGTTGTAGAATTGTTATATCTTGAAGGATTCTGGTTTCTTTTGGAGGATTTGCTGAAGATTATATTTTTGCATGGTGAAATATTTGAGTTTCCATAAGTCTTCTTCTTTTGCCTTCAGATACTTTTTAATGTAAATGGCAAGGCCACACCGTGACACACCCCTTGTTTGCCTTGTGGATGGTTCCCATCCCCACCCTTTGTATATACAAAGGTTTTTCTTATTTATGACTCAGTGGAGATATGGAGTTGTAACTGAGTTAATATCTGGCTTCACCTTGATAGCCCAATCAGTAAGAAGTAGCTCCCATAAGTAGGTACAAATTGTCATTTTCTTGATTGCATTAGAGTTATCTGTAAAGTTACCCTCTGTTTCACCCCCTATCCCCTCTTTCAATGGTATCCACAAAGTAAGGAAATTTTATGTTGAATCTGGGTATGAAATGCTGAAACTCAGCATTTGATGCACAAGGTTCGAAGAATAATTATAGTACTTGTACAGGTAGGAGCAGTGAAAATATATGTAGCAGGTAGTGCAGGCGCTCGGGAAAAATGAAACACAGGATGAAACTCAGTTTACCACCACCAAAATTGGTGGAAAAACTAGTTTGGGTCCCAGTTATTTAATTTTGTAAAATTTTCATTCCCAATTAAGGGTTTGATGCTTTATTATGCCGAAACTGGCCATTCTTGCCCCCCCCCCTAATTGCCTGACTGTACAAATAACACTATTTTATGACAAAATCTTCCAGTGATGATCAATAGGCTTTCATGATTTTTTTAATCTTGGTATTAGTGTGGGTGCAGGTTCACCCAAGGCATCCCCAGTATATACACTAAGAAAACCACTAAGAGCAACTCCAATGGTGTTTAGTATGTGATTTTGCAAATTAAAATTGGATGAAGAAAAGTCAAAACATGAGAATCGTTTCAGTAAATCTTTTTGGGCCAGCATTTTTGCACAGTTTGCTGAGGTTGGTAAAAGGCATGCTAAGCTGTTACATTGGTTAACACGACAAACACTAAATAGCATCAACAAGGTAAACATGACAGACACCAAGTTCGACGGATTTGTAATACAATGTTTTGCACAATGATTAATGTTGTAAGTATTTTTCTTACACAATGTTTTCAAAGAAAAAATATGTGATATAGTTATTAAAATCCTTCTTTCAACCCAAAGGCCCAAAGATGAATCTTTTTTCCAATTTTTTTCACCAATAAATAAAATGGATGAAAAAATACATAATACATTTAAATATTTAAAAAAAATTAGCTGCCCTTAGGAGGCAGCTTCTTTGGAGAAAAGAAGACAAAATGTTGGTCCTAAATAAATTGCTTTAGAGAATAATGTACATTCTTTATGGAGCAATAAAATTTTCTTAGAAAAACATATGTTCCAAAAATTTTTGGAAGCATAATCATCTCATGTTAGTTTTTACATAATCTTGCAACCTATTGTTAGAAGGATTTTTAGGAAAGTTACAACTTTGAAATCAAAAGCACTTCAATCAAAATTCATATGAAAAAATTATAATCATACAAAATTTTAGACACATTTGCTCCACAAGAAACATGTCTTGAAACCTTTCTCATGGGGGCATGGTTGCTCCTTAGGCCAACCATGTGCTTGAGGATTAATGGCTTATGTTGGCTAGAAGCAACCATTTTCTTAAAGAACAAATATGTTTGAAATTTTTTTCATATGAATTTTGATTGAAATGTTTTCAACTATAAAATTGTAATTCTCATTGGAACCTTTTCAATGATAAGTCACAATTTTATATAGAACATAACATAAGATGGTTTTAGTTGTAAAAAGATTTGGAACATATGTTTTTTCAAGGAACTTGAGCATTTCCTTGTAGAAAGTTCATTATTTTAAAAATAATTCTTCTTATTCTTCATGAATTTTTTTTTGGGGGGAACATTTCTTGTTCCATGGGGAAGTTAATCCTTTGTTTTTTAGGCACATGGTTACCCTTTGGGGAGCAATCATGTTGCTTTGGGGAATAAATTGCCCTAAGGAATAATCATGTCCTTAAGGAGAAAGAACTTAAATTGTTCGCTTTTCTCCCCCAAGAACATGGTTGCTCCCCAAGGCAACTTAAACCCTTGTTCCTTCAGGAACATAGTTATTTTTTAGAGAGTAACTTAAGCTCCTTTTTCCCTTAGGAACATGATTATTCTTGAGGGCAACTTAAGCCTTTGTTCCTTTAAGAACATGGTTCATGGCCAACATAGTTTTTTTTGAGAAAAAATATTTTTAAACAACTAACTTAAAAAATTACCCAAGACAATTTATTTTCATCCATTTCATTTATGCATGAAAAAGAGAATTTAAGAAAAGATTTGAACCTAAAACTTTTGGGTTGTAAGGGGGGGGATTTTAATCTTTGCATTAGTTTTTTCCTTTCAAAATAACATAAAATTTTAAATTTAAAACATTAATCATTGTGTAGGTACAATTTAAATTTTTAAAATTATTTTATTGAATATTGTATTATATTGTCCTATAATTGTGTTGAGCTCAACACCACATTTAACTCTTTGCTATTGTTTATTGTTTCTTGATTAACACTTATTGAAGAAGAGGTAATAAATATGATTTGATTGCTGCTTTTTTATTTATGATTGGCCAATCATAACCACTACTAGTCCAAGGGGTTTGCATTTAGTAATCTCTCACCTATTTGTAATCGTAATTTTCATTTTATGGGTGGGGTTGGAACAAAGTAAATCATAACTAAACTTGGATGTGAAATATTCTTTCAGGGTCACATATTCCGCAACGCTACTAGAGATGCTCTAGGAAGAACTTGATGGGTTGGGTTGTCTATACAACATGTAAAACTTCCATTCGGTGCAGTTAAATTATTTCACATGCATGTGGAAAACATGCCTTCCAAGGTCCAAGTTCTAGATGACGTTGAATCTTAATGTTGGACAAGCCGCCCTTATAATATGCTGAAAAGACAATGAGATTGTAGTCACTTAATGACACTAGAAGAAATGAATCTGACCAAAAAAAAAACATTGGCGATGGACTCACATGACATCTGCTTAATAACTATCTCTGCTAGCTAACCTTAGGGCATCTCAGCAAACATCCCTCTTCATTAAATCTTACAAATCCTGCTTCTCTCCTGTTTTGATGGTTCATTTTGCAGTGGTCATTTTAACCCCTTTTAAAAGCTTTTTTTCTACTATGGATTTGGACAGTGACTATTATTCGTTCAGATGTGAAGACGTAAATGGTCTTTGAGTGTTTAAAGGGGGGACTTTCATGACGTTTGTGGGTGGGAACAGTGATCATCAAACGCTATTTTTATTCTAAAATAATGGAGTTGTTTAGAGTTTTGGGGGTGGAGACGCTCTTATGTCCTATGTCACCATCCTCACCAATATCTTCAATAAATGCCATGTGATAGTTCCAAGTAGTAGAAAACAAGTATCTCTACTACGTTTCAAGATTGTCACTATGTGTCACATTTGTGGGAGATGACTTGTTTTGCTGTTGGTACAGAAGATATTAGGCTAGAGAGCATCCTCACCTGTGCTTGCTCAGTATGTGACCCTGCAAAAGTATTTCTCACATCCAAATATTTACTTCTTTTCAACCCCACAACTGCATATAGGTGGGAACTACTAATAGCAAACCACCTGGACGAATCATTATGATTGGCTAATAAAAAAACGAGGAGACGTAGTCAGATCATATTTATTACGCTCTTCTCTAGTAGCATGTGCATAGCTTTGCTGCGCTTTTCACCAGCCTCAGCAGCAAACTCAGCAAACACGCAGGAGAAAAACTATTTTCCTGAGTCAAACCGGCAAATGTTGATTTTTCTTCATCGGATTTTAATGTGGAGGACTCCTAAATTGAGCTCCTAGGTGTTGGGTGAGGCCTGACATCAAGGGCATTCCTAGAAGAAGGCGCCTGTGTGAGGCTGGAGCCCATCTCAAGGCCGCTCTTGGAGATGCCCTAGATTATAAAGGGCCTTACTGAATGAAGGTGAACATCAGTGTTGTGTGGTTATTTGATTTGCTTAATGAACTCACACCTCCAGTTCCTTAGAAGTTTTATAATAAAAGATCAGAACTAGAGAACTGCCGGTTCTGGTTATTTTAGAAACTTAATAGAACCAGCAGTTTTTCATGAAAGAACCGGGAAAGAACCATGCAGACACATGTGGGTTTAGGTTTAGGGTTTAGGACATTGAACATTTTTTTAAACATGATTATATATACCAAAACTGGTTTTTTGGAAATTTCATCCTCAAATGGGTAAGTGGGGCATATATACCAGTGTTGGGCAGTTCTCAATTTTATTTTTTTTGAAAATCGTGGGTTCCATTTATCACAATCATTTTAAAGAACCTTTAAGGTTCTCATTAAAATAAAAAGAAAAAGATTTTGATAACCTTTAAGGTTCTCATTTAAAAATAAATAAATTGATAACCTTTAAGGGTTTCAGATTTTTGAGAAAAGAAATTCCCACTAGTTTTCAGTCCTGCTGGGTTCTCATCAAAATTATTAGACCCAGTTTTCAGCAACAGTTCTCACAAGCCGATTTTGGAAATTAACAAAGCCAATATTTTTAATTATTTAATTTAATGCGAAATTTTAATTAAAAATTAAGAAAAATCAGAGTCAAAATTACTTGCAAAACATGAAACAAATGCAAAAAATTAAAGGAAGAAATGATTTTTTTTCCTTTTTTCTTCTCTTTGGACCCCTCCTACTTTCAAACCTCATAACTTTTTAATTTTTTATTCATTTAAAAAGATTTAAAGTGCTATAGGAGCGTCACCTGAAGTTTTTCAAATCATCTGGAATTGTAGTAACAACAGAACAACATAAAAGGAAATTTGTGGGTGTTCAAGAACCGGCCTTTGTAATGTTTGGTGGTTTGTTTTTTGTTTTATTTTCACCCCTTTTACTTTGCAAGGCCATAACTTTCTCATTTCTAACCTGTTTTCAACAATTGTTAGTGTGTCCGATGCGTCAAGAGAAGGGGTTCAAGTTTTGTTTGGAAACCAGAAACAATAGAGCCCTCCCCTTGGATCTGATCTGCCCTGAGCATTTAAGTGCTTGATCACCAGCTAGTTTACTCTAAACCCTAAACACATTGAAAATCCTGAAAACTGGTGCCCATATGTTTTAACACCCTTAAAGATTATCACAAAAAAATTCAGATACCCTTTAAGGTTTGCAAAAAGCCGATTCTTACTAATCGAAATCAGAACAATGTTCTTAACCAACCCAACCAGGTATCTAGATATTCACCCAGCATTGGTTTCATTTCAGCCTTTTCATTTGATAGTTTGAAGATTTGGGACTCGCCCAAAAGAGTGAACTCCCTATTGGAGGCTATTTTGTGAGTGGTTCCATTCCATAGTCCTCTTTCATTTGTTTGAAATTGTGTTTCATTGTCTTTGGTTCATGCCATGCCTTTTTCCTTTGTCTTGTCCCATTTTGGGCACTAGCCCAAAGCCTAAAAGTCATGACACCTTTGATAAAAGTTTCACAAGTGGGGGGTATCGAAATGTACGTATTTTCACACCAATTGGTTTCACTTCCCTTCCCTTCCCAACCTTTCCCTTTGTGCCAATAATTGTACAAGTAACTCATATCGACCCAAAAAAATACATGTGTACATACATGATGATGCATGAAAGCCATAGGATGAAACTCAATGGGGGGGGCACATGACAATATCTTATATCATAATATCTAGTTGTGTATGAGATGTGAACATGATGACATGGTGACATCATTCAAGGTGTATAAAACATGCATAGAGATAGGGCAAGATGTTAGGACATGCAATCACAAGGTTAGGGTTTGATAAATTTCATGTTTTGAAGGTCAAGCCAACCCCCATATGTGCAACCTAGTTAATAGGTTGAACGGTGTTGTGGTATGTGGTCTCTACTCTAGGACACTTCCCTTAGTTATTGTACATTAAGATGGAGGGAGACATCAAAAGATATATACTAAAATTAATATAAATTTAATCTTTGGGTGATGATCATAAACTATTGTATGGTGACCAAAATCTTTGAACATTGTAGATGAAATTTTCAAAAATAAAATAAAATGTTGAATCTACCACCCAAAACCTTAATGTCATGGAATGGTTTATGATCACAAGGGCCCATTATTATGTTGGGTGCAATGCCTAGCTCGGCCTAATAGGCTTGCTTGGTGCCTTTCCCAACATAATGGGCAGGTATTTTGTGTACAGGATTAGTGTTTTTTTTTATTGGTGAATTTTCACCAAAATTTGACCTAGAAAATATAATTTCAACTTCTGCAAGTGATTTTTCATGGAAAGAAATAACCCAAATTTGCCAAATTTTGAAAAAGGAAAAAAAATTTGAAATCCCCAAAGCATTATGATAAGTTTTAGTAGATAGAGAAGAATATAGAAGGATTTGGATTTCTTTTTCTAGTTTCATGTATAGAATGTAGCCAATTTTGGCTAAAGTGCTTTTTGGATGATCCTAGCCACCAAAAATTTCACCAAATTTACACCAAATTGACCAAAATTTAGTGAATTTTCACCAAATTTTTTTTTGGTGGATGTGAAATTTATTGTTGGAGGCCCAAATATCATGCATGGATGGAGCTGCTCTAAAACCTAAATTGAGCAAACCAAATGACATAGATGTGAGTGGGGGAGCTCTCATTACAAAGAGCTAGAGAAAACCTCTTCACAAAGTTGAATGCAAAGATAATAGAAAAGCCATGCCAAAAGCTTGTCTCATTATCAAACTCCATAGGCTCAATGCCAACAATTGATTCCCACAAGGGTAGAAATTAGGTTAAGACGCCATTTCCAAACTATAAACACAAAAACACCACCAACAACCTACAAGCATGCCCCCAACCTCAAAGGCTTGGACTTCACAAAGGCTAATGGGATTCAACACCTTAAAAAGCAAATTGCTCCTTAAGCATTACATTAAGATGTTCCTACTAATCTCCAAGCCTCAATTTAAACCATGCTTTTTAATTAGATCCCATTGGCTTTGTTTGTCTTCCCCTTTTTTAGCCTTAGGTTTTGTTTTCCATTTTTCATCACTTTGTACTTGGGGGTTTTTTTTTCTTAACAACCCCAATGGGGTCTTTCTAATTGTTGTTGCAACCAAAGTTTGTATGTTTTTTATGTTGTGTACAAAATTGACCATGATTTTATAATGTGTCGGGGTTTTAATTAGTGTCAATTAGTTATTTTTTCATAAAAAAGAACTCATGATCATGATTATACATTTTTAAATGATAAATGGCACCTTTGGGTAAAGGTCTTAGACAAGTTTTGAAATATGTGGAAACCTTTGGACAAGGTTCTAGTTGTTTTTCATAAACATGATGGTTCTTCTTGACTATATAATAGTTTTCATTTTTTTAGGGTTAGGTAGTTTAGGTTTAGCATTATTAATTTAAACAAAAATAAATAAAAATAAAAATGAGTTGATCAAGGAGTATGGTTTGCAATACCCTACACTTGATTCCCAATTAAAAAACCTTCCCACAAATTGGTTTTAAATTCATCAATAATTTGGGTGTATGATAATTAAATTAAATTTTAAGAATATTCAAATGCACAAGTAATAAAATAAAATGTTAAAGCACAATAACAATCTTAAGGTAATGTGTGTACTAGTTGTGTTGTTTTTGGTTTTGATTGTTAAAATCGAGGGGTTTAGGTTCTTTTCAACACCCTTTTCAGGAAATTGACATAAGGACTAGACAATAGAACTAATATTTTGACACAATTGAAATTAGATTTAGAACATTTAAAAATGAAGTTTTGAGAAGAAGTTTAGGTTTTTAAGTACTGCATCCAACATAAAATATTAATTATTTCTCATGGAAAAATGGACAATATAAGTTGAAGAGGCCATTTAAATCCCACCACTTGAATAGATCATAATGGCAATTTAATCACAAGTTGTTTTTAAAAAAAAACTTGCCTTCTTAAAAATCATTATATGTTGTTATGCATATTTCAAGTTCCCGACTCAATTTTACATCATCTCAAGGTTAAACTCTTTTTGCACCTCTTCCACTCATCTCCATAACTCTTTCACATTTCAAGCCATCCAATCTTGTTTTACACCCTTTATGCATACATTTCCCAAACTATATTACTTTACTTATTCTTGTTTCATAAGTTTTCTTGTGGATGTTAAAGTTTGGTTTTGCACGGAATGAATTTAGTTATGGAAATTGTTAAAAAAAAATGCTAAGAAGTAAATAAAAAAAAAGGTCATATGTTAAATGGTTTTGCTAAAGACAAAATGGCCTTTGCTCAAAGCCACACTAAAGTCTAAAATTTACAACCTTTACACTAATTTATGGTGCATTCACACTTGAGTTAATATTTGTTTGTTATTATGGTGCATTCACACTTGAGTTAATATTTGTTTGTTATTATGGTGCATTCACACCTGAGTTAATATTTGTTTGTTATTATGGTGCATTCACACTTGAGTTAATCCAAGACCTTTTTGGTTCGGCATCTGAATTTCACCACCCCCCTCCCCCCCCGCCCTGCGTGCTTCCAAAAATTGAGGTCCCAAGTTAGGGACGTCGCTAAGCTAACTTTTCTAGCTCCACCGAACGGGGTAATAAATGAAATAACTTTTTTTACCATTCTAGATAAGTACCCAACGTAATTTACTAATTACGCACCCGACGGACTGTCCGGGTTCCTCGGTAAAATTATAACGACAACGACCTACCGGCCGGCAGCAGCCCCGTTGTTACACCCACCCGACGGACTGCCGGGTGGGTTCTTCGATACGACCTATTTATCCTCCAGTTGCCCCCTTGTTAGTAGGTACCTATTCCCCTACCTACCTATCTACATGCATACATACATGCATACATACATGCATACATACATACTTACTCACCTACCTACCGAATTGCCTAATACCTACCATTTTCATTCTAAGTGGGCCAGTTTCTCAGTTCCTTGTTACATATACCCACCCAACAAATTACCGGGTTCCTCTGTACAATACGATGTACCCTCTGATACATGCATGCATGCATACATACATACATACATACATACACATTCACTTACATGCCTACTTTCCTACCTACCTATCTACCTTATACCTACCGAAATATTTAATACCTTCCTACCTCGGTGATAAGTGGGCCGGGTTTCCGGAAAACGTATTATTGTTAGCAGCGTCGCAAAAGTCGGCTTGCGGAAAGCTCGCGTCGTCTCCGTTTCCGGAAGCAGGAATTGAGTGTTTGTTGCTTGCAATTCTCTCGCAAAAATTGCTTCGGGAAGCCCAGATCTTCGCTTTCACTTATTTGTACCGTCTTTTGTGGGCGCCAGTAATAATTTTGCGCGTTGGCTTTGTTTAGAGGAGCGTGGTGCTTTCATTGTGACGTCGAGGAGCGTGTTTTTCTTTTGGGGTGGAGCAAAGCACGCACTGCACGCACGCACGCACGCAACCAAGCTATCTATCGGAAATGGTCACTTCTTGTGCTTACCGCAATAATCATGTTTGGTGAACGCAACGCTTCTCTTGTTTTCGTAAGGCTTATCAGGTCACTGCGGTTGTGGCTTCTCTTTCTTGCTTGTTCGCGCCAGGGATTTTGTGTTTTCCGGTGGGAATTGGTCTAAGGGAGGGAAGGGAAGGGAAGGGAAGGGAAGGGATAGATAGATAGATAGATATGGCAGCTGCCATGCGAAGAGCTGTGCAGCATCAGGGAGCGCAGCAGTTGCAGGCGTCGCAGTCGGCTTTGTCCATTTCACGGCCTGTAGTAGCGAGTAGTGCCTCTTCTTCTTCTTCGGATTTGATCGTGGCCGAAGGTAGTAGACAACAACGGCTTCTTCTTCCGGTGTCTTTGTCGTCATCTGTTGTTTTGCCCCAAGAGTGGCTGTGCTTACAAGACCGGCGGTCGTCATCGTTATCGTCGGAGTCGTCGTACTCTTGTGGATTGACGACGCCGCCATCCAAGGCTTGGAATTATGCGACCGTGAGGGGATACTACATGCGGAATATCTCGCAGCTCGTTGCCACCGCTAATGGCCATAGAGCCTTCCTTGTCGACACCCTTGCACTGGTACTTTTGTAGCCATATTTGCTCCTTTGTTGCTTGATTGTCACTTTGCTTTTGCTGCTCCCTTCTTTTAGCCATATTTGGAATGTGCTTTAGAAGAAAGCTTGGACTTGGAATTCCATGGGACACATTTGTGCTCATGCCAAAACGCTGACAAATATCTTTCTTGATTTGTATCTAAAGAAAGTGGCACATTTATGCAACTAGAGCAAAGATGATGACTCTCAGAAGGATTTTTTGGAATTACAGGTTCGAAGGCTAGAATCTCAGGGATTGAGTGCAAAGCAGGCAGAAGCCATTACAGCAGTTATCACTGAGGTTTTAAATGACAGCTTGGAGAATGTGGCTCAGTCTTTCACCTCCAAGACAGAAATGCAAAGAGTATGTATGCTGCAAACCTTTGATGTGCTAGCTGTGATCAATATCTCTCACAGATCTTCAGACTGTATGATCTAACCCTAAATGAGCAGGATCTCTCTCAGGTTTCTAGATTTTTGCTTCTTGACTTCCTGTGGAGACTCTTCTTGTCTGGCTGTCTTTAACCCAAAGTTAGGTTAGATGCTGAGCTTTGTCTTGGTGCTATGGTTGAAATAGAGCGAGATGATGGCAGAAGCTGCTCTCTCCAAGTTCAAAGGAGAAGTGCAAAGTTCCCAGGTACTGTTGTCCATGGCATCTGTATGAATGGCACTCTCAACTCTTCTGATTGACAGCTCAGGACTTAGCATCATCTTTGTTCAATGTCCCAAGTTCATGGCAAAGTTGATGGATGTGCTCAACCCCACTTTTTTAAGTACCCTGTGGAATAACTTTGTCCTAAACTGTCAAAACAACTGATGAGGAGTATGTGTTAGTGATTGTTGAAAGAGTATGCCAACAATTTAGTGCCTTGTGCTGGGGTATTATTATGCAGGAACATCATTTTGCCACCTTGCAGCGGGAAACAGAAAGGCTCCGAACTGATATTGACAAAATGCGCAGTGAACTTAGGTCTGTTCCCATCATCAGTCTTTTAATGTGTGGAGGTGCCTGTGTCTGACTGTGTACATTGTGCTTCTTATTATTGCTTTATTGTTGGGCTTCACTCTTGGGGTTTGATGAAGTATATATCCATTCTATGTATGCAGATATGAGATTGACAAAGTAACTTCAGGCCAACGTTTGGACTTGAATTTGGAAAGGGGGTAAGCTATCCATGTCCTCTGTGACTCTTGGCAGATAGTGTGCATTGTGAGCGTGTCATGAGATATCTGCTGATGGGAACAAGGGTATCAGTTGTCAGCAATGAGCATTTCAAGGTTTCAAAATTGCTGAAATAGCCCGATGCTGTTTGTCAATCACCTGACCAATGGCCACACTATGGCTACATTTGCAGACAGTTTCAACTTGGAGATAACAGGACTTTTAGATGTTAGGACCCTTAACAGCAGTCAGGGTTGATCATGAGGAAGCCAGGTTCAAGTTTTGGAATTATTCATCATCACAGAACTTGAACTTTATTCTGTTCTATCCTCCTCCATGTATGAGACTTGGTTGCCAGACGTTGGTGTGGTTATCTTGCTCATTTCCAGGCTGATGAGTGAACCTGTCCATTCCATTTTCTGCAGTCGCATCAGGGAGGAGTTAGCAACTCAAAGTTCAGAGACATCAAACCTCACCAACAAGCTGGACAGGGTAAGTCTGTCATTCTTGTGCTGCAGTATCTTTGTTTCCCATAGTGCAGCAGGTTCAGCACCTTGTATTGAGTATGTAGTAAGTTTGAGAGTACCAGCGTTGTTAACCTTTAAGAGTTATGAGTTTCAGTTCAAGCCTGATGGTGCTAAAATATAATCCATTATGTGGCCTTAAGTAAAGCATAAGGAATGTGACAAATATCACGGTTGGACATTTCAGGAAATTCACACATTGAAAACCCAGCTTGAGGCAGCCAAGTATGATGTCATCAAGTATTGCATAGGTGAAGCCCTCTGGCCCAATGAATGAAATAGTGTTTTTTCTTCCTTGACCAACATCTGAGGTTAAGGGCAGAAACGTACCATGATCTGTGGAGAACTGATGAAGTACTATCCTAACCATGTGACTGTGAAATGTCTTTTGCTGCAGGTACCATTGTTTCAGTTACTGCTGTTGGCCTTGGTCTGCTCCGCATTCTCATGTGAGTTGATATGATTTGTACTTATGGGGGGACTCTTATAGAGCAGTGATCATGTTGATCCAGAGATCAGACTGCTCTTATGCACTTTTTGAGATTCATTTTGGAATTTTCTGGTATGGCATTGACAGAGGGGGTTAGTATTGCAAGACTGCTCTTGAGCCATGCTAGCAGAGTCCCTTCAGTGATTGTTGCTTGACTGCTCAAATGAGCCTATTTGAAGTTTTGGAGAACCCTTTCTCCACTGCTAGTTATGCATCATCTGAACCATATGACAGATGATCAGTTTGTAAGTTTACCATCTGTGAAACATTCATTCATGAGCTATCTAGGTTCATGTTTGCTTCAATGGAAGCCCAGATTTCAAAGAAATTCTGAGAAAGTTTCCTTGTAAATCTATGATTTTACACTCGTGAAGACGACAGGTCTCCATGCATTGTTGATTGGCTATGATTGTACTTGAATGAAATAGATCCAGCCAATGCTTTGTTGTTGGTGGATTGAAATTGGAACAATTATTTCTTCCACATCTCATGTCCTGTTGTCCTCGGTCTGACACAATGTTGGCTCTAAATATGTTGGTTGATCTTAAGTAGGCTGGTACCACTAATCAGTACCAGGGGAACTAATAATTATGCAACTGGAATCTCAGTGGAGGCACCAGTTTAATGAAAGCTCTGGACACTGGTGCTGGAGCTTGGGGTGGGGGGGTGGGGGGGGGGGGGGTTGAGGGGGGGTTGGGGGGTGG